>Ga0315904_10004442_pt1 | contig 20047 bp, 18 predicted proteins | sample LakEriMetagenome_6_FD_203529 | JGI IMG/M metagenome (GOLD analysis project Ga0315904, IMG submission 203529) | Freshwater fungal communities from buoy surface, Lake Erie, Ohio, United States - Buoy 12 MA120 | ecosystem: Environmental > Aquatic > Freshwater > Lake | place: USA: Lake Erie, Ohio...
GCGATGGTGATCGTTACTGCGATCGCCGCGGCCGCAACCAGTGCGACGTTGCGAACCCGGCAATCCAGAAAGACCGAACGCGATCGGATCCAGTTGAATCTGTTGTGCGATGCCGGAGTTATGCGAGCTCGGGACCGGTGGAACCGTTCCGAGGATTACCGCGGTGAAACATGGATCGATGCTCCTTCTCCGATCGGGCAAGGTCGCTGGAAAGTCACCATCACCCTGGAATCCAAGGGGGACGGGATAGTTCAAGTCGTTGTCCAGGCGCGCATTGAGAACCGAATGCATGTTCCGTATGAACTGCAGGAGACCCGCAATCTAATGTTACCCATCGAATCGAAATCTTAGGAGAATATGATGCTTCGTTTAACCATTCTGAATCGGATCGGGCATTCGCGGCATGAATCGCGCCGAGGCTTTACGTTGGTGGAATTGATGGTGGTGATCGCCATCATCGGCGTCTTGGTCGGACTCTTGCTTCCGGCGGTACAAGCTGCCAGGGAGGCGGCTCGCCGCTGTTCGTGCGCGAACAATATGGCTCAGATCGGGCTTGCCACGCACAATTTCGAATTCGCCGCGGAGCATTTGCCTTCGGGGGTCATCAATGAAAATGGTCCGATCCGAGATGAACCGATCGGTCAACACGTCAGTTGGGTAGTGCAGATTCTGCCGTTTATGGAACAGCAGCGATTGTTCGAAGCGATCGACCAGAAAGCAGGGGTTTACGCGCCCGTGAATCTCAAAGCCCGACAAGCTCGCCTCCCCTCCTTCGTGTGTCCGAGCTATCCTTTAGTAACCCGAGAGGGGGACGCGGCAATGAGCACTTATGCCGCCAGTCATCATCACATCGAAGCACCGATCGACAGCGACAACAAAGGTGTCTTTTATTTGAACAGCCGCACTCGATTCAGCGAGATTCTGGATGGCAGTTCGAACACGATCTTTTTTGGAGAGAAGGTTTCCGCGAAGCCCGACTTGGGATGGGCTTCTGGAACACGAGCAACCCTGCGCAACGGCGGTTCGTTCGAAAGGCGCCCTCAGATCGATCGGTCGCAAACAACCACCGCCGAGGTCGGCACCCTGAACGTAGGCGGGTTCTCCAGCTTCCATGCAGGCGGTGCCAACTTTGTCCTGGGAGACGGAGCGGTTCGTTTCCTCTCATTCGGTATCGCACCCGAAGTGTTCAGAAATCTGATGCATCGTGACGACGGCAGCTTCTCCCACGGTTTCGATTGGTAGCAATCTTCGCAAACCTCACTAGCTAACGCTGCCAAGCGGTGGGCAGTCCTGATGCAACGAAGAAGATGTCAGCAACCAACCACTGTCTGGCGACGGTAGCTACCGGAGGGCTCGACAACATGCCATTTTTTCTTCCGTTCCGACCGGACGGCTTGCGCTGAACCGCTTGCGTGGGTGTACGCCTGCAGTCCACCATGAGGTTGGACGCTTAGGACGTACGCGAGCCAGCACGAACCATTTTCAGGCCCAGCGTGATCACGGCAGCGATCGCGCAAACCGTAGCGATCGGTACCGCATGCTCCAACGAGAGTAGATAGTGGACCAAGCTACTTGGGTCCGCATTGCCATGCCCTGGATGAGCGAGCGCGATGGCTGGCATCGATGCAACCAACAAAAGAGTAAGCATTCGTCGTATCAACATGGCAGGCATCGATCGTATTGAAAGGATAAGTCGCGTTCGCAAGCAGACGCTTGTTCCGAGTTGACATTCTAGGCTTCCCGCCTCCCTCGTTCCAGATGGTGTTGATCGGGGGCCTGACCGATTTGGGCTGGTTGCTGTGGTCGCGTGACACCTACAGTCGCTCCTTCCCTCTTTTCGTGACGGTAGTTACCATGGAAATGGAGTTGATCTGGATCGCTTTGGCCCCGTGAAGGCTATCCAAACAACCGTTCTTGCATGCTCTTGGAATTGCTCGGCTTGGCAAGTGGTGTGATTGATCCTTACGAAAGTGCATCCTATGAAAGCAGTGATTGTTGCGTTCGATCGATTTACAGACGTCGATGTGTTCCTCCCCTGGGACCTCTTGAACCGAGTCCGTTTTCGAGACAAAGAGTTCCGCGTCACCCTGATCGGACCATCGTCATCGCATCGCTCTGTTTGCGGTCTTGAATTGCCGATGCACGGTCCCCTGGAGGACGCTAACGACGCTGACTTCGTCTACTTCTCCAGCGGTCCCGGAACCCGGGATTTCATCCGCAACGAAACTGTCCTGCAGCGGCTTCGACTGGATCCCAGCAAGCAACTGATCGGTTCGATGTGTTCGGGAGCATTGATTCTGGCGGCCCTCGGCTTGCTCCGCGGAATTTCCGCCACCACGTATCCCACCGCGATCGAAGAATTGCAAAGCTTTGGCGTCGAGGTGGAAACGACCAAGCACCTGGTGACCCACGGCAACATCGGTACGGCAGCGGGATGCTTGGCTGCCGTCGACCTGATGGGCTGGGCCATCGAGAAACTTTACAATGCCGAAGTGCGACAGGACGTCATCGCGTCGGTGCTCCCCGTCGGCCAGGGCCAGGCATGCATCTACTGAAATCTTCTTGATGGCATGCCTGCGCTGGAAGTTTTCTGAACAAGTCGATGCGCCGAAGTAAATCAACAGTCCGAATCCTGATCTTGCGTGTTCCGAAGGCAGACTTGTTGCCACGTGAGCAAGAAATCCAATCGGGCCTGCCATCGGCGGGATGGACCGCCGACTCGAATGCCCAAAGTGTAGTTCGAAGGACATTATCGCAGCGAATTCGCGGGAAAGCGTCAAAACCTAGACCCGTTGAATGCTTTGGTGCCATCATGACCGCTGGGGATGCGACACCGGCGCGATGCGTACAACGGCATTGCCGAACATGCTCCCGCCACCCAGGTCGGTCAGGCGCTGGCTGGTCAAGTCGTTGAGGCTCTTGCGGTCCGGCGCGAGCTTGGGCCACCACTGTCCCACGGCGATCACCACCCCGGGGCGGGTTTCGTCCGTTACCGTGACTTTGCGCTCGATGTTCCCTTGGGCGCTGGCGATCGATGCCCGTTCGGAATCGAGGAGTCCGTACTTGTTTGCATCATCGGGGTGAACCAGCACGCTCGGTTCCCCACCCGCCAGCTTGAGAATACTCGGGACGTTCCCCATGGTGGTATTGACCACCACCGCACCCGGTGGAGAGATCAACCGAAGGGGGTACTCCTCATTGGGTTGCTCCTCGAATTCGAGTTGCTCTGGGGGGGGCGCGAATCGGATCTTGCCATCGTCGAAATGACTTCCTTGTGCGTAAGGAAGAAACGGATCGGGCAGCTTGAGCTTGATCGATTTTTCGGACTTCAGTCGCTCGGGTGTGATCCCTTGCAGCCAGGGATTCGGGGACCGGAGCATCTCCTCGATCAAGGCATCGGAGTCCCACGAGAGGCACGGATCGATCAGACCCAATCGTCGGGCGAGCTCTTGAAAGACCCAGCGATTCGGCCGCGCCTCGCCACGGGCTCGGACCACGGGATCGGCGTACTGCAGGTAATAGTGTCCGTACGCGGTGTAGACATCCGGGTGCTCGAGGAAGGTCGTGGCGGGCAACAGGTAATCGGCATAGTCTGCGGTGTCGGTCTGAAAATGCTCGAGCACCACGGTGAACAGATCCTCGCGTGAGAGTCCCCGTCGCACCGACGATGAGTCGGGGGCGACCGCGGCCGGATTGCTGTTGAAAACGAACAATCCTCGGATAGTGCTCGACGCGGGGTCGAGTTCGTCTCCTAGACGGTTCATGTTGACGTGCCGCGAGGCGCGATTTGCGAGATGCTGGCCTGTGATTCGATCGCGTTGGAGTTGGAAAGCTCCGCTGGTGCTGAGCGATGCGCCGCCACCTCGCTGTTTCCAGGACCCCAACAGAGCCGGGAGCAAAGTGATCGCGCGCATCGCGTTGCCCCCGCCTTCGTTGCGAGTCAGTCCGTACCCGACCTTGATGAAGCAGGGAGGTTGGGTCGCCATGTCATGCACGAGTTGCTCGAGTTCGGCTAACGGCACGTCGCAGTACTCTGCGGCGCGCTGAAGCGGCCATGCGTTGCATGCCTCCTGATACTCTTCGAGTCCCGATGCATAGCGATCCAGGTATTCTCGGTCATGCCAAGATTGCCTCAGGATCTCTCTGCCGATCGCCAGCGCCAGCGCAGCATCGGTCCCGACTCGGATTTGCCAATGCGCGTCGCAGAAGCGGGACGTTTCGTTGCGGTAGGGATCGATGTGGAGAAGCCTTGCCCCGCGTTTGCGAGCTTCCTTGAGGATCGGGGCCAAGTGCGAATTGCTGCGCAGCGTATTGATTCCCCACAGGATGATCGTGCGCGCGTGAATGACGTCTTCCGGGTCGGTGGATAATTTGTTGGGGCCGTAATTGGCTTCCCAGCCTGCACCGCCGGTCGTGGCACAGATGGTTTGATCGAGTTCGAGTGTTCCCAAGGCGCGAAAGAAAGCGCGGGGGGAATCCCCTTGGATCACTCCCATCGTCCCCGCGTAGTGGTACGGCAGGATCGACTGCGGCCCGTCGGTTTGTAGGATCTCGCGGACCCGGCTGGCAATCGCATCGAGCGCCGAGTCCCAGGAGACTTGTTCGAATCTCCCCTCCCCTTTGGCTCCGACGCGTCGCATGGGATGGAGCAGGCGATCAGCCTGTTCCTGACGCTCCGGATAGCGGGCGGTTTTTACGCACGCGAAGCCGCGCGTGATCGGATGGTCGGGATCTCCCGCGAGATGGGTCACACGGTCGCCGTCGACCGTGATGTGCAGCGCGCACGTGTCGGGGCAATCCAAAGCGCAAACCGACGGCAAAACTTTTAATTGATCGGACAACGAACTGCCCCTTTCGCGGACGACATCAACCAACTGGTTCATGATAGGATAACACGATCACTCCCAAATGGGATTCCCGTTCACTCTAGCCAAGAGCGTTTTCAGACATGCGATTTTTTGAGCGAGTGGTCTTGGTCACCGGCGGCGCTCGCGGCATCGGGGCCGGTTGTTGCCGTGTTTTTTCCAACGAAGGGGCCTATGTGGCGGTTGTTGATCGCGATTTGCATGCTGCGAAGACCATGGTCGATTCTTTACCTCGTCCCGCGATCGCGATCCAAGCCGACGTGTCGAGCGAAATTCAAGTGCGCGATGCAATCCAGCGAACAGTCGATCGTTTCGGGCAACTCGATTGTCTTATCAACAATGCGGGGATCCACCCTCCCGATACCCCGTTGACCGGTATGCCGCCCGAGCAAGTTGTCGATGTGCTGCGCATTAATTTTTTGAGTACCTACACGGCATGCTACTATGCCCTAGAGCATCTCAAAAAGACCAAGGGCACAATCGTCAACATCAGCTCGATGACCGCCGTGCTCGGCCAGCGCAATTCGACAGCATACGCGGCCAGCAAAGGGGCTCAGTTGTCGTTTACCAAGTCGCTTGCGCTCGAGTGCGCGGACTTTGGCATCCGCGTCAATGCGATTCTACCGAGCAACGTCGACACGCCGTTGATGCGAGCCTGGGCAGCGACGTTGCCCGACCCGGACGCTGCGCTGGAACGGATCGCTGCATTGCAACCGCTCGGGCGCATGGCGGATGTCGAGGAAATCGGACGGGTCTGTCTGTTCCTGGCGACCACCGACAGCAGTTTCATCACCGGGCAAGGTCTGCATGTCGACGGTGGCGCGAGCCTCGATTATTGATTTGCTGTGAGGTCTACGGCTCGTACCGTGCGGCATCGATGGCAGCCCACAGGTGGATGAGCCAGCCGAGTAGGAAGACCCACAAGGCAGTTGCCAATACGAAGAAAATCAAGGCTGCCAAGATACGACCTTGGACGAGTTGCCCCAGGCCGGGATAGACGAAGCTGGCCAGTGCGCTGATGACATTGCCTGCGGAACCTCGTCCGGTCATCCTCGATTCCTGATGGTGGTGTTGGGTGGTGGTGCTCATATCAGGTATATTCGGACTCCGATTAAGGATCTTGGAAATGAGATGACGATTCCATTGCGGTTTTGGCAGTCGCGCACGAGGGGAGATGAGAAATCGAGAGGCCTTTCATCACCCGACGCGCGAGCGGGGGACAAACGATAGAAGACCTCAAAAGTGACGTAACTTCATCCCTCCCAAGAAGAACCGCCATCGGGTCGACCATCGTTCCTGCTTCTACTAGCTGACAAGTTATGACGGATAGCCCTACTTTTTTGCCTGGCCCCGAGGAGCGAACCGTTCGCACGGCAGCGGGGAGTCTCATGCGGGTTCCGAACGGATGGGAGCTGCTGCCGCCGGGGGATCCGGGTTGGACGCGCCGCGTGAAAGCAGCGGGGGATCATTGGGTGGTGCAGGAGAAACGTGGGCGAAAGGTCTTCTCGCGGGGCGTTTGGGCCCCAGCCGAAACCATCGCGCGGGTCGCCCAAGACTTGCAAGCGGAGCGGTCCACGGAGGCATACACGAAAAAGCGGGCGGCTGACTCACGGCGACGGGATCAAAAGCAAGCCGAGTATGTCGACGACTTTACGCAAGCCGTCGTTCGATTCCTCGATTTTCATCCCAAGCATACCGAGCTTGCCCAACGCATGGCCGAACGCATTGCCTCGCATGCGACACCCGTCGGCAGCGGTACGGTAGCGAGAACCGAACGGATCCCGATCGAGCGGCGTGCCGAAGCAGCCGTGATCGCTTGGATGCGGCATCAGACGACAGCCTATGACCATATGAAGATTGCGCGGATCCGAGGCGAGCGGCGCGAGGTTCGCCGCATGCTGGCGGCTCGATCGCGGGAATTGCTTGACCAGTATCGTCGCGGCCAAACGATGTCGGAATCTTGCCCGCTTATCGCGAGCTTATCGGCATCCCAATCCAAAAGGGAACTCGCTTAGAGGAGCGATCGCAGAATCCTCGCCGCAGCTTCGGCCCCCTGTTCCGGGAGCAGCGCTGTCGAGGCGATCCCAGAGACCACCTTCGTGATGTTGTGGTCGATGGTCGACGGGCGACCCCAATCCTCTCCGTCGGCAGACGTCAGATAGATCGACAGCGTGCGATGACCGCTGCCCGGCCTCTCGCCCACGATGTGCAGCAGATGCATCGGTCCGCTTCGTTCGCCGAACATCAACTCGCCGATCCGATATCCGGCTCGCACGCGTCCAGAATGGATGAGCAGCCGCTCGGGAGCGACGCGGATCCCAGAACGCTTCAATTCGTTTTCAAGGTATTCGATCAGGGATTTGGCCTGATCGTCGCTCGTCAGTGCCAAGGCGTTGAGACCATCGGAGAGGACGATCAAGGCGCTGAATGCGTCCCCATGCTTGCTTCTCAATTGACGCAGTGTCTCGATACTGGACGGATGGAGCGATTCGCCCGAAGCAGGATGGAGGATATAGTCGTTGCGATCGGCGGATTGGGTTGCAATCGGAATCGCAGGGGCGATCGTATCCGCGAAGTTCCCAGGGAGTTCGGCCCAGATGCAACGTTTGGCATCGTCGTAGATGCGATGGATCTCCTGGTCCAAATCTTTGGGCAAGCGGCTCGGTTCACCTTCGTAGCCTCGGCTGATCAACACCCCGCGACGTTGGACTTCATCCAGAGACCGCTCGGCCTCAGCGGCGATTTCGCTCGAGCTTCGGTGGTCCCCCGCGCGACGGCAGTACTGTTGGTAGACCCAAACCGGATCGCCGAAGTGTTCGGTAGGTTTGCCATCGCGATCGATGACCCCGAGCTCTTGAAAGAAGGACCACATGGCATCGTTGACGCGAAAGCCGAACTGATCGCGAATGCGAACGTGATCGTGATAGCCGGTCGTCAAATAGCCCAGCATCGGATCGATACGCGTCGGCAAGGCCATCAAGTAGCCTGGATTGGCGGGCATGATCTGCTCGATGCACCAACCCAGATCGTCGAGCGAGACATCCATGTGGAGTGTCGTGCAAACGTCGAGACCGATCATCAGTCCATGCAGCTTGCCCATGACGATGTCCTCGAGACAGCATCGGACGAGCTGGTCTCGATTGCGAAAGACCTCGGGACCGATAAAACCGGCGACATCGTTGACATGAACCCAGGGATGCGATCCGAGGGATTGCCGTTGGCGGGTCATGGAAACCACTCGCATCAGTCCGCGTACGAAACCGTACTTGCGCGACTCATGGATAACCATGTCGGTGCCATGTCCATGTCCGTTGGTAAAGTCTGCTCCTTGGCCGGTTTCGAAGTAGAGGGCGAAGGGGCCTGTGCGACTCTCTGCATGCCGGACCATTTTTTCCAGAGTGACGTCGAAGGTGCCATTCGCGGCGTCGGAACCTGCGATGCTCTGGAACCAAAGCGCTGTCGATCCAGGCGCCTCGCGCTCGACTTGGGCTTGGATATCGATATGGGCCAGAACGCAATGAGGTAGAATACCGGTCAAGCCAAAGGTGGCGACGATGTCTTTCAACGTATCTTCAACGATTCGAACCGAACGTGTTTCGCTCGAGACCGGATTGGTGCCGATGAGGACATCGCCGACGGCGAAGGCAAACGCATTGAAGACCTGCCATCGGATGTCGTCCGGGTGGTCGGTCGGTGAGTTGGGTTGAATACGGGCACCCATGTAGCCGCGCGCCCCCAGCGACGAACCAGGGAGCGGATTGAAAATTTTCGCTCCGAGCTGGATCAATTCGTCGTTGTTCATGAGCTTGACGACGCAGGCGATCGCGTCGCTGGACAGACCGTCTTTGGTGGCATGGATGTCTGCTTCTCCTCGCGAGAGAAGAAGCTGCTTCAACGCGCCGAACGTCAGTTCCGCGACTTTGGAAACGGCATCTGGGCGAAGCCATTGCTGGTTCCAGTCGTGCATCGAATCCTGGAACGGTGGTCGCGCATCGATGTCTCCGACCCGCGTGTTGGCTAGGAGTTCGCGGGCGGTTTGCCGCTGCTGGTCTGACGGGGCGGCGACACCGAGGATCGCGTCTCCTTCCTTGAAAGGGTTGGCGGCCCCGAGCATGGCGAGATAGCGCTGTTGGTCCCAGCCACCGCTGGTTCGCTCGATCCATTGGATGAGATCCTCACCTGCGCGGGGATCGGGGCAGTGGGTTGCGAGGGTGGATGGCGTGCGACACGCCAAGACCGCTGCGCCTGCCAGTCCGCTGCCAAGGATGCGTCTTCGGTGCAACATGTTGTTTCCAGCCTCATTCAGGAATCAGTTCGAGGCAAATCACTCGATCTTCGCCTCGAACATACAGTAATCCGTGCGAGAGGACGGGAGGAGCCCAACTCGGCGGATTGATGTAGGGTCTGCGATTTTCTGGATCGATCATGGAGCCTAGATCCATTTCCGCAATCGGTTGATAATCGGCGGCATCGATGCGCAGCAATTGGAGTTTCCCCATTTCCCCCAGCCATAACCAGTGGCCATCGACGGCGAGTGCGGTTCCACGATCGCGATTGCGTTGGCTCCATCGGACCCGAGGTGGACCATTTCCAGACCACTCGATACATCGCAAGTCGGTGTCGGGTGGATTGCGTCCACTGCTGGCGAACAACAGGTTGTCGCGGCGAACCGGAGTAGCCCAGTGAGTTCGCATGGCTTGTCCGCTCCGTCCCCCTCGATCTTGCCAAATCGGAACGATTTTGCCGTCTCGAAGTTCGACCATCGCACTTCCAATTTCATAGGCTTCGGAAATAAAGATTCGATTGTCGCCGAACGCAACCGGGGACGCTGCGTTGACGCTTTCAAACGTAGCGGATCGGAAGGGGTAGAAAATTTCGTCGGCGCCCGTCGCTGCATCGAAGACCAGCAATCCTTCGCGGACCAAGGCGACGCATCGATCGCGACCTTCCAACGGTGCGATGATGGGTGCGGAATAGCTGGCGAGGTAATTGCCGACGCGATAGGCTTCTTTGCCCTTTTTCTTGTCGAGCGCCACCATCGCCGATCCGTTGGGGGTGGCTCGCGGCAGGTCGTTCAGGGTGGGGGTACGACCTGCCGATAGGCTCGCTGGACTCCCCCCCACCATGACCAGTACCAAGTCCCCGTAGACCAGAGGGGATGCGCCCACACCAAAGAAATTCGGGATCACACCGTAATCGCGATTCATGTCCCGCCTCCATCGCTCCCTGCCATCCGCAACGGCGATGCACGCCAGAGTGCCACTCACGCCGTAGACGTAGACCGCGTCGCCGTCAACGACCGGGCTCGCGCGCGGGCCATTGTTGTATCCGTAGGCATCGCGATAAACGACGGGCGAGTCCCACTTCCAAAGGGTTTCCCCGGTCTCCGCTCGATAGCAAGTGAGTCGTTCGAATTCCGCAAATCGATCGAATTGAAACCATCGTCCAAGGGCTGCGACGCCGTTGCCGTAGCCGGTCCCCGTCGGTTGCGTCCAACGGATTGGCAAGCCTGCTTTTCCCCAATCGGTTCGAATGCCGGTCTCGTTGCTGATAGAATCGTAGCGAACCCCGAGCATGCGAGGCCAGTCATCTCCCTGCGATCGCGTCCACAATGAAGTTGGCTCCGTTTGCGATATCGCTGGCGTTGCGAGGGTGCAACCGACGAGGATTGCCAGGCAACCGAGGGGGATCACGTTTCGGAGTCTCGCAAGAAAAGACATTGCAAGCGACCTGAAAATACCATGGAAGATTTGACCATCACAGCTTATTTGACGGTGCCCGGATCGGAACTGCAAGCTTCCTTTGCGCGATCCGGGGGGCCAGGGGGCCAAAACGTCAACAAAGTGAATTCCAAGGCGATCCTGCGATGGGACTTGAACCAGACCCAGGTTCTTTTCCCAATGACCCTCCAGCGGCTCAGAGCCCTTGCGAAAAACCGGATCAACGACGAAGGGGAGCTAGTGCTGACCTGCCAGGTTCATCGCGAGCAATCGCGAAACCTCGAGGCCTGTCGGGAAATGCTTCGGGGGTTGTTGCTAGAAGCGATCAAGCCGGTGATCCCTCGCAAGCCGACGCAGCCGTCATCCGGATCGCGGCGACGAAGAATGGAAGCCAAACGGCAAACCGGCGAGAAAAAAAAGAGCCGTTCGGAGCGATGGGAATGATGGGGCGAGCTACAGCAGTTTGCCGCAGATCACGGTTGCGTTGTGTCCACCGAAGCCGAAGCTGTTGCTCATCGCGTATCGGATTTCCCGCTCTTTGGGTTGGAGTGGAGTGTAATCCAAATCGCAGGTGGGATCCGGCGTTTCCAGGTTGATGGTGGGGGGAACCACGTTCCGATAGCAACTGAGGAGCGAAAGAATCATTTCCACGCTACCGCTGGCTCCCAGCGCGTGCCCCAAATGTCCTTTGGTGCTTGATATCGAAACCTTGGGTGCGTGTTCGCCGAAGATGGCTTTGACGGCGACGGTCTCGGCTCGATCTCCGAGTTGGGTGCTGGTTCCGTGGGCATTGATGTAATCGATTTCGGCAGCGTTGAGTTTTGCGTCCGCCAGCGCATTGCTCATGGACCGCGCGGCTCCGCGTCCGTGTTCGTCGGGCGCGGTGATATGCCCCGCATCGCAAGAACCTCCGTAACCGAGAATTTCGCCGTAAATCCGAGCGCCCCGTTTCCTAGCGTGTTCCAGTTCTTCGAAGACGAGCACCCCGCAGCCTTCGCTCAATACGAATCCATCGCGATCCATGTCGAATGGCCGACTGGCTCGCGGGGGATCGTCGTTGCGTGTCGAAAGGGCTCGCATGTTCGCGAAACCAGCGACCCCGATCGCGGTGATCGCTGCCTCAGTACCCCCAGTCAACATGACGTCGGCTTCATCGTACTGAATCGCTTTGAGGGCATCCCCCATGGCGTTGTTGCTGCTGGCGCACGCGGTCGCAACGGCAAAGTTCGGGCCCTTCAATCCGTATCGGATCGCCAGATTTCCTCCGGCCGCGTTGAGCATCATGGTCGGAATCGTAAACGCGCTAACGCGGTCGGGACCCTTGCTGAACAAGCGAAACATTTGGGCTTCGATTTCGTTCAAACCGCCGATTCCCGACCCGAGAATCGCGCCACAGCGAAACGAATCTTCTTTCGAAAAATCAATACCGCAGTCGTTGACCGCTTGGTAGGCGGCAGCCATGGCGAAGAGCGAGAATCGGTCCAGCCGCTTGGCCTCCTTGGGATCGCACGAAGGTCCAGGATCGAAATTGGGGATATCACCCCCAAATTTGACCTTCTGATTGGTCGTATCGACGATAGAGAGTGAATGAACACCACTCTTGCCGGCTAGGATGGCTTGCCACAAGTCCTCGACATTCAAAGCTAGGGAAGTGACGCAACCCAAGCCTGTAACGACGACACGACGCTTCATTCGACTACCGATTATCGACGACAGTCTCAGGCCTGTTGCTTCTCGATGTAATCGACCGCTTCGCCGACACGCTGAATTTTTTCGGCCGCATCTTCAGGGATGCTGATGTCGAACTCTTCTTCGAGTTCCATCACCAATTCAACGGTATCCAGCGAATCGGCCCCCAAGTCATTGACGAAGTGCGTCTCTCGGCTGATCTTCTCTTTCTCGACTCCGAGTTGCTCGGCGACGATTTCAACGACTCGTTCCTCGATGGTTGCCATAACAGGGAGCTCCCGAAACCACGTATCTAATTCTAATGCGTAAAGTAAACGGTCCACGACCAAGTTCGATCAAGTTCGATTTGCTCATGAACGCGGCCCAAGGATAGAGGATTCTAGCAAAACCGGTCAAGCCATGAAGGGCTTGGAAGGCCCCAAAGATTTCGGCTTTCAACCATGAATTCCTAGAATTCCAGGAATTCTCGTCAGCGAATCCCGGTCGAACCCGGATTCCCAACGCCCGCTGGGGCGGAGGGGAGTGGCGGCAGGCGCCCCGCACCACTCGAAGGAACCGATGGCAGCGATGGCAGACCGCCGCTCGCAGGTGGGTTCACGGCAGGAAGGTTCGTCGCCGGAAGGTTCGTCGCCGGAAGGTTCGTCGCCGGAAGGTTCGTCGCCGGAAGGTTCGTCGCCGGAAGGTTTCCTGGTGGCAGGGCGGGTAAACCATTGCTAGGAACGGTTGGAGGAGCGGCGTTCGGATTGGCCGCTGTGCGTGGCGGGTTGGCCGGCACTGCACCGCTGGGCATCGCGTTTCCAGCAGGAGCACTTCCTGCGGGGACGACATCCTTGAGATTCTCGAAATTAACGACTTGAATCTCCTCGCCAGCTTGATGCGTATCGACCGCCATCTCGCAAATCCGCCAGCCCTCTGGTTCGCGGATCAACGCCCAAACCACTTCGTACTCGCTCGGCGGCTGTCCATTTCCACCGGGTTCCAGCCAATTGCTCGACACGAGCATGGTGTTCGGGTCGTTTGGATCGGCCAACTGGGCAACTCCAATTTCGAAACGCGCTTGGGGCGATCCGATCGGTGCGATATCGAGACCTTGCTCGGCGATTTCCTTCTTCGCACGGGTGGAGAGAAGTCCTTCGATCACCTTCGCGTTACCTGACTTCATGCCGTCGAGAAACGCACCGACGACCTCCTCGGGCTTGGTCGGCTTCGCCAAGTTCAAAGAGCTCAATGGAACCATTGCATCGAGCGGGCTGGGAGCCGAAGCCTGAGTTGGCTGACCCAAAGGAGCGGGCGGTGCACCAACACTCTCCGCGATCGGATTCGACGGTTGAGTTGTGTCCTTATCCGACTTGCTACCACCACATCCAAGTTGGGCCATGGCAATCGCCACGAAGGCTATCCACCAAGTTCGCTTCATGATCATTGATTCCATTTCAAGCAATAGCGGGAAAATTACACGCCTCTCCGTGGCGCGTCAGAAAGGGATTACCCGCTTCGCGCTCGCTATGTCAAGAGCAGTCCTGAATCGAAAACGTACGGTTCTCAATCGGTCGAGGACTTTCGATCGAACCGCTACGGCGTTGGCTGCGGGGACTTGGCGACCGGCCAGAGGGTTGCGCGACGCGACGGGGTGGAGTTTGTCCAAGGATCCCCTCGCAGTTCCGCAGGTCGCGGCGATGGGGCTCGCGGTGCTGCGGTTAGCTCCCCTGTCGCCCCCAGAACCGACGCCAGAGCTGTTGGTCGCAAGCCTGTTGGTCGCAAGCCTGTTGATCGCAGATATGCGGATCGCGGCCCGGTTGATTGCGAAACCGGGTTGTGATACCCGGCCCCGAAACCGATCCCGTGATACCTCCCGAAATCCGTCGATGATTTGGAATGCCAATGGACCGAGTGCCCGTCGAACGGGTACTGGCCCCAGACAGCTCCCGTCATGAGTAACAGCATGGCAAATGCAAGCATTGAGCGAACCATAATCGACCTCGCAGGAAAATGAAACCCGTTGGTTGGGATCGGATCTGGAGGGTGGCGAGTTGATATTTGTCGATCTTCTAGAACCACTTGAGGTAACGGATGTACCGTTTGTGCGCGATAGCGAGACTGGGAGGGCCCGGCGCGATCTGTCTTGATTCGATCCATGGAATCTTGTTAATTGTTGGATGGAGAAGGGTTGCGAGCTGTTGACGTGCAACAGCTGCCGAACTTCCTGTCTTCGAGGTCCCGATGTTACCTTCGAATTCCCGACCGAAACGAGTCGTGCCAATCGATGCTCTTGCGTTAGCGATCCTGGTCGTCCTCACCGGTGGATGCCAACTGGGAAGTCGCAATCGCAATGGGCAAGGGGTCGCTCTCTACCAACAGGGTCGATACGCCGAAGCGTTGCAATTTTTTGAGCAGGCCAAGCAGACCGATGCTCGCAACCCGGATACCTACTACAACTTGGCTTCGACCTATCACAAGTTGGGCGTTGCGGCGAAAGACACAAAGATGTTGGACAACGCGGAAGCCATGTACAACCAGTGCCTGGATTTGTCCCCCAATCATGTCGAATGCCATCGCGGCCTCGCGGTGCTGTTGGTCGACATGGGGAAATCGGACAAGGGGTTCTCGTTGCTGAAGAACTGGGCCATCGCCAACCCAACCTCTTCGGAACCTCGCATCGAATTGGCGAGGATGCACCAAGAGTTCAATCAGAACAAAACGGCAGAGCAGTATCTGGATGAAGCGTTGGCGATGGATCCGAACAATTATCGTGCATGGGCCTTCAAAGGGGGATTGCGAGAGGCTTCCGGTGAGTTGATGCAAGCCATCCAGAACTACCAGCAAAGTCTTGCAATCAACGCAACGCAACCTGATCTATACCAGCGTATCGGCGCGCTCAACGTTCGTTTGGCTCAGGGGACACCTTCGCCTTCGGCTCCGGTGACCAACCGCTAGAGTGTCGATCCAACAATTCGCTCAAGCGTTGCCGGGAACCGATCGACTGCGAGACGCACACGGCGAAGAGCGCCAGCAGTATCACCAAGCGGATCGCTGGACCGAACCATTGCCGCTCCGTTTCCTGCAGATACGCAGGGACTTCGCGAGAGAATCGCTCGGCAGATGGAGAGGTTATTTCCGCGTTTTCCATGCCCCTGGGCATTCCCGCCGTTGCGCCGATCGGTCCGGCAACCGAAGGATGGGGGGCATCCTCGCGCAGGTATCTGCGATCGACCGGAGGGGCGATTGCCAAGGCCGAGGTGCTGCGGTTCGCCCAAAGCCCTCTGATCCGATGCCGAAAATCGCTCGAGACATGGGTGGGAGCCCGCATCGACTGGGCCAAAATCTGATGGCAGCTAGCAACTTCGGCCAGTAACACATTATTGTCCAAGCATTTGCGCTCCATGTCGGCGACCCGATCCACCGCCATCGCATCATCGAGAAAACTGGCGACATCATTCGGGCTGAGTCCGAATTCGCGTGCATCGACGGCCAGAGGGGTCGCAACTGGATTGGCGAGCAAATGGGTGATCCGGTCCGAAATGGCGCGGGCCGCGTAGCTCTCGGCGAGTTGCTGTTCGAGAGTCGCCGCGTCCTTGGGATCCAAGACCTGGTCTCGGTAGGCAAGAAGTGTTCGCAGGGTAAGTCGCATGGGAGCCGAAGGATAAAAGTACGGAAACAAGACTCGGGCAGCGCGTCGCCCAAACGAACCCGCCAGGAATTGCAGTCAACCTTAGATGTGCGGATCCGGGGGTTGATCCGTGCACGAATCCAAAAAAAGGATCGTTTTTCTCCAAGGCGAACGCCTGTTCCGAGTTCGATCGCCAACGGTAGAATTCTTTCTCGCTGATTGACACTGTAGCCAATCCCCGGGTCCGGGGAACTCCGGAAAGGATCCATCGATCGATGACGCAGTCTAGCCCTCGAACCATCCGCATCTTTGACACGACCCTACGCGACGGCGAACAGTCCCCGGGGGCGAGCATGAATCTCGGGGAAAAGCTGGAAGTGGCCCAAGCCCTCGCGTCGCTCGGGGTGGACATCATGGAAGCGGGGTTTCCTATCGCGTCCCCCGGAGATTTCGAGGCCGTTCGGGAGATCGCTGCGACTATCCGCGGCCCGGTTATTTGCGGACTGGCTCGATGCAACGACGGCGACATTGATAGAGCCTGGCAGGCCCTTCAAAAAGCCGAGCGAGCCCGCATCCACGTCTTTCTCGCCACCAGCGCGATCCATCGGGAATTCAAGCTGCGGATGACGCAGGACGAGATCATCGCCCGCGCAGTCCAAGGAGTCCAGCGAGCGCTCTCCTACTGCGACGATATCGAGTTCTCGGCGGAAGATGCTGCTCGAACGGAGATCGATTTTCTTTGCCGCGTGGTCGAAGCCGCTATCGACGCCGGCGCGACGACGATCAATATCCCCGACACGGTCGGGTACACGACACCCAACGAAATGGTCGATCGAGTCCATGCCTTGCTCAACCGAGTGCCCAACATGGATCGAGCGGTCATCAGTTGCCATTGCCATAACGATCTCGGTTTGGCAGTCGCCAATTCCCTCGCTGCTGTCGCCGCCGGGGCCGGTCAAATCGAATGCACGATCAACGGCATCGGCGAACGAGCCGGCAACTGCTCGCTCGAGGAAGTGGTGATGGCCATGAGGACCCGGCACGACCTCTACCGATTCCAGACCAACATCAAAACCGAACGCTTGGTCCCAACCAGCCGCTTGCTGGCGAAGATCACCGGGTTGGACGTCCAACGGAACAAAGCCATCGTAGGCCGAAACGCATTCGCGCACGAGGCGGGCATTCACCAGGATGGCATGCTCAAGGAGCGAAGCACCTACGAGATCATGCGACCAGAGGACGTCGGGTTCGCCAAGACCGACCTGGTGCTGGGCAAGCACAGCGGCCGCGCTGCGTTGGCCGACCGCGCTCGCGAACTGGGATTCCAGCTTACCGGTGAGCAACTCCAAGCGGTCTTCGATCAATTCAAGGTTCTGGCGGACAAGAAGAAAAATATTTTCGATGGCGATATCATCGCCCTCATCCAACAACAGATCGCCGACGCCAGCAACACGACTTGGACCTTGGTATCCTATGCCCTCGAGAGTGGCACCAGTCGCGTTCCGTGCGTGGAATTGACACTGCGGCACGGGGACAAAACCTACACCGAACGAGTTCAACAGGGGGACGGACCGATCGACGCAGCTTTTTGGGCAGTTGAAAAGATCATCGGTATCAAGACCGTATGCAAAGAGTTCCGCGTCCGGAGCGCGACGATCGGCCGCGATGCGATGGGGGAAGTCAACGTCGAGGTGGAGCACGAAGGCCAAACCTATCGCGGTAACGGAGCTTCGACGGACTCGGTGGAAGCCACCATTTCCGCCATGCTCAATGCCATCAACCGGATCCTTACGGAAAAGAATTTGCGATCCGACGGCCGGGTCTCTCCGCAAGACGCCTAGCGAAACTGGACGGTGCCAAGATCCTCCAGCTGTCGCTGCAGTTCCAGGACTCGTCCCCATGCCGGGGATTCAGGGTTGGTCCAATCGAATCGTCCTTCGGCGAACCAATCGATCCATTGCAGCGCCGACAGAGCAACCGAGGCGCGATGCACCGACTCGAGACTGGCGAATGTGATGCTCGTATCGGGGCGAGCCTCGAGATAGCGAACGATCGCAATCGACCAGCGTGGATCGGATCCGGTCATCAATGTTCCGAAGGCTCTCACCAAATCGAGCCCCGGCCAATCGATCCTCGCGGCCCCCAAATCGATGATGCCTGTCAGACGACCTCCATCAAACAGAAGATGTTCGCGCCACACATCGCGCAGCACCCAAAAGCATAGAACCCGCTCCTTGGACATCCGATCGATCGTATTGGTGAGCGTCGGCAGGATTCGATGCGCCCGAATGCAAAGATCCTGGAGCACGTGAGCAGCGAATTGCGAGGGGTGGGAGGCGATGGAGTGGAGAAATCGGTGAGCAGAACTCGGTTCGGCCCGCAGCGCGCGGGTTATTCCTCGCGAGCGCTGCTCGAGACCCGGGGGAGGAAGCATCGCAGACTTCTGGGCCGCGCTCTGGAGATGGAGCATCGCCAAGGCTTCAGCGCATTGGCAAAGCTGCTCGTCGCTGATCTCGCCGAGCTTTTCGATCGGGGCCCCGGGTTTCCACTCGGCGATCTCCCACGAGGAGCCATCGGCCTCGAGGAGGGTTTGGCCGTCGCTCCACCTCAGGAGTCTCGGGAGCAGGGTTTTGTCGCTCTGGGTCATTCGGTTTTGGAAACCGTGGATCTCCAGAAGTCGCTCCCTGGCCATGTTCGTCGGCCAACGCTTGATCGCCGTGGTCGACGCATGCGTTTCGATCCGATAGACGGTCGCTTCGCTCAACCCGCGATTTCGGTTGACGGCGATCGTTGCGGACTCGCCGTAAAGGAATCGGATTTCCTGCGCGACGCGTGTCGGGATCACATGCGACTTATTGGCCTTGCCCGCGCGAGAAGCCAGGTTTGCCGTCGAAATTGTAGAGCCCCTCGAGCTTGACGAACTCGAGCCCAGCCTTGGTGATTCGGTCCAGCAGCGCGATGATGGCCGTGTGCGGCACACTGCCGCCAGATCCTTCGGGGAGCGAGAATCGGCAACGGCTGACGTCGACGGTGAACGTCTCGGCCATTCCGCCCGGCCATACCTTCATGCCTCGGTTGGAGATCATTTCCAGGGACATGCCATCGGCAGCGAGCGGCTGGAGTTTGGCGGCGAGGGCATCGATCGAATCGGTCCACGCGATGAACACATCGGCCCCGACCATCTCACGTTTTTCGGAGGAACGGACATAGGCAGGTCGCGTCGTGAGCGGGCGACTCGGAGCGCGGCTGTAGTCGACCGCCTTGAGAACCTCAGGCTTCTTGCCCAATCGCGCCACGACGGCTTGGGCGAACTCCTTGGTCCCAACTTTTTCTTTCGAGATCCCCTCTTTGAAGATATCGTAGGTATGAACACCGTCTTCGATGGTTTTGAGCCAGGCGTTGTGGGCTCGCTCGGCGACGTCGGCTTGTCCGATATGGACGAGCATTTGGATCGCTCCGAGGAAAAGGCCCGAGGGGTTGGCGAGATTCTGGCCAGCGCGGCGCGGCGCCGAGCCGTGGATGGCCTCGAACATCGCGCATCCATCACCGATGTTGGCGCTTCCGGCCAAACCGACCGAACCCGCGATCTGGGCGGCCACGTCGGACAGGATATCGCCGTACAGATTCGGCATCACCACCACGTCGAACGCCTCAGGAGTATCGGCCAGCTTGGCGGCACCAATATCGACGATCCAGTGCTCGTTCTCGATGTCCTTGTACTCGGCAGCAATCTCGTCGAAGATCTTATGAAACAGACCATCGGTCAGCTTCATGATGTTGTCTTTGGTGAAGCAAGTCACCTTCTTACGGCCGTAAGCCCTCGCATATTCGAATGCGTACCGAACGATCTTTTCGGTGCCTGGGCGAGAAATAAGCTTTAGACACTGCATGACATCCAAGGTCTGCCGATGCTCGATGCCGGCGTAGAGATCTTCTTCGTTCTCGCGAACGATGACGACGTCCATCTTGGGATGCTTGGTTCGGATGAACGGATCGTAGCTCAAGCATGGTCGGATGTTTGCATACAACCCGAACGCCTTGCGCGTGGTCACGTTCAGCGATTTGAATCCGCCCCCCTGCGGCGTCGTGATCGGAGCTTTGAGGAACACACGCGTGGCTCGCAAGGATTCGAACGCGCTGGGCTCAATCCCTGCCATGTTCCCCGT
>Ga0315904_10004443_pt1 | contig 20047 bp, 13 predicted proteins | sample LakEriMetagenome_6_FD_203529 | JGI IMG/M metagenome (GOLD analysis project Ga0315904, IMG submission 203529) | Freshwater fungal communities from buoy surface, Lake Erie, Ohio, United States - Buoy 12 MA120 | ecosystem: Environmental > Aquatic > Freshwater > Lake | place: USA: Lake Erie, Ohio...
CAGTGTAGAGCCATTGTCCCCAATGGCTCGGTCCGACGCGAGAGCGTCGGGGTTTTTGGTTTTTCTGCTGTTTGGTCTTACTGGCTGCTGTGGCTTTAGGCTCCGATCGATTGGGGACAATCGATTGGGCAATAAGGGGCGGTTAACGGGTCTGCTGGTTGCTTTGCGCCTAGACCGGGGTTAGATTAGAGTCCCCTGCCCCATCTAGGAGACCGGAATGAAGAATTCCCTATGCGTTTGGCTCTTCTCGGTTTGGTTTTGCCTACCTTCCTATGGCCAACCACCAGCCGAATCGATCGAATTTGAACAGCATATCCGACCGCTTTTGGCCGAGCATTGCTACGAGTGCCATTCCTCGGAATCCAAGACGCTCCAGGGTGGGTTACGACTCGATACGCCTAATGGCATTCTAGTGGGTGGGGATAGCGGCCCGAGTGTCGTTGCCTCGAAGCCCGACGAGAGCTTGTTGATCCAAGCCGTTCGGTACCACGATCTAGATTCTGCGATGCCGCCGGCGGGTAAGTTACCCGAGGAGCTCATCGTCAAACTTGAACTCTGGGTACGTTCTGGAGCCTCGATGCCCAGCGAAGAGCAAGCGGCCAAGGTACAGCGAACGATCGATATCGAGGCCGGTCGCATGCATTGGTCGTTTGTACCAACCAAGCCGATGTTGAGCGAGTCGATCGATACCGTGGAATTGCGAAGTTCGACGGTGTCGATCGAAAATCGGATCGATCCTCCGATCGCAAGAAAGCTAAATGAACTCGAATTGGTCGCATCGGCCCAAGCGGATCGAAGGTCTCTTTTGCGACGGCTCAAGCTTGATTTGCTCGGATTGCTCCCTAGCGACCAGGAGGTATCTTCATTCATCTCCGACCCCGCGGTCGATGCGTACGAGCGCCGCGTCGATGAGTATCTTGCGTCGGGCCACTACGGTGAGCGATGGGCTCGATACTGGCTCGATTTGGTTCGCTACTGCGATACCATGGAGGACTGGGTCGAGACGATCGGCCCTTCGTACCCTTACCGGGACTGGGTGGTCGACGCTCTGAATCGCGATTTGCCTTACGATCGTTTCGTGCACCTGCAACTTGCAGCCGATCAGATACCCGGTACCCCGGCGAGCGATCGCGCTGCCTTGGGATTTCTCGGGCTGAGCCCATCGTATTGGAAAGAGTTGCGGTTACCTGTCGAGATCATCAAGTCGATCGTATCGGATGAAGTCGAAGAGAGGGTCCATACCGTATCGAGTACTTTTCTGGGATTGAATCTAGCATGTGCGCGCTGCCATGATCACAAGTATGATCCACTGACGCATAGCGACTACTATGCGATCGCTGGGGTGCTTTCGAACAGCAAATCGACCGATGTGGCCTTGAGCGAGGGGGTCGATGCGGCTGAGGTAGTCCGGTCGCGCAAAACGGTCAAATCGCTCGATGCTGAGTTCGTGAAACTCTCCAAGAGCGACAAGGAGGAGGACAAGCTTAAAGCGGTAGAGATACGTCAGAAGATCGAGCAGGCAAAATCGGTCGCAGGTTACGAATCGCTTTTGACACCCGGAGTGGAGGATCTGCGTCTGGAAGTTCGTCAGGCGGATGGAGATCATGGCAGCAGAATCGTCTATGAGCGTGAACTCAAGGATTCGGCGATTGAGATCCGAGGGAATCCCAACAAGCTAGGGGCGAGTGTTCCGAGGCGGTTCGTTTCGGTGCTGACCCGACCGACGTCGGAGGTTCAAGGGTGGACCCAAGGCAGTGGTCGCTATGAGCTTGCGCAGTCGATCACTGGCCAATCGCAGGATCTTGCGGCGCGTGTGATGGTCAATCGGATATGGAAGCATCATTTCGGTCGTGGGTTGGTCGATACGCCGAGCGATTTTGGTAGGCAGGGTCAGGCTCCGACGCATCCGGAACTGTTGGACGATCTTGCCTATCGGTTCATCGAGCAGGGGTGGTCGATCAAATGGTTGCATCGAGAGATTCTTCTTTCGGCTGCTTATCAACGTCGGCATGAATTGCCCAAGTCGCAGGATTCCGATCTGCGTTACCTTTCGGCGTTTCCGAGCAGAGCCCTGGATGTCGAAGCTTGGCGGGACAGTCTCTTGCAGGTTACCGAAGGTCTGAGTTATCAGATCGGCGGTCCTTCGCAGGACCTTGGCAGCACGACCAATGCGAGGCGAACTCTTTACGGGCACGTCCGTCGCAGAGAAGTATCCGATTTGCTCCGGCTTTTCGATTTTCCTGACCCGCTTACTCATAGTCCAACTCGGATCCCAACGATCACCCCGCTTCAGCAACTGTATGTTCTTAACAGTCGTTTTCTGATCGAACGATCCGAGGCGCTGATTGCTCGTTTGGATCGCGAGGGCATCGTCGATGTGCAGGAGAGGATTCGAAGCTTGCACCGATGGCTTTATCAAAGAGAACCGACTGAGCGAGAGTTCTCTCGAATTAAGGAGTTCGTTCAAGACGCACCGGATCGATGGCAACTATTGGCACAGACACTTTTGGCCAGCAACGAATTTTACTTTTGCAAATGAGGGAAGACCGGCAGATGAGGATCTCACAGGCGGGTATTGCGTCGGTCTTGACGCGTCGAGAGGCGTTGAAAACCACTGGTGCTGGACTTGGATTGTTGGCATTGGCAAATCTGTTGCCCAGAGCGATGGGTTTACCTTGTGCCGAGACGGCTGGGCAACTTGGAACGATGCGGCATTTTGCGCCGAAGGCCAAGCGGATCATCCATTTGTTCATGAACGGAGGTCCCTTTCAGGGTGATTTGTTCGATCCGAAACCTGCATTGAATAAATTCGCTGGACAGAAACCCCAAGGGGCGGACTTGAGGACCGAACGGCCTACGGGTGCATTGATGCCAGTTCCGTTTGGATTTTGTCATCATGGTCAAAGCGGTTTGGAGATCAGTGAACTGCTCCCTTACACTTCCCAGTTTGCCGATGACTTATGTGTTGTCCGTTCGATGCACACGGACAATCCCAATCATGGACCGGCTTTGTTTATGATGAACAATGGGACGATCACCCCGAATCGGCCGACTCTGGGCGCTTGGTTGTCCTATGGGTTGGGTTCTGAAAACGCTAATCTTCCGGAGTTTATTTCGCTGTGTCCTGGCCGACCTGTGAGATTCTCGGAGCTTTGGTCCAGTGGTTTTCTGCCAGCCAAGCATCAGGGGGTGTATGTCAATCATTCGAATCTCGATCCCAAGCAGATGATACCCTACTTGCAGAACAACAAGTGGAGCAGCGAAGCGCAAGCCGAGCAGTTGGAGTTGCTCAAGGATTTGAATCAACAAAGCGATGTTCAGGCTGGAGTTGACCCGCAGCTAGAGTCTCGAATCCATGCGATGGAGACAGCTTTTCGGATGCAAACTGAGGCGGCCGAGGCCTTTGACATTCAAAAGGAGGCCGACTCGACGCGGGAGGCTTATGGCAAATCGCATTTCGCCAATGGCTGCTTATTGGCCCGGCGGTTGGTCGAGCGAGGGGTTCGTACGGTGCAGCTTTACTATGGGAACGGTCAACCGTGGGATACGCATTCGAACCACAACGAATCGACACGGACGCTGTGTGAAGATATCGACCGTCCGGTCGCGGCATTGTTGAAGGATCTCAAGCAGCGCGGGATGCTCGATGACACGTTGGTGCTCTGGGGTGGTGAGTTTGGAAGGACACCGACGACGGAGAATTCCGATGGCCGGGATCACAATCCTTGGGGGTTCACGGTTTGGATGGCAGGTGGTGGGGTGCGTGGTGGGATGGCCTATGGTGCCACCGATGATTTTGGGTTTCGCGCCATGCAGGACAAGGTTCACATACACGATCTTCATGCGACGATCTTGCACTTGATGGGCCTAGACCATACCCGATTGACTTATCGGCATGCGGGTCGCGACTATCGTTTGACGGACGTGGCGGGCAATGTAGTTAGGCCGATTCTGCGATGAGCGATGATCCGAGATCCGAGGCGAGAGCGACTGTCCTTCCGGGAGCCCCTGGCGAGCTGAATCGCGGGCTCGGGCTGCTTCAAGCGACGGGGCTAAACATCGCCAATATGGTGGGTATCGGGCCATTTATTACGATTCCAGCCTTCATTGCTGCGATGTCTGGGCCTCAAGCTATGATCGCTTGGGTACTCGCGGCGGTCTTGGTCTTATGCGATGGTTTGGTGTGGAGTGAACTTGGAGCCGCGCTGCCTGGGAGCGGGGGTACCTATCATTTCCTCAAGCGGATTTACGGCAGGTATCGATGGGGCAGGATCCTACCGTTTCTGTTTATATGGCAGTTTATGGTCAGCGGCGCGATGGAGATGGCCTCGGGATATATCGGTGCGTTGAGTTACCTCGAATACGCCATGCCGGGTCTGGTCGAGCGATTCGGAACCATACCCGGTGGTACGCGTTGGATTTTGGTGCTGGCGGTGGTGCTTATCACGATTCTATTGTGTCGCCGGATCGAGAGTATCGGATGGATCGCGATACTGATGACCTGTGGAACGCTATTGACCGTCGCTTTGGTGATTTTAAGCGGTTGTTGGTACATGGATTGGTCGAAGATCGACTTTCCCGAGAACGCCTTCCGGTTGGACTCGCAGTTTGCTTCGGGGTTGGGTGCCGCCATGCTAATTGCGATTTATGACTACTTGGGTTACTACAATGTGTGCCATTTAGGAGATGAGGTCCGTGAGCCGTCCAAGACGATTCCGCGGGCTGTGATGGGATCGGTCATCCTGATCGCCTTGATTTATATGACGATGAATCTATGCATTATTGGGGTCGTGCCATGGAGACAGGCCATGGAGTCGAAGAACATCGCGGCGGATTTCATGGAGACTCTCTATGGTAGGCCATGGGCCGTTGCATTCACCTGGCTGATCCTTTGGACGGCTGCGGCTTGCATGTTTTCAATCACACTTGGGTATTCCAGGATTCCGTTTGCGGCAGCCCGCCAGGGGGACTTTTACGGGGTGTTTGGCAAGTTGCATCCCGAGGGGAGATATCCCTGGGTTTCCCTCTTGGCTTTGGGGGTTCTGACTTCGTTGTTTTGTTTTTTGGATCTGACGACGGTGATCAGTGCGGCGGTTTGCGTTCGGATTGTGGTGCAGTTTCTCGGGCAGATCGTCGCGTTGCATATTGTTCGAACCACTCGGCCTGATATCCACTTGCCATTCCGGATGTGGTTTTACCCGATCCCGAGTTTGATTGCGGCCGTCGGTTGGGTGTTCGTATTGGCAACGGCCGATCGCTTTGCCCTCCTGCTGAGTCTAGGAGTGGTCCTTTCGGGTCTTGGCGTGTATTCCTATTCGGGGTTGGGTACAAAGAGCCAACCATGATCGATCCTCGATACGCATCTGAGCGACCTACTTGATTCTGGATATTGAAGTCCATATAGTGCCGGCTCGGATGTGTTGAACCACCACAGTCTTTGGACGATGGCTATCCATGAAAATCACCCGCATCGAAACGCTTGTATGTCATGCCCGGATGCGCAATTGGGTGTTCGTCAAGGTTCTGACGGATCAACCTGGGTTGTTTGGCTGGGGTGAGGCGACCTTGGAGTGGCACACCCGAGGCGTCGTCGGGGCGATCGAGGATCTTTCGCAACTGCTTCTGGGAGAAGATCCAACTCGGGTCGAGCATCTTTGGCAGATGATGTGGCGTCAGCATTTTTGGCATGGACATGGAATTGTTCGATCGACTGCAATCGCCGGCATCGATATAGCGCTTTGGGACATCATCGGTAAAATCCACGGGGTGCCTTGTCACAAGCTATGGGGTGGGCCTGTCCGCGACACCATCCGCCTGTACTGCCATTTGGGTGGTGGTTCGATGGAGAGTTTTTATGAAACGCCGGTCGACAATGCGAAACGATTTGCCGAGCTAGCTCAGCATGCCGTTGCCGAGGGCTTCACAGCATTTAAGTCCATGGCGGTCCCCTCGACGATGCCGATCGAAGGTTTAAAGCCGATCCAAGCGGCCGAGGGGTGTGTGGCAGCGATGCGCCAAGCCGTGGGCTCGGACATCGACATCATGGTCGATTGCCATGCGCGTCCTTCTCCTGCGATGGGTATGCAGTTTGCCAAAGCCTTAGAGCCCTATGGGCTTTACTTTTTGGAGGAACCCTGCTGGCCTGAATCGATCGACGGTCTTGCTGCCATCAACGCGGCGGTGACGACTCCAATTGCAACCGGCGAGAGGATGACGCACTTGGCGGCCTTTCGAGATCTTTTCGCTGCGCGGGGCTGTGAGATTTGTCAGTTGGACATCACGCACTGTGGAGGGTTCACCGAGGCGCGACGTGTCGCTGCATTGGCCGACGCTTACCGCATCGCGCTGGCTCCTCACAATCCTCAGGGGCCCGTGAGCACCGCAGCCTCGATCGAGTTCGGATTTGCTCAACCTAGCTACATCATCTGCGAGTCGGTTCACAACGATGTACCGTGGCGTGACGATATCGTCGAAGAAGGGTTCCGGGTCGATAAGTCCACGCGGACGGTGAGCCCAAATACCCTACCGGGCCTTGGGATCTCGATCGATGAGGACGAGGTCCGAAAGCACCCTTTCGAGCAAGAGATCTTGCAACGGGTGTTTCATCGAGACGGCAGTGTGGGCGATTGGTGAGGCTTCTTCAACTCCACTATGAAGGGAATCGCATCCTTGATCAAACCAGCATCCAACCTATTGCACGGTGTCCTGCCTGTGCTGCATACGCCTCTGGATACGGACGGTTCGATCGACGTACCGACGCTGGAATGCCAAATCGATTGGGCCTTTGAGGTAGGTGCACAAGGGGTGGTCATCGCGATGGTCAGCGAGGTCCTGAGGCTCGGCTACCATGGTCGCAAAGAGCTGGCCAGTTATGTTTGCCGGGCGGTACAGGGGCGTGGCTTTACGGTCATCAGTGTGGGGGCTGAGAGCATCAAGGAGTCGTTGGACTTTGCTCACCACGCCCAGGAGCTCGGGGCAAGTGCGGTCATGGCGATTCCGCCGGTATCGATTTCGCTTGGCAGTGCACAGACGGCTGGGTACTTCGCTGCTATTGCCCGTGGGATTTCGATCCCTCTGGTTGTGCAGGATGCCTCGAGCTACGTCGGCGCGGCGATCGATCTGAGTGTTTATCTCAATCTGCTCGACGAGTTCGGCGAAGAGCGAATTTTTTTCAAGCCTGAGGCTAGTCCCCTCGGTCCGAATCTCTCGAAACTGCGCGATGCGACCCAAGGGCGTGCACGCATCTTCGAGGGATCCGGTGGGATCAATCTGGTTGACTGCTACCGTCGCGGTATTGTCGGTACTATGCCTGGGACGGATCTTCTCGACGGTATCGTCGCTCTTTGGAACGCATTGCAAAATGGCGATGATGAGCGAATCTATCAATTATCGCTCCCCATCGGCGCTCTGACTGCCTTGCAACTTCAAGCTGGGCTTGACGGATTTTTAGCGATCGAGAAGTACCTGCTCAAGAAGCGTGGACTTTTTCCCAACACACTTCAAGTCGAGCCTTATGGATGGCAACTCGATTCCGAGACATGCGCCGAGGTCGATCGTTTGTTCGCATGGCTCGAAAGAAAACTCGTTGAGAACCGATAGGAGTTTTCTATGCCAAAGGACCTGACCGATCAGATGGTGGTCCACCAAGGACGCTATCGGGTCTTGGTACTTTTGTGTACTTCGGCAGCGATTGCCTATATACAGCGGGCCGCATTGAGCGTCCCGGCCTCGGAGATCGCCAGCGACTTGGAGTTTGCCGATTTGGCTCGCGATATGGGCTGGATTCAATCGGCTTGGTATTTCTCTTACGGCTTGATGCAAATCCCAAGCGGATGGCTGGCCGATCGGCTAGGGAGTCGCCGTGCACTGTCGATCTTTTCCGTTGTGTGGTCGTTGGCCACACTGCTGACCGCTTTTGTAACCGATTTTGTTTCGTTGTTGGTGATGTGGAGTCTGATGGGGGCCGCACAAGCTGGTGCGTTTCCTTGTGCGGCCAAAGCTCTCGGTCGGATTTTCCCGGAAACCGAGCGTGCGCGGGCTACCGGGCTGCTTGCCTCGGGTATGACCCTCGGTGGTGCGATCGCTCCGGTGATGACGGCGATGGTTCTTGAGTCCTTGATGGCTTGGGCCGACGCTTGGGGCATCGAGCGCTGGAGGCTATTGCTCGGTGCCTATGCGGTTCCGGGGATTCTATGGACTGTTGTGTTTCTGGGGTTGGTCTCGGTGCGAACGCTGCCCGCAGGGTCTAGGGCCTCGGTGGCTAGCGTTCCGGTCGATTGGTCGCGGTTGCTGCGGAGTTGGCCCTTGGCTTTGCTTTGCGCACAACAGTTTTTCCGGGCCGCCGGCATGGTTTTCTTCATGACCTGGTTTCCGACTTTCCTGCAGAAAACAAGGGAGGTGACCCTCCTGGGGTCGGGAGTGCTCACGACGGTTGCTGGGATCGGTGGTGTGGTCGGCAGCCTGACCGGTGGCTTCTTCTCCGATTGGCTCTTGCTCAAAACGGGCAACAAGCGGCTCAGTAGGCAGGGAATTGCGGTCGTCGGGATGGGACTCTGTTCGTTGCTGATAGTCGCTTCGTATTTTGTAAGTGACATTCAGCAGAGTATCGCATTGATAACCCTTGGGGCATTTTGCGCTACTTTCGGTGGGGTCAGCGGCTATACCGTAGCGATCAGTTTCGGAGGGCGTCAAGTTGCAACGGTTTTCAGCACGATGAACATGTTTGGAAATCTCGGAGCGGCGTTGTTTCCTTTGACGGCCGGTTGGCTTGTCGCTCAGACGGGCAATTGGAATTTGATCTTGTTTCTTTTTGCCAGCGTGATGGCTATCGATGCCCTTTGTTGGGCGTTTCTGAATCCACAAGGCACACTTTTTGGAGATGAACATGAAGGTCCTTAAGACACCGCAATCACGATGCGGCGCGGCGGTTGTACGCGGGGATATTACCCCTCCCATCGGTATCTACCATCGCATGTGGGGTGCGGCACTTCATGATCGTGCCACAGGTGTCCATCGACCCTTGGAGGCGACGCTACTGTGGCTCGAACCACTCTTGCCGGCCCTGGGCGATCCTCAGGTACTTCTGGGGCTCGATCACTGCATCCTCGATGCGCAGGAGTTGAATAGTATCCGGAATGCTATCCATGAAGCGACCGGAGTTCCTTATGCCAATATCTTGGTTTCGATGTCGCACACCCACGGTGCGGGTTGGATGTCGCGTACCCGGAGCGACTTGCCCGGTGGAGAGTTGCTCGCACCGTATCTGGATCAACTCGCTGTGCAAATGGCAGAACTTGCTTGCCAAGCACGAAGCAAGATTGTTGATGCTACGATTGTCTATGGCCAAGGTCGCTGCGATCTGGCCTCTCATAGGGACTACTTTGACGAGCAAGGAGATCGATTCGTTTGCGGGTTTAATCCCAAAGGCCGAGCCGACGATACGCTCATGATAGCTCAAATCACCGATGCCTCGGGAACGAGTCTCGCGACGGTGGTCAACTACGCTTGCCATCCGACCACATTAGCCTGGGACAATACACTGATCAGTCCGGATTGGGTTGGCTCGATGCGCGAGGTGATCGAACAGCAAAACGGTGGTTTGTGCTTGTTTCTCCAAGGTGCCTCGGGGGACCTTGGACCACGCGAGGGCTTCGTCGGCGATACCTCGATTGCAGACCGCAACGGCCGAAAGGTCGGCTTTGCAGCGCTTTCGACGTTGGCAACCTTGGCTCCCCCGGGAACCGAGTACTGTTACTGCGGCCCGGTCCTTTCGGGTACTGCAATCGGTACTTGGAAGCATCAGGCACTTTCCGAAGACGCTCTGGATCGACAGACTCTTTGGCGATGGAGGGAGTTGCTCGTCGAACTCCCCTACAGGCACGACCTACCGACGATCGAGCAGACACTATCGCAGCGAGAGCATTGGCTTGCCGAAGAGTCGATCGCGCGCGCTGCGAACGATGAAATTCGTATCCGCGATTGCCGCGCGGAGGTCGAACAGCGAACGCGGCAGTTGACCCGTTTGAATAATTTGGTACCAGGTCGTTCGTACCCGTTGAGGCTGCGGATCGGGATTATGGGGGATGCAGTATGGATTTTTGTTCCAGGTGAGTTGTATCAAGTGTTTCAGCTTACCCTGCGTGAACGCTTTTCCGAGCACCCGGTCTTTGTCGCGACCTTGACCAACGACTGGCAACCTGGTTACATCCCTCCTGCATGCACTTACGGGTATGCGATTTACCAAGAGGTCATCGCAGCGATGTCCCCTGGGTCTTTGGAGTTATTGATCGAGTCGATCGCTCGCGAGGTCCAATGGATGATCCGGGGGACATCAGAGCTTTTTGCAACGTGAACTAGGAGTGAAAACGATGGAATTGACCCCTTCGGACATCGATCGAATTATCCAAATGGCTTGGGAGGACCGAACAGCGTTCGACGCTATCCGAGCCCAGTTTGGACTCACTCCGGGTGAAGTCATCAAGCTGATGCGAGCCGAGATGAAGCCGTCTTCTTTTCGGATGTGGCGAGAGCGAACAACGGGCAGGAAGACCAAGCATGTGGCCTTGCGAGGCTCTACGTTTGGCCGATTCCGTTGTCCGGATCAAAAATGATGGATCGACATCTACAGGAGCTATGCCCAGAATTGGAAGTAGCGTCCACATCCAGATCTATCGGGCGATGCCCTCGCCTCGGAGTCTTCCCGAGAGCGCGAAGAAGGTCGGAGCCCAGAGACCGACGAAGATCCCGAAACGCTCTGCATGGGCTTTCGATTCGGCTAGTTCCCCACCGGTCAGGAACCAAATAGCGATCGATCCGATGATCGAAGCGAATCCGAGGATGAAACAAAGACTCGATAGATTTTTGCAAAATGTGCTGTTCACGAAGTTCCCTTGAACCAATCTGTAAGATTTACCGACCGCTTTATGAAGTGCTGGTGCGTTCAAGAAAAAAGGAGTCTGCGACTACTATAGGACAGAGTCAACCCTTGGTGATTCCTCTGACGTAACGAATCTTGATGCGGTCTTGGCGCAGAGGACTTGACCTAGAGCTTTGAAGTTTCGTTATACTGAGGACGAGAATTTAAGCGGCTTGGTCGTGCTCAGTCATTGCGCCCGAGTATCCTTTGGGTGGGATCACGATCACGGAGCACGGAGCGTCTGCGATGCGTCCTGAGAACACCTGAGCGTAAGGCTTACTACTATGGCGCGAGATGCTATTCAACTTGTTTGGCTCAAGCGGGATCTGCGGCTGAGCGACCATTTGCCGATATGGGAGGCTTCTCAATCTGGCGCGACGGTCGTGATGTTTGTTTTCGAGCCGAAACTTTGGGCGATGCCCGAGTTGGATCGACCTCACTTTGACTTCATTGTTCAGTCGCTTGAGGAACTCTCCGCGAAGCTTCTTGCGATCGGTGGGCGACTGGCGATACGCGTCGGAGAGTTGCCTGATGTCTTTGTCGAGCTCGCCAGCAAGTACGACATTGCCGGATTGTACTCCCACGAGGAGACTGGCAATCGGTTCACTTACGATCGAGATCGTGCAGTGGCGCGATGGGCTCGGCACTCGGGGGTTACCTGGAAGCAATACACGCAAAACGGAGTGGTGCGACCCTTGAAGGGTCGAGATGGCTGGGCTGCGATTTGGCACAAGCGAATGACGGCACCGATCGCACCGAGCTCGAATCGGATGGTGATTCCCACCGAATTCGATTGGGGCGTCATGCCCACAGGACAGGAACTCGGTTTATCCTCGCAGCAAAAGCTAAGCGTACAGACAGGTGGAGAGTCCAAAGCGAATGAAGTTTTGGGATCTTTTTTATCCGTCCGGAGCGTGAACTATCGCAGGGGGATGTCGAGTCCTGTGACCGCCCCTGACGACTGCAGTCGCTTGAGTCCTTATCTGGCCTGGGGATGCCTTTCGATGAAATCGGCGTATCAAGGTTTGATGGCTAGAGAGAAAGAGCTCCGTGAAGCTCCGGTCGGATCGATCGATTCGCGTTGGTTCGGATCCCTCAAATCGTTTTCATCACGATTGGCATGGCATTGCCACTTCATGCAGAAGCTTGAGGATGAGCCTGCGTTGGAATTCGAGAACATCTCCCGCGTGTACGATGGCCTTCGAGAGAACGAGTTCAATCAAGAGCGTTTTGAGGCATGGAAGTCAGGCAACACCGGTTATCCGATGATCGATGCATGCATGCGGGCCCTTGCCCAAAATCGTTGGATCAACTTCCGTATGCGAGCGTTGTTGATGTCGTTTGCATCGAATCATTTGTGGTTGCATTGGCGTCCGACGGCTGTGCACCTTGCGAAGTATTTTTTGGATTTCGAGCCGGGGATACATTTCTCCCAGTGCCAAATGCAATCGGGAACTACTGGCATCAATACGATACGGATCTATTCGCCGGCCAAACAAGTCAGCGATCAGGACCCAACCGGAGAATTCATCCGGCGATACGTCCCGGAACTTGAGCAAGTCCCGAATGAGTACTTGCCTGAGCCGCATCGCATGCCGATGCACGTGCAGTCTCAGGTCGGTTGCGTGGTGGGACGCGATTATCCTTTTCCGATCGTCGATCATCGAACGGCTTACCGGATGGCGCAGGAGAGGATTTTTGCGATAAGGCAAACCGAAGCGGCGATCGACGAATCGAAGCGGGTGTATCAAAAGCACGGTTCTCGGAAGAAGCGGGACCCGCTGCCCAAGCCGAAATCGATCCCCAAGCCGAAAGAGAAATCGGATCTGCGTCAGCTTTTTCTTTTTGATGATTCCCACGAGGAGAATCCTTAAATGCTGAACAGGGATTCGCTCTCGGATCGAAGTCTATAGAATCATGCCAGATGACAGCAAACCGGATAGGAAATCCCCCGGAGAAAATCCGGGTTGTCAGCGAAAGAGCCTGTGCCATAGGGACTAGCCTTTGCTTTTTTGCTTCTTCTTTTTCTCGGTAGGGGGGGCCGAAGCAGGGGGACTGCGACCGAAGAAATAGTCTGGGTACCCCCAAACATGGTCGCTTGCCGTGTTTTTCTTTTTGTTCGATCGCACCTCAGAGCTCAAGAGCTTAAGTTTCTCCGTATCCAGCAACGGATCATGAGTCTCTTGCCGCCATTGCAGGAGGGTCGCTTGAAGTTCTTTGAGGGCAAGAGCATGTTGGGGGTCTTCTACCAAATTGATGAATTCGTGGGGGTCGTTTTGCAAATCGTAAAGCTCGTACTCGGGTGGTTGACGCATGAGCTTATAGGCGGAACGGATTTCTGGAGCGGCTTGTGCGATGACCTGCACGAGATCGAGCCCCCCGGCGATCTTGCGTCGATCGGCTTCTTTGGCAAGTTTCGAGAGGGTGTTGTCGTAGTCGGGATGGACTTCGCCGGGCAGTAGATTTTCGATCAGTTTGTAGCGAGCGTTGCGTACCGATCTTTGAGGGAAGTAGTTTGGAGCGGCAGCATGCGTGTGGTATTCGGCAAAGCAATGGGTTCGCCATGGGGGATCCCCAGGGGAAAACAAAGGCTGCAACGCTCGACCTGGGAGTCCCGCCGGGGGAGGAACATCTGCGGCTGCTAAGAGGGTAGGCATCAAGTCGATTGTCGAGACCAGTTCGTTCCTGACTTGTGGTTCGATTTTCGTAGGCCAGCGAATCAGGAGGGGGATTCGCAGTCCGCCTTCATAGCAGGTGCGTTTTCCGCGGAGCATATCGGCCCCGTGATCTCCTAAGTAGATGACGATTGTATCCTGTGCCTTTTGGCTTTTCTCAAGCTCGGATAATAAATCGCCTACCAAAGAGTCAAGACGGCTGATGCAATTGTAGTAGTCGGCTACCATCTCGCGCATGGCCGCCGGATCGACGCCCATGTAGCTCATGGCTTTGACCTCGTCGGCCGACTGTGGTTCGACGGGCAATCCATTGACTTGCCTCAACCAAAGGTCGTGCGCATCGGGATAGTTGACGCTAAGGAAAAAGGGTTGGTCGCTTGCATTGATGAAATCAGCAGCGTGCTTGGAGTAATCCTGCAAGCCCTTGCGAGCGAAATTGCCCGATTCGATTTCGCGAAAATCAAAGGGGAATGCGGACTCGGGGTTCACGTGCAGTTTTCCGATGATTCCGGTTCGATATCCAGCGGCTTGGAGTTGGCGTGGAAGGTTGGGCGTATCGGCTCGATAAAGCCGAAAACCCCAGGTTGCTAGCCCAATCTGACCATGTTGATGGGGGTACAGGCCGGTCAGGAAACTTGCGCGCGATTGACTGCAGCCAGCTTGAGGTACAAACGCCCGATTGAACCGGATGCACTGGCTGGCGAATTTGTCCAGGTTGGGTGTGCGTGCGTAGGGATCGCCGTAGCAACCGAGTTCGGGTCCGTTGTCCTCCGAGACGATGAGTAAGACGTTGGGACGTTCATGGCAGTTTTCCGCAGCCGAGGAGCTCAGATAACCATGCATGGCCAGAAGATACACTAGACACACGACCAGGTGTGAACTTGCAAGTTTTCTTGTGTTCATTGAGTCCCTGTCCATCGGTAGAATCCGTCTGAATTTCAGGTTCGAACGATTGTTAATGATTGATAACGATCAGTCCGAAATCAAGCGATTTGGAGGAACGTTCCAATCGGCTATTTGGATTTTGGTTCTGATTTGTCTTGGGCTTCGAGCCAAGCGAGATTGAACCGAGCGAGGGTCAAATTCGCATAGGCCCAATCGCGTTTGCGTTGGATCGTAGGTTTATCCGTACCGTTTTCGTAGAAGCAAAGGACAGAACCATCGGGCAGAACGGCGAGATCGCTGTAGGCGCTAGGACCGGGTTGAAGCGTCTTGATTGTCGGCCAGGTTTTTCCGTTGTCGCGGCTGAGACTGATCGTCACGTTGCGTCGTGCCGAGTGCTCTCGCTCGATGGTACGAGGATTGGAAAAAAGCAGAAGCGAATCGTTGGGCGAGGCGTTTTCTGAGTGCGAGACGATACCCGCCATGCATCCGGGTTCCAATAAGTCCTCAGCAAACTCGGGCTTCGTCCATCGCGTTGCGCCATCCTGGCTGCGAGCCACTAGGCGGCGACTGCGTTGGTCGTTGTTGCGTGCAGTGACGATCACCCCTCCGTCGGCTAGGCTTGCGATATTGGGCTCGCCTGCGTCGGGTATAGCAATCTCTCCTCGCTGCCAGGATTTGCCTTGATCATCGCTGAAGATAGTCCCAACGGCTTTGCGTAGTTTCGCATTTTTCTCATAGGTAGTCATCCAAAAGGGAACGCACAGGCGACCATTTTTCATCTCGATCGCATGCCCGGGACCCGACGCTATGGCTTGCCAGTCGATCTCTTTGCGAAAGCCCTCGAGCGTATAGGTGATCTCAATCGGATCGCTCCAGGTAGCTCCGTCATCGTCGCTCTGAAGATGAAAGCATCGCATGTATTCGACGCAGTAGATCAGATGAACGGTACCGTTTCGCGACGCGATCGCGACGGGATTGTTGACTGTCTGCTCATTGGGTCCCCCCATGTCCTTGGTTTTTTTCTTTTCGGGTAAGTGAGGGTTTCGCGGGAGTCGTTCCCCAAGGTGTGCAATCTGCTTTGCCGGTGTAAAGGTTCGCCCCTGATCGCTGCTGCGTCGCAAGTGAATTTCGATCTCACCACGGTCGGCGTCGCTGAATTTTCTGGCTTCGCAATAGACCAGCACCGTACCCTTGGAGGTTACGACCATGCCTGGAATACGATAAAGGGTAAAACCATCGGTACGCTCACTGAAGAGAATGGTTTTCTCAAGGAATGGCTCGGTCGCCAAACTCGAGGGTACCAAAATCACGAAGAGAGAGACGCCAAGCGAAAATCGCAGGATCCAGAAAATGCCCCCAAATCGCCCCCCGAATCGTCCATCGCTCGAAGCGGATTTTTTTCCCATGTCGCTCATCGCTTATTTTTCCTCTTTGTGGACTTGCCAGTCTGTTCCAAGTTTACAGGCCTGAGACGATCGCGGAGGACTCCATCCATCTGTTGACTGAGTTGTTTGTGAGTTGCAGCATGCGCCGAATGACCGACGAGATTTTCAGATTCGATCTCATAGGACGATGTTTTTGGATCGTTCGATTCAAGCCCGTAGTTGTAAAGTTCCTCGTGAAGAATTTTTTTGGATTCCCAGTTAATCCAACGGGTGTAACGCTGCGATTGTGTCCGAATCGAATAGCCCATGATCTCCGGAGTTCCCGCTTTGAAAGGTCTTGAGAATTGGCTCAAAACCAGATCGTGTCCTTGGGTGCTCGGGTCTTTGAGGATCGTTAGCAGACTCCGGCCGTCGAGCCCGGCAGGTGGAGTGAGCTTGGCCAGCTCGGCGAGCGTTGGATAGATGTCAACATACTCTACAAGGGCCTCGGTCGCGGTTCCAGGTAGGTTCATGCTAGCGGTGCGGATGATCAGCGGCACGTGCGTATCGAGCTCGAAGTTCGTATCCTTGCACCAATGATCGGCCTCTCCTAACGAGTAACCATGGTCGCCCAGCAGTACGATGAGGGTGTTCTCTTCGAGTCCCAGGGGTTTGAGGGAATCCAGGAGCTTGCCAATTTGCGCATCGGTATAGCTGACGCATGCGTAATACGCATGGCGAAGCTCGCGAGCTTGGTCGGCCGTAACGCGTTCGTCGGGTGGGATTCCTTGATATCCAGCCAGTTCAAGATGGTCCGGATAAGCGACTTGCGGCGCTCCTGTTGTTCGGCTTCTCGGTACATCGAGATCGAATGCGGATGGATCGTAGAGGTCCCAGTACTTCTTGGGAGCATTGAATGGCAAATGGGGTTTGAAGAAGCCGACCGCCAAAAAGAATGGCTCGGATTGTCGCTTCAGTTCTCCAAGCGTCTCGATTGCTAGATCCGCGAGTTTACCATCGGGGTACCCATGGTCGGGAACATCTGCAAACTCAAACGGTGGGCCTTTTCCCTCCCCGCTCCGTTTCTTGGTGTAGTTCTTCCACCCTTGTGCCTTGAGCACCGTCGGAACGGTCCAGGACTCGGGATCTTCCTCAAGCTCATCACCGCTAAAGATCTTCCCAAGTCCCCGAGTGCAATAACCGTTGTTCTTGAAGAGTTGTGGAAGCGTTACCAAGTCTGGGTTTGTACTGCGAAACCGATTGCGGTTGTGCCAGACCCCTGTGTGGTCGGGCAAAAGCCCAGTCAATATCGAAGCCCGCGAGGGGCCGCATACCGATTGATGGCAATAGGCTCTTGTGAAGACCCTGGCGGATTGCGCGAAACGATCGATGTTGGGGGATTTGGCCAGCCGATCCCCGTAGCAGCCAAGCGAAGTCCTCAAGTCGTCGACCATGATGAACAGGACGTTTGGGCGGTCGTCGGCTGCCATCGACGCAGCGGTCGAAAAAACCAATACGATTGCGATCGCGATGGAAATCATGATTCGAAGGATCCTTGCTTGTAGGCATCGATTGACGAATTGCCAGAGCCGAATTGCCAGAGCCAGTCATATTATAGGGGGGCTTGACGGTCCGAAACACCTGGATTCCTTACTTCAGCGACCCGAAGTGCGATCCAGCTGAACCGTTCCCCAGGGGGGCAGCTGTGGCGGATATAGCCAGAAACTCGCGGACTTTCCATACCGGATTGGCCAGTGATGTTGGCAAACGCAGCCTTTGGCAATTAGAGTGGTTTCCGAGAGTACGAATTTTGCTTTCTTTTCACTGCACCTTGAAATCACCTCGTAAAACGTCATGCTCAAACACTGGACCTTATCCGTCGGTATCGCACTTTTTCTGGGAAGTTCGGCGACCTACTCCCAAGACTCCGACGAGCCCAAAGATAAAGCTCCTGGAATTAACTCGGATTTAGTCTCCGCGATGAAATTTCGCGAGATTGGACCTGCCTTCATGTCGGGCCGTATTGGCGACATCGCAGTCGATCCGGTCAATCGCTCGATTTGGTACGTAGTGGCTTCCTCGGGAGGGGTGTGGAAGACCGAGAATGCGGGGGTTACTTTCAAGCCGATTTTTGATGGCCAGGGGTCTTATTCGATCGGTTGCGTGACGATCTGTCCTCATGATCGCCATACGATCTGGGTCGGAACGGGCGAGAACAACTCTCAGCGAAGCGTCGGGTATGGCGATGGTCTCTACAAGTCAACTGATGGCGGGCAGTCGTTTAAACGCGTCGGCTTGGACAACAGTGAGCACATCGGAATGATCGCCGTGCATCCTGCGGATCCGAATACTGTGTTTGTCGCAGCGCAAGGTCCGTTGTGGAAGGATGGTGGTGATCGCGGTTTGTTCAAAACGACCGACGGCGGTAAGACTTGGACGAACATCTTGAACATCAGCCCGATGACGGGTATCAACGAAGTCCATATCGACCCTAGCAATCCTAAAATCCTCTATGCGAGTTCCTATCAGCGTCGACGTCACGAATGGGTCCTGATCGATGGTGGCCCTGAATCGGCCCTCTACAAATCCACGGATGGAGGAGCAAGTTGGCGTAAGATCAATCGTGGATTGCCCGATGGAGATAAAGGGAAAATCGGGTTGGATATCTCCCCGGTGAATCCCGAGATCCTATATGCGATCGTCGAATCGACGGGGGATAAGGGTGGTTTCTTTCGCAGTCTCAATCGGGGTGAGACATGGGAGAAAATGAGTGGCTATGTCGCCAGTAGCCCGCAGTACTACCATGAGATTGTCTGCTGTCCACATAACGCCAGTCGCATCTATTCGCTCGATACGATGATGATGGTCAGCGAGGATGGCGGCAAGACGTTCAATGCCTTGGGGGAAGACGACAAGCATGTCGACAACCATGCCATCGTCATCGATCCTGCCGATGAGAACCACTTGATCGTAGGCTGCGATGGTGGTTTGTACGAGACCTGGGATCGAGGCAAAACTTATGATTACAAGGCCAATTTGCCGATCACTCAGTTTTACAAAGTTGCGGTATCCAACGACAAGCCATTTTATAACGTGTATGGTGGAACCCAGGACAACGCCACGCAAGGAGGCCCTTCACGTACGAACAATGAGCATGGCATTCGCAACAGCGACTGGTTTGTCACGGTCTTTGGCGATGGATTCGAACCGGCGGTCGACCCGAATGATCCGGACACCATTTATTCGCAATGGCAGTATGGTGGCCTGGTACGCTACAATCGCAAGACAGGAGAAGCGGTAGACATCAAGCCGCAAGAGTCCAAAGAGGGCCCTGCCCTGCGATGGAACTGGGACTCTCCGTTGCTGATCTCTCCTCACAGTCCTAACCGATTGTACTATGCCTCGCAGGTCCTGTTTCGCAGCGACGATCGCGGCGATAACTGGGCACCGATCAGCCCCGATCTGACACGACAGATCGACCGCAATCAATTGAAGGTCATGGGCAGAGTATGGGGAGTCGATTCGGTCGCAAAGAATGCTTCAACATCTCTCTATGGCAACATCGTCGCACTTGACGAATCGACCCTCGTGCAGGGATTGATTTATGTAGGTACCGACGAAGGCTTGGTGCAAATCACCGAAGATGGCGGAGCGACATGGCGCAAGGTTGAGCGGTTTGGGACATTGGACATCCCTGAGTTCGGTTATATCCATGACATCGAAGCCGATTTGTTCGACTCGAACACCGTTTACGTCGTCGTCAACAATCACAAACGCGGCGATTTCAAGCCCTACATACTTAAGTCCGCCGATCGAGGAAAGACTTGGCAAGAGATCACCGGAGATCTCCCGCAGAGAGGGAGCGTCTACACTCTCAAGCAAGACCATGTGAACCCCAACCTTCTTTTCTGTGGGACGGAGTTCGGTTGTTTTTTCACCGCTGATGGAGGCACGAAGTGGATTGCGCTCCAGTCGGGTTTGCCCACCATTATGGTCCGTGATCTAGAGATCCAGCGTCGAGAGAATGATTTGGTACTTGCGACGTTTGGCCGGGGTTTCTATATCCTCGATGACTACTCTCCACTTCGAGGGATCAAGCCGGAGTTGCTCGAAAGCAACACCATGTTTCCGATCAAGAAGGGATTGATGTTTCAGACGGTCAATCCGATGGGTGTCTCGGGACGTGGGTTTCAAGGAGCGAATTTTTA
>Ga0315904_10004444_pt1 | contig 20041 bp, 16 predicted proteins | sample LakEriMetagenome_6_FD_203529 | JGI IMG/M metagenome (GOLD analysis project Ga0315904, IMG submission 203529) | Freshwater fungal communities from buoy surface, Lake Erie, Ohio, United States - Buoy 12 MA120 | ecosystem: Environmental > Aquatic > Freshwater > Lake | place: USA: Lake Erie, Ohio...
AATACGATCCGATTCCGCAGGCGGAATTCTACCGGTTGCAGGCCATCTTCATGCCCGCCCTGCGTCCGAAACAATGGATTCCGCAGATGGACCGGAAGATCCTCGTAGCGACGGCGAGTCAGCAACAGGCGGCGGCTGAGCACAATGGCCGGCTGGATGCCGAGATCGCGAAAGCAAAGCAACGGCAAACGGACCTGCAAAAAGAGTTTGGCGAGCGGCTGTTTGACGAACGGCTGGCCAAACTGCCCGAGGTGCTGCGCGAAGATGTGAAACAAGCCCTGGCGCGGGAGCCGGACAAACGCACGGAAGTCGACAAGTACCTGGTGTCGAAGTTCGGTGCCGAGTTGCGTCCCGAGGCGGCTCAGTTGCCCAAACTTCTGTCGGAGACCTATCCGGAGTTCAAAACGGGGTTCGATGGGCAGACGGCGGCGATCGCCGCCCAGGAAAGCCAACGCCGACATTTCGACGAACTGCGGGCCCTGTACGACCTGCCTGGTCCAGTCACCACCCCGGTCTTGCGGCGCGGCGATCCGCTGGTTCCCGGCACTCCCGTGGAACCAGGGGTACCGGCAGCCCTGCGGACTCCCCGTGGATTCGAATGGCAGGCTCCCGCGGCCGAGGCCCCCACCTCGGGGCGCCGATTGGCGTTTGCCCGATGGCTGACACAACCCGAACATCCCTTGACGGCCCGGGTGTTTGTGAACCGTGCCTGGCTGCTGCATTTTGGAGAGGGGTTGGTCTCAACCCCGGAAGACTTTGGCTCCCTGGGGGCGGCCCCCAGCCATCCCGAATTGCTGGACTGGCTGGCGCGGGAGTTGGTCGACAGCGGCTGGGATGTAAAGCATCTCCACCGGTTGATTGTCTTGTCGAGTGTCTACCGCCAATCTTCGACCGTCACCGCTGACACGCTGACCCGGGGACAGGCGGTCGATCCCGACAACCGTCTGTTGTGGAGGCAGCGAATCCGTCGGCTGGAAGGGGAGAGCGTGCGCGACGCTCTGTTGGCGGTGGCCGGCCGTTTGGAACACACGATGTATGGTCCCGGGCTTGCGGTGGCGCGGCAGCCCGATGGCGAGGTCACCGTCGCCGACCCCAATGCCGATCGGCGACGTTCGATTTATTATCAGGTGCTGCGGTCGAACCCGTTGACCCTGCTGCAGTTGTTCGACACTCCGGTCATGGAGACGAACTGTGTGCGGCGTGGACGGTCGACGGTTGCGACTCAGGCGTTGACCCTGCTCAACAGCGAGTCCCTGGCGAGGATGGCCGAGGGATTCGCCCGGCGGACCCAGTCGGCCGATCTGGCGGCGGGAGTCACCCGGGCAGTCTGGCTGGCGTACTCGCGCGCTCCCGAACCCGACGAGTTGGCCGACTTGATGGCGTTTGTGGAAGGGCAACGGAGTGGGGTGCCGACACCGGGGGATTCGGCTCAGGGAATGGCGGGTTGGCTGGATCTGTGCCACATGCTGCTGGCCGCCAATGAGTTTGTGTACGTGGACTGAGTGATTGAACCCGGCCGGTCATGCGTGGCCGCCCGGTGCTGACAGCCCGCTGGGAGAGGTGCACTATGGCGATCGAATTCGTGGTTCCGATGAATCCGGGCGAGATTTCGCGCCGTGAACTGGTTCGCCGTCTGGGAGGGGGCCTGGGCGGGCTCGCCTTGTCGGGGCTGCTGTCAGGCTGGGAACAGCCGGCTCGGGGAGGGGAAGGGGAGCGACATTCGGTCGAGCCCCGGGCGGCCCATCATGAACCACGGGCGACGGCGGTGATCCAGCTGTTCATGCATGGCGGCCCCAGCCATGTCGATCTGTTGGATCCCAAGCCCGAGCTGTCGCGCCTCGACGGACAGTCTCCACCGGGCGAAGTGGCCGATGATGAAAACCGCACCACCTACCTGATGGGAAGCCCCTTTCCCTTCAGCAAGCACGGACAGAGTGGGCTGGAATTTTCGAGCGTGATGGCGGGTGTCGCCCGGCATGCCGACGAGATCGCCGTCGTCCGGTCGATGTTCACCGAGCATCGCAACCACGAGCAGGCCATCTGGATGGCCAACACCGGACTGATTGTCTCGGGGCGGCCGAATCTGGGATCGTGGGTCGCGTATGGGCTGGGGAGTGAGAACCGGAACCTGCCAGCCTATGTGGCGTTACCCGACCCGACCGGAGTGCCGACCGACGGCGCGCGAAACTGGTCGAGCGGCTGGTTACCGCCGTTGTACCAGGGCACTTCGATCCGTTCAGAGGGGCTGCCGGTCTTGCACCTGCAGCCCCGGCAGCCGCGTGGTGCCGCTGTGGAGGATTCGCGGCTGGGTCTGTTGAGGCGTTTGAATGAACGTCATCGCCAGCAGCGTCCGGCGGAACTGGAACTGGATGCCCGGATGGCCAGCTTCGAGCTGGCTGCACGCATGCAGCTGGCGGCGACGGATGCCCTGGACCTGTCGCAGGAGACGGCCGCCACGCAGGCCTTGTATGGGCTCGACAATGATGTCAGCCGCAGTTACGGACGACGCTGCCTGATGGCCCGCCGCCTGGTGGAGCGGGGGGTGCGTTTCGTGCAGTTGTTCATGCGCGGCCAGCCCTGGGACACACACAACAGCAACACCGAGGGGACGCGATCGTGCTGTGCCCAGACCGATCAGCCAGTGGCGGGGCTGCTGACCGACCTGAAGCAACGGGGTCTGCTCGACTCGACACTGGTGCTGTGGGGAGGGGAATTTGGGCGAACACCCGCGGCCGAGCAGCGGGACGGAAGCCGTTCCCGGGGGAACGAGGGACGGGACCATCATCCTTATGGCTTCAGTGTCTGGCTGGCGGGCGGAGGGATCCGCGGTGGGCAGGCCTACGGTGCGACCGACGACTTTGGCTACCGCGCGGTGGTCAATCGGACCTCGACAGCCGATCTGCATGCCACGATTCTGCATCAGCTGGGGCTTGATCATGAACGGTTGACCTACACTCATAACAGCCGGCAAGAACGTCTGACCGACGTCTACAAGGCCCGGATTCTTGATGAGCTGCTGCTGTGACCGGGAGGTGGCGGAGTCGAAGGTGGCCGCAGGGTTGGCCGCAGGGTTGGCCGCAGGGTTGGCCGAGGGGAGGTCCCGATGCCTCGGTGTGACTCATGCGGGATTGTGGCGGAGTATCCCGAGGGATTGGTGCGCCTGGGGGGACGCGGTTGGACACTGCGGCAGTGGTGTCCTCCCTGTGCGGACCGCTGCCTGACCGGTTTGTGGGGACTGGCGCTCTGCGTGTCGGGCGCGGTCTGCCTGGCAGTACCGATCATCTGGCGGGAGTCGGGTGACTCGTGGTGGCTGCGCGGATGGTTGATCCTCGGATGTGTGCTGCCTGCGATGGTGTCGGCCACGGTGATTCATACCGTCGGGCATTTGTTGGGGGCCTGGCTGACGGGCTGTGAAGTCCAGAGGTTGCGGCTGGGTCGGTGGGGCGATCTGTGGGCCCGCTGGCGCCATGGATCGCTGGTGTGCGACCTGAAAACCATTCCGTTGGGAACCACATGGGAAATCTTCCCCAGAGGAGGTCTTGGCCTCTCCCAAAGGATGTCCGTGGTGTGGTTGTCGGGAGGAGCCGCCAACCTGGCCATGGCGGTCGTGTTTGCCCTCCTGGCCCAGAGCGCAGGCCCGCGGTTCACCCAGGGTCTCTGGGTCACTCTGGGGCTGGTCAATCTGCTGGCAGCCGGGGGTCTGTTTCCCCTGCGCTGGAGGGGAGGTTCGCGTTCACTCTGGGAAAGTGATGGCCAGCGACTGGTCACGGCGTGGCGCCGGACCTCCGCGGACTGGGATCGCCAGCGCGAGACGCGGCTGTGGCTGCAGGCCGACGCGGCGCTCGAAAAACACGATCTGCGGGAAGCCGAGCGGCGATTTCGCGAGGGGATGCAGCAGGTCCCCGGCGATCCGCGGGGGACGCGAGGGCTGGCCCTGGTGGCGCTGCGGTCGGGACGCTGGATGGAAGCCCGGGCGCTACTTCAGGAAGCGGCGAGCCATTCGCCCCCGGAGGCCGAGCCCGGTCCTGGCACCGGATGGCTGCTCCCGTTTGTCGACCTGCTGCTGGCGCGGCCCGAGTTCAAATCGGAGGCGGATCGGCTCTCCGCCGCCGAGTACGCCCGGCACCCCTGGTGGCCCGAGATACAGGCGGTCCGTGGAGGGGCCCTGGTCTGGTCGGGTCGCATCGAAGAGGGATGGCGACTGCTGGGGTGGGCTGAACAGGGAACCCGCGGCCCGCAGCGGGCGATTCCGCTGCTGGTCCAGGCGATGGCCCGCTGGTATGTGGGGGAGCTGCCCGAAGCCCGTCGGGCCCTGGCGAGGGCGCAGCGATGTGATCCCTCGAACGAACTTCTTCCCCGGGTGGCCTACCAGTTGGGAGAACCTTCGCCCCAGATTGAACCAGCACCCGGCGCGGGTGCCTGATCGCCCGGGGGGGGCTGTCCACCTGTCGGAGCCACATTCCGGGGTTCGCTGTCCGCCCCAAGGCCGACGTATGGAATCAGGCGGGCCTCAGGCCAGGATGGGGAGCAGATCGGATCCCGCGTGCTGGTATTCGCGGGTGATGATCGTTCCCAGGAGCGTGGTTTGTGTGCAGTCGTAGACGTGCACATCGACAAATCCCCCGATCATCCGCGGATTTCCATCGAACACCACGATACGGTCGCACATGGTTCGGCCCACCAGTTGAGGATGGTCATCACAACCGGCCTGGGAACCCTGGCTGGACTGGGATTCCTGCAGAGCCCCCCCCACACGGGGGTCGTCGAGACCCTCTTTGCGAGCCGTCTTGCTGAGCCCTTCGACCAGAATGGGGAAGTCGCGGCCGATCAACCGGGAATTGTCTTCCTCGCTGATCTGGTTCTGGAGCGCGAGCATCTCGTGATTGCGGCGGCGCTTCACCTCTTCGGGAACATCGTCGGCCAACAACTCGTGGGCCTTGGTTCCCGGCCGTGGGCTGTATTTGAAAATGAAGCTGTTTTTGAATCGCGACTCCCGCAGCAGATCCATCGATTTCTGGAACGAGTCTTCGGACTCGCCGCAGAATCCGACGATGAAATCACTCGAGATGGCACATTCGGGAATGGTGTCACGAATGCGTCCCATCATCTCGCGGTACTCGCCGACGGTGTAGCCCCGTTTCATCCGTTTGAGCATCACATCACAGCCCGATTGAGCCGGAACATGCAGGTACTTCGACACTCTTGGGAGGTCGCGCACCGCCTGCAGCAGGTCGTCGGACATGTCGCGCGGAAAATTCGTGACGAACTTGATCCGCTGCAGCCCCTCAATGTCGTGGAGCGCGAGCAACAGGTCCGACATTCGCCATATCCGTCCGTCGACCGCGTACCGGTAGCTGTTGACCGTCTGGCCAAGCAGGGTGATCTCACGCACCCCCTCGCTGGCCAGTCGCCGGGCCTCGGACAGGATATCGGCCGGTGGACGGCTCTGCTCGGGGCCGCGAGTCATCGGGACCACGCAATAGGTGCAGAACTTGTCGCACCCGATCATGATGCGGACGAACGCCTGGAACGGCGATGGCCGCATCTCGGGATCGCGCAGGGGATCGTAACTCTGGAAGCTGTCGGAGACCTGTTGGCGAGTGGCGTCGCGGCGATCGAGACTGACGGCGAGGCGGTGCTGCCGGCCTTCACGGGACTGGTCGATCAATTCCGGAATCTGGGCGAGCTGTCCTGTGCCGACCACCAGATCGACATGCGGCGCGCGGCGGAAAATGAGCTCCTGGTCCTTCTGCGCCATACAGCCGATAACGCCGATGACCTGGCCTGGACGCTGGCGACGGCTGTGCTTCAGGCGACCCAACGCGCTGTAGATCTTGTGTTCGGCGTGCTCCCGCACCGAACAGGTGTTGAACAGGATGGTGTCGGCCTGTTCAACATCCGACGTCAACTGGTATCCCTGGTGGCGCAGCGCGGCGACAACGAGCTCGCTGTCCAGCATGTTCATCTGGCAGCCGACCGTTTCGATATACAGCAGGTGGTTGTGCTCAGACATCGGATTTTTCAGGGACGCGTCGGGACAGAGGGAAGTCCCAGCGAATCGGGCAAGATCCCCGCCCACAGTGGTCGGAAAGTGCGAGAGCCAAGCGGCCGGCGTCTCGAAAGACAGCGTTCAGCGGGTCGGAACTTCGCGGAACCGGGTGCGTGGCGGCACCGCGACGGGCACCGCCACGCCCACAGCGGCTCAAACCTTGACACGCTCGACGTATTCCCCGGTTCGGGTGTCGATCCGGACTGTTTCGCCCGTGTCAATAAAAGCGGGAACCTGGACTTCACCTCCGGTCTCGACCGTGGCGGCCTTGGTGATGTTCCCTGATGTATTGCCGCGGACCGCCGGCTCGGTGTAGGTGATCTTCACATTCACGTGCGAGGGAGGCTCGACCTCAATCACCCGGTCGTTGTGATAGGTGAGAGTGCAGATGGCCCCATCGAGCAGCCAGACATCCCGGCCGTCCATCAGGGACGTGGGGACGGTGTATTGCTCGAAGGACTCCTGATCCATAAACACAAGTGTGTCTTTCTCGCGGTAGAGAAACTGTCCTTCCCCTTTGCGAACATCCGCGGATTCCAATCCATCACCGCTCTTGAACGTGCGGTCAATGATGGTATTCTTCAGCAGGTTTCGCAGTCGGCACTTGTACAGCGCCTGGCCTTTGCCCGGCTTCACGAAGTTCACTTCGAGCATGTCGTACGGATCCCCGTCGAGCATGATCTTCAGACCCTTGCGAAAATCGCCGGCGTTGATGTTGGGCATCGGTGTGGTTCCCGCATCCGTTCCTGAGAGGACAGCAACTCCTGGACGATGTGGATCGCCCCTGTCTGGTTGCACGGTTGACAAGTTGACGTTCACCAAGCGGTGAACAGAACCCCAAGATAGCAGAGCCCCGGCGTTCGTGCCAACCCCACCTCCCACCGCTGAACATGTCCCAGAGCCAGTCCTGTCAACGAGTTGTGACGACCACACTGTTCTGGAGTGGAGTTGGCAACGTCAATTGTCCGCTGCGGTGCGCGACTCCTCCCGGCTGTTGAAACTGCTGGGATTACCCGGGTCTGTGTCGGCCGGTGCACAGGCCGCCGCCGCCGAGTTTCCGGTGCTGGTTCCCCACAGTTTCCTGTTCCGGATGCGCCGCGGCGATCCTGACGATCCGTTGTTGCGTCAGGTTCTGGCCCTCGAGGAAGAACAACTCGAATCCGCGGGATTCGGAGATGACCCCGTGGGTGACGACCTGGCACGGCAGGCCCCCGGAATGCTGCAGAAGTACCGAGGTCGGGTGTTGCTGATCACCACCGGAGCCTGCGCCGTCCACTGTCGCTACTGCTTCCGCCGGCATTTCCCCTACTCCGAGGCTCCGCATCGACCGGCCGACTGGCAGCCGGCCCTCGATCGGATTGCCGCCGACCCGACGATCCAGGAAGTGATCCTCAGTGGGGGAGACCCCTTGGTGCTGGCGGATGACCGGCTCGCCGCGCTGTGGGGACGACTGGAGCAGATTCCTCATCTCCGCCGGGTGCGACTGCATACCCGCCTGCCCATTGTGCTGCCGGCCCGCGTGACTTCCGAACTGCTCTCTCTGCTGACCACATCCCGGCTCCAGCCCGTGGTGGTGGTCCACTCCAATCATGCGCGGGAATTGGTGGCCGACTGTGCCGAGGCTTTGCTGCGGTTGTCCAGGGCCGGTGGGATCATGGTCTTCAACCAGGCAGTACTGTTGCAGGGGGTGAACGACACGGTGACCGCGCTGGAGGAACTGTCGGAATCCCTCCTCCGCCTCGGGGTCATTCCCTACTACCTGCACCAGCTGGACAAGGTGCGGGGAGGAGCCCACTTCGAGGTTTCCGTGAGCCGGGGTCTGCAACTGGTGGAAGCACTGCGCGGTCGGCTCCCTGGTTATGCAATCCCCCGCTATGTGCAGGAAGTCGCGGGTGAATCCTCCAAGCAGCCGTTGTTTAGATCTGACCGGCTGTCATGACGCGGGGCGACATCGGGATGACCATCGACAAAAAGACCAAGCCCCGGTCTGATCTTTCGATCAGCCGGGGCTTGGAAAACTTTCAACTCAGATCAGTGAGACTTGCAGTCTCGCAGATCACACTAGTTGCAGGCCGAAGCCCGGGGAGCACAGCAGCTCGGGTCAACCGGAGCCGCACAGTGAGGACCGGCGTAGGGGCCGACCGCACCCACGGCGGGAGCACAGCCGGTGGCAGCGGCCGCAGCCGGAGCACAGGCGACAGCCGAGGGAGCACAGCCGACGGCGGCGGGAGCCGCACAGTTGGCAGCGACGGCAGGGCCGCAGCCAGCACCGACACCGTTGCCGATCACGGCGGGAGCACAGCCGATCCCAGCGGGAGCGGCGCAGCTCGCGTCAACAGCGGCGGGAGCACAGCTGGCGATCGCGGCGGGAGCCGCACAGGTCGCGGCGGGAGCACAGGTCGAGCCGCAGCTCGAGCCGCAGCCACGGTGACATCCACCGAGGCCACCGAGCAACCCGCAACCCTTGTTGCAGCGGGTGCGATGGCACCGCTGCTTCACGCACTTCGTGCGAGCCGGGCGGCACTTCGACCGCTGGCAGCAGCTCGGCGCGGGAGCGGCATACGAAGGAGCCGGGGCACAGCAGCTGGGCGCGGGAGCCGCACATCCGTGGCTGGCGGAGACTTCAGCAACTCCGGCACACACGAACAGAACGGCGGCAGAGAAAGTTGTCCACTTCATGTCTGGTACTACTCCTGGAAAGGCACATCTGGAACGGAGACTGTGGCGAACCCGAGAGACACAGGCAAACCGCACCGTAACCAACCGTTTGCAGGGCGGAAGCTTGGTTGCCGTTTCGGCTACCTGAATCTCACACCTATTTTTTCGTCCCCAGGGGCGGTGCCCCATCAAACGAAAGGGCTCTGTTTCGTGCCGGCCGCTGACGGTGGTACGGTTGTGTCGAAGGCTCCGCGCACCCGGGGGAGATGCAACAGTCAGATCCAGAAACCATTCGCCAGCCCGCAAGGTCAATGGCCCGGATCCCCTGGCGACACGTCCGCCGCCGAAAAGGGAGTTTGACGATGGAACGCATAGCGGACTCTGTGACGCTGTTCGCCCTCGTGCTTGTGGCCCTGGGGCCCCTGCGTCGTCTCAAAAACGCTCTCAAACAGACGGCGCTCAACATGGCCTGGCCCTGGTTTTGTGTGGCCTGGATCGCGTGGACCGCGGCTTTCGGGCTGAGACTGGCGGGTGAGACAACTGAAGGCGTGCGTCATGCCGCGTGGTATGTGGCGGCTGTCGGGAGCTTGGCACCGCTCGTCGCCGTGCTGGGGGGACGCTGGCCGACCTCCCGCGTGTGGAGCCTCTTCGTAGTCCTGCCACTGTTGTTGGTTCTGTTGTGGCCCGTGGCTGCCGCGTGGCTGGGAATGGCCCGCTGGGACCGCTTTGAACTGGAGCCCCCGATGCTGTTGGGGGGCCTGCTCGTGGCGGTGATGGGGTGGGGCAACTATGTCGGTTCCCGCTGGACCGTCGAGGCCCTGCTGGGGATGCTGGGAACGATGCTGCTGCTCTGCTCCCTGACGCCGGAAATCTCCCCGCCATCGTTACAGCCCGATCGCTGCGGGATGGGAGTGGCCTGGCTCTTGCTCCTGGCCAGTGCCATCGTGTGGAAAAGATCCCTTCAGAGGCCTCCCGTTGATCCCGGCGATGACCCGGTCTGGATCGATTTTCAAACGATGTTCGGCATGGTCTGGAGTCGCCGGATTCAGGATCGGGTCAATGAACAGGCGCGGGAAAAATGCTGGCCGGTGCGCCTTGGCCCCCGGGGCTGGCTCGACATGACCGGGCAGCCGATCGGTCCGTCCGAGCCCCCCCCGGCCGACGGCGGTGAACATGGCGGGGAGAGTCCGGGGAGCGCCCCGCCCCCAGTGACAGAGGCCTGGGGATTCCTGCTGTGGCTGCTGCAGAAATTCGTCGAGCCCGGTTGGATGACCCGTCACGGGCTGAAACAGGGGTAATCTGTCCGCCGACGGTGCGGCTTCCGCTACATCTTTCGCGGCAACCGTCGGAGACCATCCAGCGGCGGTGACGGCCGTTCTCGCCACGTCGAATCTGCCGACTCCTGAGATGTGTTCCGGTCGACAGCCCTATGGCGAGGCCCCATTGGACCCCAAGGGGCATTTTGAGGAGTGCCGAATACGAGCAAGCGATTCGGTCGTTTTGGCCGCTGACCGGTTCGCGCGGCTTTCTCGCCGAGCGGGTGATCCCATGTCTTTACCGAAGAAACAGTTTGTACCGCCGGTTTGGCTGACTTTGAATTGGCAGCAGGTGCGAGGCGAGAAAATGCAAACGAGCCGCTCTTCGGAATTCGAAGAACGGCTCGTCGGAAATCTGTTGGGAAAGACGCGATTGCGGAACAGTCGATCGCGGATCGTGGTGCGCAGGCAATCTCAGGGGGTGGTGGCGAACCGTGCCGGCTCCGCGACAAATTGTTGCAGTGTGCTGTCCGAAGCGAACAAGTACAGGCGGCCCCGATACCACGTGGCATGGGAGAGAGAGCCAGGGATTCCCCGCTCCCCTTCCGCCATGTGGACGACATCCTGACCACCGACCGCGGGGACATACAGGCGGGGATTGGCTTCAAAGGTTCGTTTCGCCTCGGCTGAAGAGAACTGATATTCCCGGCCGCCAAAAAGCGAGGTGAATTCGGCCGAAGCCGGAACCAGCTCCCGTTCATCGCGCAACACGACCGGGCAATACCCCATCAGCCCGGTGCGGGAAGACCGGGCCGACGTAACCGAACGGCCCGACTTCGCGGGGGGGGCGTCGATGGATCGCTTGGCGCCGCTGTTCGTCGGAGGATTGCTGGACTGGGGGGTCGGCTGCCGGCGTTCGAGGGCTCGCGGGTCGAGCTTGCGGCCCGTGTAGGGAGAATCGAAAGCCGACTCGAATTCCTGGTCCACACCCAAATCTGTCGACTCAGCATCGGTTGCCTGGGCTGCCTTTTCGGACTCGGGGGAGTCGAGATCTGTCTCACCTTCCCCTTCGAGATCCAGCTCGTCTTCCGATTCGATCGACTCAGGAAAAGTCGAGACATTTTTCTGGGGGGGAGTTTCGATCCGCCGTGTGACGCTGGCGGTTGTCGCCGGTGCCGCAACCGGTTCGCGTGTGGTCCCTCCCTGTGGCGGGACGCGGCGCGCTTTGCTGAGGGGGGCGGGTTCTTCGGGCAGCTCCAAGCTGTCTCCGGTGTCAGCCGCACCCCGATCGAAGAACTCACCCGCTTCGTCTGGTGCCGGGGGTACTAGGGGTCCCGTCGGGGTCGAATCGGCCGGTGCCAAGGAAACAGGCTCACGGCGTTTGATCCCTTCGGTGGTCGACCGGGGAGCTGAGAGACCAGGCTTGGCGAGGTTGGGAGTTTTTCCGCCGTAAGCTTCGACCGGACGCTGCTTGATGGGGGTCAGATCGCGGGAGTTCAGCAGCTCGGAGTCTTTCTTTTTGGACTTGCTGCTGGTGGACCGGGGGCTGGAGGGAATTTCGGCCGGCGGCGTGTCGCGTCCCCGTCCCAGCAGGCGTCCGAACAGCCCCGGGCGCGAGTCTGAGGACCGGGGGGACGGGTTGGGGCTGGAGGCCGACATCCCGTCATCGTCGTCGAACCCCCCTTCGAATTCCGGATCGCTGGACTCACCGCGCGATCCCGGGGCGTAGGTGTCGACCGACGACCGGGCAGGGGCAGGGGCCGCAGCCGGCCGGTTGGCCCCGCGGCCAAACAGACGCCGGCCCAATTGGGCCTGGGCCTGCGAGCCCATGAACAGAGCTGATCCGCACGTGAGTGCGACCAGTGAGAGCCGCGAGAACAGCCAGACTCGGGACATGTTGGGAATCCCCTCCTGGGAATGTGGCAGGCCGCGGTCATGCGACCACGGCCCAGGAAACCCCGTTCTAACACTATCGGGATTCATCCCAGTGGGGGGTTGGCAGAACAGCGAGTCTGGAGTGTCCGGGAAGCAAAGAGGATTGTCTGCTTTGCCTGTCTGGCAGAGATTGCCTGACCGGGAAAGTCGTATTCTGGGGAACGTCGGTCCGACGGCTGAAACGGGGCGGGCCGGGACCGAGCAGACTGGACAATCCCCCCGGGGTTCGCGAGAACGGAGAACACTGGAGGTGTTCAGCAGGCGAATGTCTGGTGGACCGGCCAGGACGTGTGGGGAGCGTGTCCCCTGGAGAGAGTGCCATGTCGAGGGTGGAGCGAGACCTGTTGCAGTCGACCCCGGGAACGGGCGACCAGCCGCTGCATGTGGTGGTGCGCGAGAGTCGGGGCTGGCTGTCGCGGCTGTCGGGGTGGCTGTTCTGGCTGGTGCTTCTGGCGTCCCTGGGCTGGAACGGCTGGATGTACCAAAGCCACCGCGACTACTTCGCCAGAAGCGAACCTCCCAGCGAGCGGTTTCATTCGGGCGATCGGCTGGCTAATGAGAAGCTGGCGATCATCAAAGTGACCGGCACCATCATGACTCCGGTGACCGAACGGGTGTTGGAATCGATCCAACAAGCCAAAGAGGATGACCAGGTCAAGGGGGTGCTGCTGGCGGTCGACAGCCCCGGAGGCCTGGTTAGTGACAGTCATCAGATTTATCACCGGTTGAGGGAATTGACCGCCTTGAAGCCGGTGTTCGTCTCCCTGGGGAGTTTGGCGGCCTCGGGCGGATACTACATTTCGATGGGGGCGGGACCCGAAGCGCGAATTTTCGCCGAGCCGACCACCTGGACCGGTTCGATCGGTGTGATCATTCCCCACTACGAAGTGGCGGGACTGGCCGGACAACTGGGAATCGAAGCGGCGCCCCTGAAGACGGGCGAGTTCAAGGACGCGCTCAGTCCGTTCCGGAAGATGACCGAGCGTGACCGGGAGGTCTGGGAGAAGATTCTGGATCAGTCTTTTCAGCAGTTTCTCGAGGTGATCGACCTCAATCGCAGCAGGCTCGACCGGGATCAGGTGCGGACGCTGGCGACAGGCCAGATCTATACCGCGAAGGATGCGCTGGAAAACGGTCTGGTGGACGAAATGGGGTACGAAGAAGACGCGCTCGACGCCCTGCGGAAACAACTGGGGCTGACGCGGGCGCGGGTGGTCACCTACGAACACCGCCCTGGATTGCTCAGCGTTGCCTTGCGGTTTGTGAAGGCCACCGAACCGGTCTCTCCGTGGCAGTCGCTGGTGGACTCGGCCATTCCGCGAGCCATGTACCTGTCATCGTGGCCGGCCCTCCCGCGAGCGGAATGAATCACTCGCGCCAACCAGAGCGGTTGAGTCGACCAGTCCAACGATCAGCCGGCGGGATCACAGATGAGCTGGATGAGCACCCGTCGGGGACGGCGTCCATCGGCTGATTCCGACTCTGGGGGAATACCAGGAGCTTTGTCCGCCGCGGAAAAAATTTCTTCCAGGCTCTGTGGATTTTCGAGCGGTCTCGCGCGGCCACCCAACTCAGTTCGTGCCTGCTCTTTTGCGAGTCTCGCGCGCTTGGCTTCGCTGGCCGGGACCTGATTCCAACGCCCCACCGGCCGGTTCGCATCGGACGTTTCCAGGGAACCGCTGGATATGGGGAGGGGAATCGCAGCCGGGGGCACCCACGCCATCGAGCCACGAGAGTGGGGCTGGCGCTCGGAGTTGCCGTCCCGGGCCTCTTCCCGCAGGCCGGCCGCAGAGGTGTTTTCACCGGGGGACGGCTGCATTCCACGAATCACAACCTGCTTGGCCGGCAGTACGGCCGGGCTCCAGGTTTGCTCGAGGTTGTCGAGGAACTGTCCCAGGGAGGGACTCAATTCCGTCGAGAATTGATCGAGTTCGGTTCGAGCGACCGCGCGAATCTCCTCCTCCAGTTCGGTCTGTTCCAGATTTCGCAGCAGTTGCTCAATCGCTTGCACAATCGCTTCGCTCTCCCCCACCACCAGCAGTTGCATGGGGTCTGGCGGATCAGCGGAGAGGACCCCTCCGGAATCAGCGGCTCGGGCCGCGACCTGAGAAGGTCCCGGGGCCGCAGGGGTCCCTTCGGGCAACCGCGGTCCTTCCGGCACCTGGGTAATCCAATGTTCCCCAAACGCCCGTACGGTGAGGTTCATGGCCGCGCTTTCGGCATCGGAAATCGCCCCTCGCTGCGGAACCCGGATCCGAACAATCGCCAGTTTTTCTGGTGGAATCTCCTCGAGTTGGGAAGCCAGCGACGGGCGGACAGCCAATTCGACTTTGGCTGCCCCCGAGTCGATCTTCGCCGCAGACGCGGACGGCACCGGCGGTTGCGTGTCCCGAGCAGATTGGTTTGATGGAGCCAGCGGTTGCCAACGGCCTACGAAGACAATCAGACCCGTCAGAGAAGCGGCCAGACATCCCCAAAAGGGCATGGAGAACCGCCGGAAGCCCCCTTCGGACGCAGATTTGTCTGGCGCAGATTTGTCTGGCGCAGATTGGGATGGGGACCGGGGGACACTTGCGCTGTCGGGCAGGAGCGCGATGACCCGACTGGCAAATTCGGGGGGCATGGGCTCGACTGGCAACGACTGCAGCAGCTGAGAGAGACACTGGTAGTCTTGCAACCGGCCGGGAGTTGCTGCCAGCGGACGACTCTCTGATGGTACCGACTCGGTGTTTGACAGTTCGCGGTCGTGCCAGGCCGATTGCCATTCGTCAGCAGCGTCACCGGGAAGATCGTCACCGGGAAGATCGTCACCGGGAAGATCGTTAGAGTAGGGATTGATCGGAGGGGTCATCGAACGCTCTCGGCTTGGAGACGTACGGCCAGTCGCTGACGCAATTCCTCCCGCGCCCGGAAGATCCGACTCCGCACGGTTCCGATGGGGCAGTTTTGCAATTCCGCGATCTCTTCGTACTTCAGTCCTTCCAGTTCCTTCAGCACCAGGGCGGTGCGGAACTCCTCGGGCAGTTCGTCCAAGGCCCGACGGACAGCGGCCTGGGTTTCCTGGACTTCGAGGGGACTTTCGGGGGAGGGAGACAGGTGGGCAGGATCCGACACATCACCGCTCTGGGCCTGCAGAGCGTCCAGCGAGACCAGACTTCGACGCCGTCGCCGACGATTGATGGCAGCGTTGAAACCAATCCGGAACACCCAGGAGTAAAAAGCCGACCTCCCTCCGAACAGATGGAGCTTCTGAAACGCGGTCAGAAACGTTTCCTGGCAGGCATCCTGGGCATCCTCGGCCGATCCCAGAACAGAACGCAGTGTTCGGAACAATCGGTCTTGGTGACGGACGATCAGGTCTCCAAAGGCTTGGCGGTCTCCCTGCCGGGCTTCCTCCACCAGTTCTTGATCCGTTTTCGTCACCATCGCTCCGACACCGGGAGGGGTACACTGGAGAGACGTCGGGTGGGCCGGGAAAGTTCCTAAAAACTTTCCCACAGCACGTCTCAAACGCCTCGCAACTGCTTCCCCCCAACCAGTTTCAGACCGGTCTCGAGGCGCGTTGAGTCTATAAAAACACGCGACTGGCCGCGATTGTGCCCCGGTAATAACCGCTCTCACCCGCACAGCCCACGCAGCCCCGATACATCGCCAGCCTCCCGCAGTGCTGACTGCCCTGGGCCCCGATCTGGTCGGAACCCGGCAATGGTCGAAAACCAAGGCAGAAACCAGATCGTTGGCCAGCGAAGAGAACGGGTGTGTCGTGTCGGGTCACTTTCGCGGAGCGGAACGCTTGGCTGATCGTCGCCGCCGCTGGTTGGCGACCGGCAGTCTCCAATCTGCCCCGGGTGCCGCCACTCCGGACAGTGACCCCCAGACCGCGCCGCCCACTCTGGATTTCGCTCCCCAGCGTCGCTGCGATGCCGTAGAAGTCCTTCCTCAAGAGTCCCCGGCTCCGGTGCTGCCTCTGCACCGCCTGATCCCCCGGGCCTCGTGGCCCTATGGAGTGGCGGGAGTGATGGCCACGGCACTGGTGGCGGTGCTTACCTGCAGTGCCTGGCCCGGGGCAGGGGGGCAGACCCGATTGAGCCCCCTGTGGAACCGACTGCTGGTGCCCCCAGCCGCAGAACTCGTGACCGGGCTGGGGACGGTGGCGCTGGGACTGGCGGGGCAACTGGCCCTGGTCATTGGCTGGGGGCGCTCCCGAAGCCTGGTCGACTATGCCGGTCAATACCGTACGTGGACACGGGCTGCTCTGGCCTGTTGGCTGTTCGCCGGCGTTTCGCGGCTGGGGCTCGACAGCGACTGGCGTGACTGGGCTCTCCACCAGAACTGGCCGCGATTCTGGAACGACACCCAGTTGCTGGGGTTGCTGCCCACGTTGTTGGCCGGAGCCTCGCTGGGAGCGGGGCTCCGGCGTGAAGTGGCCCGCTGCCAGCCCAGCCGAACATTACTGATGGTGGCCACCACTCTGTATCTGACCGTCGTTGCCCTCAAGCTGGGAAGTGGCAGTTCACTTGCCGCGGAGCAGCGACTGCTGGCCATCCAGAATGGAATGCTGGCGGCCCACCTGGCCTTGCTGTTGTGTTTTTGGATCCACGCGCGGCACATCCTCTACGAAACGTGTGATCCGGTGGAGGAGTCGCGTCGCTCAAACTGGCTGCCAGCTCCCCATTGGTTCCCCAGGTGGCGTGGCAGGACCCAGCGGCCAGGAAATTCTGCGACCGGTCAGGAATCGACAGAAACTCCGGGAGCGAAGACCGACAACTCGATCTCCTCTGCGATTGGGGCAGAGCCACAGGCGGAACCAGGCGAGCGGTTGCAACGACCGACCGATGCCAGCAGTCAGGGAGAATTCCCGACCGCGGCGGGACCGTTCGAGGCCGCCCCCGTTGCTTCCAAAGGACGCAGCCGCAAAGTTGTTGCCGGGACCGCGGAACAGCGGGAGTTGGACGTCGACAAAGTCGCGCTTGCGGCCGATTCGCCGGAATGCACCTTGGTGGCCCCAACCGCGGAGGAGGGGTACGGTCAGTCCGTATCCGAGGCGTCTGAATTTCCGACGGGAGCAGCCTCGCCCTCGCACAAGGGACTCAGCAAGCGGGAGCGTCGTCGGCTGCTTCAGGAAGAGCGCCTCAAGGGGCGTGCCGACCGCGGCTGATGTCCGGCCAGAGAGCGGGGTTCTGAAGGATACGCGGGCGGACCACCGGGTTCGTCAAAAAAACGGGGTGCCCGACAGTTCCGCGGGCACCCCGTGTATCTGTCGCACGACAGACTTTGGAAAATCAGTCGGCCAGTGGTTTCACCATGATATTGCGGTACTTGACCACACTCTTGGGGTCATGCGCCTGCAGCGCGAAGCTCCCCTTGCCGATGCGTCGCGTTCCGGTCACGCCATCCGGTTCAACATACTCATAGAGGACCTTGTCGTTGATCTTCACCGTCACCGCCTTCCCTTTCACAATGATATGCTGGGTGTACCACTCATTGTCCTTGGCGGGGGCTTCAAATCTCTTGACGATGAAGTACAGACTACCGCTCTTGACGGGGTCGGTGTGAGTCAGGTTGACCTGGCATTCGAAGCCGGTGTTGGGAAACGTGTCTTCGTATTTGGTGTGGAAATAAATTCCCGAGTTGCTGCCGGGAGTGGTCATCACATCGGCTTTGAACTCGAAGTTCTTGTACTCAGCGTCTGTGAACAGGTGTGACCGTTGCGGAGGGGTAACGATCAATCCATCGACTACCTTCCATTCAACCTTCTCACTGGCTTTCCAGCCGGTCAGGTCTTTGCCGTTGAAAAGGGAAATCCAGCCATCGGCAACCTTGTCATCGGCCTGGAGCAGGGCCGGGGCAGGAGCCAGGATCAGTGCGACGCAGGTCAAGAGGCAGGTGCGGAACGCTCGCATGGAGTCAGTCTCACGGGGGGGAAGAAGTGGAGAAACGAAACGGAATTCGATCGGCAGGCCGGGTCACTCGATGGAGGAAGGATTACGGACCTGTACCTGGAGGGCCCCCAGCATCTTGGTCAGTTGCGCTTCCTTACGATTGATGGCCATTACATTTTCCAGGATGAATGCGCGGGGTTCGTTGCTGGGATGCAGCACCAGCCGCCCCGAGCGAAGCAGGGCGTACTCGAAGATGTCGTTGATTTCCTTGTCGATTTTGAGTGACGGAGCGGCGAAGCGCTCGAGGTTGCTCAAGAACCCATGATGGTGCAGCAATTCGTTGGGAGTGATCTCCCAATAGTCGAACTGCACGTTGATGAATACCGCCAGCATAATGGCCAGGAGCACCCCGAACACCGAAAAATAGAAGGTGGCGTTGGCCATGGGCTGGAAACCCTTGAGCAGGGTGGTGAGGGCGGGCAAGATCTGCTCGTTGAATCGGAACAACAGCAGAATCGCCAGGACGACAGCCGTGATTCCGAAAAACAGGGTCAGCGATGTCGTGCGGGGGAATTCAAACGCGAACACGATCAGGTTGAGGGCCACAACCAACAGGAAGGCCGCCCCCACAATATGAACGTCGGTACGACCGCGGTCGGCCTCGATTTTCGCGGGCTCACCCGGGGCGGGTGTGCTCGCTTCGGCCGCCGCCACCGCTGCCGGGGGCTGTTCTTCCCGCAGAACGGGAGCAGCCGCCATGTAAATGCCCGCAATCAGGGCGGCCAACATCGTCGGGTAGAGAAAAATCACCTTCGGGTACGAAACCAGGAAGATGGATCGTGGGGCCTCGTCAGCTTCCCGCGTGAGAGACGATGTCGACATGGTGACTCCCAGGAAAAACAGTGATGATTCGGCCGCGGTGCATGGGTCGGCCGAACTATAGAACCCTCCCGATAGAGCCGCCAGTCTCAGAGGTTGAGCGATGGGTCGTCCGTGGGTGGGTGGTAGCTTGTTTACGCACGCGAACCCGGATTGGATCACCGGGAAACCGGGAATCCAGTATGTGGCGTTTTGTTCACTCGATCGCCCCGCTCCAATCACTGGGGCCACTCAGATGGGCCGGGTCCCAGGAGTTGGTGTCGGAGACTCCGTGAGGCGGACGGGGACTCCTCGGTCGGCGAGGTATCGCTTGGTTTCGGGAATTGAATACTGACCGTAGTGGAAGATGCTGGCGGCGAGGGCCGCACTGGCTCCGCCAGAGGTCAACGCGGCCCATAGGTGCTCGGGGCAGCCGGCGCCGCCGCTGGCGACAACGGGAATATGGACCGCATCGGCCACGGCACGAGTGATTTCCAGGTCGTATCCGTCCCGGGTTCCATCGGCATCCATCGAAGTCAAGACGATCTCGCCGGCCCCCAACTCTTCGACGCGGCGGGCCCATTCCACAGCCTGCAGCCCGGTGGGAAGCCGACCGCCATTGATGAAGACCTCCCAGAACTCGGCACCGTCGCGTTGCACCCGCTTGGGATCGATATTGACCACGATGCACTGGCTGCCAAACCGAAGGGCTGCCTCGCGGATGAATTCCGGGTTGCGGACGGCTGTGGAATTGATGGAGACCTTGTCGCAACCCGCCTGCAGCAGGGTCCGGATGTCCTCGAGGGTGCGAATCCCTCCTCCGACGGTGAGGGGCATGAAGACCACCTCCGCTGTCCGCCGCACGACATCCACAATGATTTCCCGCCCTTCGTGGGAGGCGGTGATGTCGAGAAACACCAGTTCATCAGCCCCCTCTTGTTCGTACCGCCGCGCCACTTCGACCGGATCTCCCGCATCCCGGAGATTCAGAAAATTCGTTCCCTTGACGACACGCCCTGCGTGGACGTCCAGACACGGAATGATTCGTCGGGCGAGCATTCGAAAGTTGGGGGGAGCAAGAGGAGCAATGACTGCGAATACTCCATCGAGTATGGCGAGTGGCCGCTGTGGGGAAAAGGGGCCAGGAAATGTGTTTGCTTCAGTGGACCAGCGCGGACCGGAATTTTCTTGACCCCACGGGAACCCCCCTCGTATCATCAATTCTGTTCAGTGGTGTCAGCGAATGGTTTGCTGCGGCAGAAGGAACTCTTCCGGATGCCAAGGTGGCCGTTAGTCGCGCGATTCAAAACACCCAGTCGGCAAGATCTGCTTTGTCCACCGCCAGATTCGGTCGACCGGTAGAAAAAGCCGATAGCCTGAGAACGGTCCGGACAGGGGCCGAA
>Ga0315904_10004448_pt1 | contig 20032 bp, 27 predicted proteins | sample LakEriMetagenome_6_FD_203529 | JGI IMG/M metagenome (GOLD analysis project Ga0315904, IMG submission 203529) | Freshwater fungal communities from buoy surface, Lake Erie, Ohio, United States - Buoy 12 MA120 | ecosystem: Environmental > Aquatic > Freshwater > Lake | place: USA: Lake Erie, Ohio...
ACGCTGAACGACCCAGTGGGAGCCAGGACCGATGGCTGGATCCGCCAGCGGGCCATGGCGGAGCGGGTGGAGGCCATCTGGTTGGGCTGGGGCAACCAGGGAGGCTGGCGGCAGCGGGATCGCCAGGTGCTGGGCCTGCTGCGAACCGCGGTGCCCACCAAGCCGTTGCTGACGCTCGGAGCCACCCGCCAAGGCCAGCCCCGGCACCCGCTCTACGCCCTGGCGTCGTTGCCCTGGCAGCCCTGGTCGCCTGCGCCATTGTGAGGAACCGATCCAGCCTCACAACCCGCCTTCATGTCTCGTGTTCCCAATCGCTATGCCGTGCACCTGTGGCTGGTGGGAGGCCAGTGCGAAACGGTGCAGTTCGCCAGTTTGGAGGCGTTTCAGCAGTGGTACAGCGGCGTGCTGAATGCCGCCAGCGCGGATGCGTTTGTGAACGTGCCGTTGGGTGATTTCGACTCGGAGTATCTGGTGGTGCGGCCCAGCGCCGTGATCGCCATCCGGGTGGAGCCTCTTTACAGCTCATCGGATAACTGAACCCAGCCCCCTAGAGGCCGGCTCGGCCCCCAACACCACGCGGAAGCACCTTTGGCCGACGATCGACTGGAACTGATCTGGGGCGTGGCCTTCGGGTCGGGGGCCCTGGCCCAGCTGCTGGCTCGCTGGAGCGGCCTGCCGTCGGTGGTGGTGCTGCTGGCGGTGGGGCTGCTGGTGGGCCAGGGAGGCCTGGGTTGGGTGGATCCCCAGGCCCTGGGCCACGGCCTGGAGCCGCTGGTGGGACTGCTGGTGAGCATGGTGTTGTTCGATGGCGGCCTGGGCCTGCAACTGAGCGGTCCCACCTCGCTGCGCACCTTGACCACCTTGAGGCTGGTGTGGGTGCGCTGGCCGCTGGGGCTGCTGGGAGGGGCCGCGGCGGCCCACGGGTTGGTGGGTCTGAGCTGGCCGCTGGCCTGGGTGTTCGGGGCGATCGCCCTCGCCACCGGCCCCACGGTGGTGACCTCGCTGGTGCGGCAAATGCGGCTCGATGCCGATCTGGCGGGGGTGCTGGAGGCGGAGGGGTTGATCCTGGAGCCAGTGGGGGCGGTGCTGGCGTTGCTGTTGCTGCAGGTGGCTCTGGGGGACTTCCAGGGCTGGCGCCACCTGGTTGGCTTGCTTGTGGCGCGCTTGCTGGGAGGCGCGCTGATCGGAGCCGTCACCGGCCTGCTGCTGGCGCTGCTGCTGGACCGGTTGCCGCTGGAGGCGCAGACCGCCCCAGCTGCGCCCCAACCTGCAGGGCCGCCAGCCGCGGCGTCCGGCTCAAGCCCGGATCACCAGGGCACCGCCGGCCAGCCCGCCCCCGAAGCCGCGGGCCTGTTGCCGCAGCCGCCAGTGGTGGTCAAGGTTCCGGAGGGCGACAACGGTCTGGCCCTGCAGTTGACCCTGGGGGTGCTGTTTCTGATGTTCAGCGTTTGCGAGGCGCTGCTGCCCCAGTCGGGCTTGCCGGCGGCGGTGAGCGCTGGGCTGGTGCTGGGGCTGCGCAGGGGCCCGGCCTTGCGCTCCCTCGACATCCCGATCCGGCAGCTGGCGATGTTGGCGATCACCGTGCTGTTCCCGCTGCTGGCGGCGGATCTGGGCTGGAGGGACCTGGAGCAGCTGGGCTGGGGCGGGTTGGCCTGCGTGCTGGCCTTGCTGGTGCTTCGCTGGCTGGTGGTGCAGGTGGCTGGCCTGGGGCTGACCGCCCTGGACTGGCGCCGCAAGCTGATCCTCAGCTGGATCGCCCCGAGGGGGATTGTCACCGCCGCGGTGGCGAGCTTGTTCTCGCTGCAGCTGGAGGAGGCCGGCCAGCCGGGGGGAGCGGCGCTCAAGGGCTTGGTGTTCCTCACCATCCTGTTCACGGTGAGCGTGCAGGGCTTCACGGCGCCGTGGCTGGCGCGCTGGTTGGGGTTGGTGGAGGGGCCGCCGGAACCGCTGGCCGCCGGCCCTGCGAAGGGAGCCGCCGAGCTGTGAGAGACGGCGCCAGCAGCTGGCGGCGCGGCGTCAAGCTGGCGCGATGGGGTGCGGGATCGATGGCCCGAAAGCGCTGGCGGCGGCGGCTGTGATCAGCGAGATATACCCGATGTGGTACGTGGAAAACACCCAGTTGGCGTTGGCCAATGCTTCTGAACGCTAATGACGCTTTCATCGGATAGACCTATATTGAGGACAAGCGCCAATGAACGGACAGCTTGCCATGAGCGACAAAGCCCACGACAACAATGCGAGCCCTAGCAATCAAACCATGATCAACAGGCTGCAAATAGCCGTTGCCGTCATGGTTCCATTCTTTGGGATAGTAAATACTTGGCAGTCGCAATACTTGCAGACGCAGCTTCAGCAGGTCAAGCAAGAGGCCGAAAGAAAGCAGCAGTTTGCTGGCAGCATCCAGTCGCAGCTCAATAACCTCACTGGCGTCGACCAAACAAAGGCCAAGGTTGCGCTGGCCAGTCTTTATACTCTAGCCAGGGAGGAGGGAGATAAGGCCATTCTTTTTACCATTGCAATCGTTAGCCAAAATGAGGAGCTGAAGCAGACCATCGCGTCACTGGTTGCTGACGACAGCAGTCTCTCTCAGGTATTTAAGGATAAACTTATTTCAAAACTCGGAAGAATTGTCGATATTAGTGGCCGCGGCTCCTCGACGCCCGGCTCCAAGAATCAGCCTGACATCTCCACGGAAAAACGGCTGCTCGAGCAACTGACGCAGGACAAGAAGAATTTGAGCGGCTGGATTTATTTGGGCAAGACGGCAACAGGCAGCAATCAGCTTGGTCAAGATAGAACGATATTGAGCACTACGATTCCAGGCATGAATCAATTAGTGACGCTGCGGACATCGGTTAACCTGAGGGATTCGGCGCCAACCAACAGAGCACTTGGCAGTATTCAGGGTATCGTTGGCAAAGGCACCAAAGCGATGGTGCAAGAGATCAAAAGCAAACCCATTGATGGGTCAAGTGCCGCGGTGTGGGGGAAGGTCGCCATCAGCGATTAGTCACGGTTGCCATGGCCACAGCCTCCTCGAGTGGACAGGCCCCGATCAGCCCTCAGCTGCGGCCCACAGCCTTGTTGCCTGCCACTCGGTGGCAGCGTGACACGAGTGGACGGGGTGCGGACCAAAAGAAGGCGCAACGCTGATGGGTTCTGTAGCGCTGACAATTCACTCATGAAGATGCACGAACCCAGGGCTTGCTGCAGCATCCCTCGGAAGTTTGTGCTGCAAAAAAACTGTGGTATCGCGAGCTCGTTTGCGAGCCGCAAGGCAAGTGGGCGACCAGCCTGTCGCAACCACCGAGATCAGGCAAGCCTTTACCTCACTTGATGCGAGCGTTCGGCATGACGATCCTCAACTGGATCGCTCTGGGCATACCTGGATCGCTCTGTGCATAGAATGGGGAGGTCACTTGTTTAGCGGTGCAAATCGACGACAGCAACTGGCTAACCCAGGCCCACCAAGCTCCCATGGCGCAGCAAGGAGCCCGCGCCCACAACCACGCCACTTTCCCGACGAACCAAGGATTGATGGTTGATCAGATCCCATCGCACCAGAAAGGCAAATCTGTTCGGTTGATCGGCGAATCCGCGGACGCCCGCTGCCGCTCACAGCGGCTCTATCAGCTGGCCCCGACAGGCGCCATGGGCCCTGGATCTTGAGCCAGCTATCCAAGTTGGCGAAGCGCTCACTCCAGGACAACATCAACTTCAACATCAACATCACGAGGTGACAGCATGAGGATTGGCATCATGGGTGCGATGGCTGAGGAAGTGTCGCAGCTTCGCCCGCATCTGTCCGAGGTGACAACGGAGATCCGCGGCATGCGTGAATACGTCAGCGGTCAACTGCTTGGCAAGTCGGTAACGCTCGTCTTCTCGCGCTGGGGCAAGGTCGCCGCATCCTCTACCGCCACCACTCTCGTGGAACGTTACGGCGTTGATTGTCTTGTGTTCACAGGTGTAGCGGGGGCGCTTGATCCAAGCCTCAACATCGGCGACATCGTTGTCGCCAGTCGTCTCGTGCAGCACGACATGGACGCGAGTGCCCTACCAGGCATTGAGAAGTACGAGATTCCTCTCCTAGGCGTCTCTCGCTTCAATGTAGACGAGCCCTACGTCAGTTCTGCCCGACGGGCCGCTGAAGCGTACTTGTCAGAAGACTTGAGCCGTGATATTTCAGACGAGGCCCTCAAAGAGTTCCACATTTCAGAACCGCAAGTCACCAGCGGCATGATTGCCAGTGGCGATCAGTTCATCGCAGACACTGCTGTTGCGCAGGCCCTTTGCAGGCAACTGCCGGGGCTGAAGTGCGTCGAGATGGAGGGAGCCGCCGTTGCCCAAGTTGCCTACGAACACAACATCCCCTGCATTGTTCTCCGAACGATCTCCGACAAGGCTGACCATAGCGCCGTCGTCGACTTTCCTAAGTTTGTGAGCAACATCGCCTGTCACTTCACCTGTGGTTCTGTGCTGCGTTTGCTGGCCCTGATGGATGACTGAATCCGCCAACCCCAGCAGCGCTGGCGACGGCGATCCTGATTGGCTCCACCGCCTTCAGCCTGGTGTTCCGCGGCTCGCAGAGGCAAGCCATCGGCGCTGCTTGCTCCGCAGCTTGCGGGAGAGCTGGCCGCAGCCGGACCAACTCAGGAACACCAGCAGGGCAGCCCCCACCCCCAGGCTGGCGAACACGGCGATATCGGTGAGCCAGAGAACGGCTGAAGGCAGCTGAATCGGTGGCTTGGGTGTAGTGCCAGAGAACCAAATCTTGGTGCTTTCAAGGATTTTCTGCGTGGGACGGGAGCGGCTGGAGGCGGCCACCCCGCTGATGCTGAACCCGGAAGCGAGGATGGCGAGATTTTTGCGGAGATTCTGCTCGCGAGCCGTTTCCTTTTGATCCAGCTCCAGTTGCTGCTTCTGGGCATCGAGGCTGACCATGGCGCGGATCGCTTCGATCGCTTCGATCGCTTGATCGGCGTAGCGGCGGCCGGGGCTGAGCAGCTTGAGATTGTGCTGGATCTGGTGGAGGTGAATGGCGCAGTCGTCTGTGAAAAAGGAGTTCAGAAAGCTGTCGGTGGGCGGAAGGCGTGCGGCGCTGAGACGGGCATTGGCCTGGCTGTCGGCGAGGAGGAGCAGGTGGCTGTCGAGATCCCGCTCGCAGCCGGCGAGGCCATGGCTATCGGACGGGAGGGAGGAAAGATGCTCTTCAAAGCTGGCAATCCGCTGCGCACGCTCCTGGGCATTGGTGACAGGCTTGAGGGTATGGAGGGCGGCCAGAAGAGCTTCGATCGCCTGGTCGTGGGCGAGGCCGCGGCTGTAGGCTTTGGCAGCCTGCTGAACGGCATAGTCAATCTTGGCCTGGCAGCAGAGCAGGTTGAGGATGTCCGCCAGGGGATGGCCATCGAGGTTGCGGGTGGATCGGATCTTTCGACACCAGCATCAACCTGCACACAATCGGAAATGTCCCTTTTCTGTTGTCAGTGTCGAGCTGATCCTCCTCTCTGAGATCCCTTTTGAGTGCAACTCACGCCGCAACCCCAGCCAACCTCCGCTGCCATGATCTGGACAGATCCGCCAGCCCCAGTGGTCGCCAGCGACAAGCTCTTCTTCTGGTTGTTCCAGGAGCGCACCGAACGTCTTCAGCCTTTGCTCGCCACCCTCCTGGCCGATATGGCGGGCTATACCTTCACCGCCCCGGTGATCAAGGAGCGGGAGGTGCGGCTCGATGGGCTGTTCCTGCCTCCGCCTGAGCAGCTGCAGGACAAACCGGCGATCATCCTGGAAGCCCAGATGGCCGCCGATCCGGAATTCCTGCTGCGGCTCTACAACGAAAGTAGCCTGCTGCTGCGTCACCAATACCGCCAGGGCCAACCCCTGCGCCATTGGCGCGTGCTAGTGATCTGCCCCTCACGCCAGCTCAACTTCGGCGATCCAGTGCCCGTGGCGGAGTTCCTGCGCGAACGCTTGATCTGGATCGAGCTCGCCCCCGATCGCATGCCGGCAGACGCGCCACCCCTGCAGCGCGCCCTGGGATTGTTGCTTCTGCCGGAGGAGCAGCTGCCCGCCACCGCAGCCGCGATCCAGCAGCGAGTGGCCGGCACGGCCCTCTGCGATGAGATGGCTGATGTGATCGCCGCTATCCTTCTCACACGCTTCAACGGCCGCTCCGTCACCGACATCTGCGCCATGGGTGGAATCACCGTCGACGACTTCACCAACAGCGTCGCCTACCGCGAGATCTACGGGCTGGGCCAGCAGGAGGGTCGGCAGGAGGGCCGTCAGGAAGGCCGCCAGGCAGAGGCCTCTTCCTTGACCCAGCGTTTGCTGCTGCGCCGCATCGGACCCCTTGCCACCGAGCAGCAGGCCCGCATCCAGGCCCTGCCGCTCGCGGACCTGGAAGCCCTGGCGGATGCCCTCCTGGATTTCCAGACAGCGGCAGACCTCACCGCCTGGCTGGTGCAGCACTAAATCATTCGCTTGGGCCCTGGTTGCAACAGGGCTCTGTGGGGTATTGGTCACTCGTTCTGGGCCGGCGCCCCGCCGCCAGGGCGAGGGAGGGGGCGACGAATTGGCGCTTCGGGGGCCTGCGCAGCCGCATCCTGGAGGGCAGATGGGCTGACCAGACGGGCATGTGCTTCATCGCCATCCGCTGTTCCGAGGTCTGCGGGTCGTCGGCCACGGTGCGCTCATCAGCCAGGCTGGTCATGCGGCTCAACCAGCCACGATCGATTCGCCATCCGTGACCCTGTTGCGATCAGGCTCCAGTGCCGGCTTCGAACCAGCGGGCGTATGGGGCTTTACTCCAATCGAGCGCGGTGTGGAAGGATCCCATGAGATCGACTACACCACCTCGCGTGGAGCTGTTGTATTGGTCAAAGATGTGTATTCAGTGTAGCAGATCTACAAGGCTGAGGCTGTGTCGGGCTCTCAGGATTCGGGCTCTTCAGAGTGGAGTGCCCATGGCGTGGTTGGGCTGGTGTTGTTTGCAGTTCTCGTTTGGCTGTTGATGGTGGCGACCCCGATTGTGCTCATGGTGGGTTTCGGGGCCTTGAGGACCAGGGCCTTGGAGCTGGCTTTCGCAACCCGATTGCCGGCTGCCTTGGAGAACGCCTCAAGCACCAAGGTGTAGTGCTTCGGATTGTTGCTGCCGCAATCCTCTCAGGCGGTATTGGTTTCTATCTTGGCGATCGCTTTCAGAAACACTCCTCTATCTTCAGTCGTCGGTCGGCCCAACCAGCCGCGCCAATCCACGCCATGTGGCTCTGTGCTGCCTCAGCGCCCTTGCACGGATCGCCGTAATTCGGATTGGCTGTGGGCGCAGGGCTCATGCAGCAATTTTTGGTGAGCCGCGTCATCCCCGTTGCTGCCGCTGGCTGGCTGGAGCTGCAGCCAGGCTTGCCGGGGGATTGCGTCTGAGCGGGGTGCCAAGACGGCCACTTGAAGCCTGCAGATGCAGCTATGCTACCGCGTGATCGTGACAGGGGCCGGAGGGCTGCTAATCAGACGCTAATCAAAGGTGCGGGTGCCAGCCCGCTGTCAACGGCGCAGCCGGGTTTCAGCTCAGGGATTCTGAGGTCACCATGACCCATGACGTCGCCGTCCTGATCGGTCGGTTTCAGCCCTTTCATGCGGGCCATTTGTTGCAGGTTCAGGCCGCATTAGCCAAGGCTCGGCGGCTATTTTTGCTCTTGGGTAGCCATCGCAGTTCGCCCAATACCCGCAATCCCTGGAGTAGCGCCGAACGTCAGCAGATGATCAGCGCCGCCCTGTCGGCGCAGCAGAGCGATCGGGTGACATTCATCCCGCTGCGGGATCACCTCTATTCCGACAACCGCTGGATCAAGGAGGTGCAGCACAAGGTGGCTCATGCTTGCCGGCCAGGAGATCGGGTGCTGCTGATGGGCTACCACAAGGATGCCTCCAGTTCCTACCTGAATGTCTTCCCCCAGTGGGACCGGCATGGCGAGGCCCCGGCATTCATCCTCGATGCGACCCCCATCCGCCACGCCTATTTCCTCGGAGAGCCGCCGGAGGTGTGGGGCAAGGATCTGCCGGCCGGGGTGAAGACGTGGTTGGAGGCCTATCAACACACCGAGCGCTACCGCTGGCTCGCCGCTGAGGCGGCCTACATCAGCCAATACCGCAAGCTGGCGTCCTTGGCGCCGCATCCGCCCACATTGGTCAGCACTGACGCGGTGGTCATCCAATCGGACCATGTGCTCGTCGTACGACGGCGGCTGCGGCCAGGCCTGGGCTTGATCGCCCTGCCGGGCGGTTTCCTGCGCCCGAATGAAGATCTGCTCGAAGGCATGTTGCGCGAGCTACGGGAGGAAACCGGCCTCAAGGTACCGAAGCCGGTGCTAGAGGGCTCGATCACCAATCGCGCCGTGTTTGATGCGCCCGGCCGCTCCCAACGGGGCCGGATCATCAGCCACGCCTCCCTGATTCAGCTCAAACCAGGCCCTCTCCCCCACGTGCATGGCGGCACAGGCGTTGAACAAGCCTTCTGGCTGCCCCTCTCGGAGGCCAGCTCCCAGGAGGAGGCCTTCTTTGAAGACCACTTCCACATTATCCAACACATCTTTACGCGTCCATCGACACCCCCAGACGGGGATTCAGATGGGCTTTGAGAGCATTCGGTGGGGGATTGCACTGGAGCGGCCTCGGCTTCATCGTCGCCGTGGCCACCTCCTGAAGGCCCTGCTTCACGGTCCACTGGCGCGAGCTCCGCCTGCTCATGGGCGTAGCTGGGTCCGCCGGAGCTCCAGCCCACTTGCTGCCACTCCTGCCGCGGCGGCAAAGGAACCGGTTGCTCCGCCCACTGCTCGAAACGGCTCTTGAGACTCTTCAATCCCTCGGGGCCCAAGGCCTGCTTCAACTGCTGGATCACCCAGTCGAACACCCCATAGCCGTTGTCGCAGAAGGCCTCGAACACCTGCTCCGCCAACGTGGCGGGGTTGGGCTGTGCCGCCTCGATGATCCGGCCCAGCTGGCCTATCGCCCGGCGGAACCGATCACCGATCAGGCCACTGCTGTCATCGCAGCGACCGAGCACGTTGTTGCCCAGCTCCAGGAGTTGCTAAAGCAGCTCCCGGGCAGCCAACGGCTCGGCCTGGGCGATGGGAGCGGAGAGGCCAGGCGCGATCGCCAGGGCCCAGAACAAACCCCAGGGCATGCCTCCCGCTCGGGCAGGCATGGTGCCATCAGGCAACGCATGAGCGGCTTCCCCGTGGCCAATGTGGAGCGCGGCAAGCCCGGCACCTCCATGGCCGCCTACCTCGCTGCCCTCTGGGTGCTGGGGCTGCTCGATCAGCTGGCCGAGGCGGCCGATCCCGACCGAGATGCGGAAGGCAAGGCCTCGGAGGCCGGCCGCCAGCCCGGCCAGGCCCCTCGCCGTCGCCGCCTCGATGACGACTTCTGATCCGCCTTGCCGCTTCCCCGCGGACAGCCAGGCCTGCCGTGCCATCGCAACCTGAGTGCGATGGCGATGTGGTGCTGCCGGGTCGCACGGCTTCGTCACGCTCGCCGATGTGTCCGGCGACAATCAGCTGCGCCGCGTTACCGCTCAACCTGCGGCGGATCTGCGGCAGATGTTCGGCCGGATCTGCTTCATCGCGGTGGTTTCGAACATCGACGATCACCCCCGCAACCATGCGTTAGTGGCCCGATTCCGCAGCTGGCAGCTCAGCTCCGCCTACAGAATCACTGCACCGATGCAGGCCCAGACCCGATGGGATCTGGCTCGGGCTGCGGTCTGGTGGACCGCAGCCCGAGCCGCTGGGCCAACCACCAAGCGATCCTGGCCGCGGCCGGTCGGTTTCTGCTCAAGCCGGCCGAAGCGGAAACGATCGCTATGCGGATCTTCACCACCGTGGCGTCCAGCTGGGAGGCCAGCCTGCGGGAGGCGGCCGTGAGCCCCGCCGACTGCCAACGCCTCAGCCTCGCCTCCCTCCATACGGGGCTGGAGCTGGATCCGGCGGTGAGCGATTGAGCACAGGGCCTCCTCCTCAATCGACTTTCCTCAAGAGCCCAGCGGGCGCTTGACTCGGCACGCTTACCAAATCCAACGGGCCAATCCCCGGATTAGCGTTATAAGATATCTAGTACACCGGCTCGGGGGGAATGGAACGTGGCTGCTGACCCTCCCGGCCCTCTGCCTGCAGTGGTGGCTGCTTGCCGGCCAAAGCATTGGAGCAAGAACCTGCTGGTGTTCGCCGCCCCGCTGTTCGCCTTCCGGTTTGAAGCTGCGATCTGGCTGCCGGCTGCGGGTGCGCTGGTGGTGTTCTGCCTGATCTCCAGCGCGATTTACCTGCTGAACGACTGCCTTGACGTTGTGGCCGACCGCGCCCATCTCAGCAAACGAAACCGGCCGATCGCGGCGGGCTTGGTAAGTGTGCCTTCGGCCCTCACCACAGCAGCGGTGTTGTCAGTGGTGAGCCTGACCCTCGCGGCCTGGATCACGCCAGCCCTGGCGGGAGTGGTGCTGCTTTACGCGCTGATTCAGGTGGGCTATTGCCTCCAGTTCAAGCGCCAGCCGCTGCTGGATCTGTTCTGCATTGCATCGGGCTTTCTGCTACGGGCGATTGCCGGTGCGGTTGCGGCACGGCTGCCACCCTCGCCCTGGTTCCTGCTCACGGTGGGGGTTTTGGCCCTATTCCTGGCAATTGAGAAGCGCAAGGCGGAGCTGCGGGTGGCGCAGGATCGGGGTGTGATCACCCGCAAAGTTCTGGAGCGCTACTCACTGCCGCTGCTGCTGCGGTTGGAGAGCACCGTGGCGACCAGCGTCTTCATCAGCTACTCCCTTTGGGCCGCTGGCCCGGCGTTGCGGGGAGCACCCACCAGCTGGATGCTCCTGACGGTGCCGTTCGTGCTGGTGGGGATTTTTCGCTACCAGCTGGTGAGTGACCCGGAGGAAGCGGAGCGGCGGCTGAGCATTGATCCAGATCGCACCAGCGAAAAGCCAGAGGAGCTGCTGCTGGGCGACCGGGGCATCCAGCTCACCCTGGCGGGCTGGTTGATGACCACGGCTGTGATCGGTCTGCTGAGCCGCGCTAGATGATGGGAGAGCTGGCGGATCACCGGGTCGCGGTTTTTGATGTCGACGGCACCCTGCTGCGGGGAGACTGCCTTTGGCTGGCCGCTCGCCGCTCGAAGGGACTTGTGGGTCAGCTGCTGGCGGCCTTTTCCTGCTTGCCGTGGCTGATCGGTTGGCAGCTGCGGCTTGTGAGCACGGGACGGTTCAAACAGCAGACCATCACCGCCTTTGGCATTTGTGACGCCGTGAACCGGGCTGAGGCCCAGGGACGAGCGAACTGGTTGCTGCCTGCGCTTCAGGCCAAGCTCAAGCCCGAAGCCCTGCAGCGGTTGCGCTGGCATCAGCAACGCGGTGATCGGGTGCTGCTGTGCTCGGCCTCACCCCGCTTGTTGCTGCAGCCCCTGGCCGACTGGCTGGGAGTGGAGCTGCTCTGCACAGAACTGGAGCGGGTGCAGGGCCACTGGAAGCCCCGCTTGGCCAGCCCGAACTGTAAGGGTCCGGAGAAGGTGCGGCGATTGGAGCAGCACCTCGGACCACTGGAAAGGTTCGTCATTGAAGCTTATGGGGACAGTGAAGGTGATCGAGATCTGCTGCTGATCGCCTGTTTTGATCATTACCGATCGTTCAACTGACTTGTACTCAAATGAGATTTAATCCAGGGCACTAATCAGTTTGATCGATAAAATTACGCTAATCGACGCCAAATGCAAAGCGCCTATCCAGGAAATACTTGGTCAGATAGCCTAGGGAGAAAAGTAGCCATCCGGCTTCTATTAGTTGCCTATCAGAGACGCCGAATATGGTCAACGCAGACATGAAAACAAGATAAACGGCAGTGATTAAAACACTAGAAAATATGAAAAAGAATCCCTTTCTCGTGGAGCTGGCTTTGGATGTCTTAAAGACCAGCAAGTTATCCCATGTAAATTTGATGCAAAAACTGATGATAACCGCCACGGCGATTATGGTCATCCTGCAAGGTGCATCAGCTCTCGGGCAAAAGCGCAGCAAAAGTATTTTTTGTGCAAACGAGTTGCAGGCGACGGCAATGAATGCTCCTGCGAAGTAGATGATTAACTCAAGGCAGTTTGCGTTATTTCGACGCATAGATCTCCTCATGAAAATTCCCGAATCCATGCTTTATTCTTGCTATCAATCGGTAGCCATGCAGAGCGAGGATAGCTTCAGCCTGGGCGCCTTTCCCTTGATATTGATCATCGCCATGTGATTCGATCTGGATGAACCTTGCAGTCTTTTTGGCAAGGGCAAGAGTTGCACCTTTAAGGACGCTAGCCTCGTGTCCTTCAACATCAATTTTCAAAATGTCGATTTTAGCGAGATTTAGCTTGCTAATGAGCTGATCAAGAGTTGTGGTGTCGACGTCTACAACTTTGTACATGTCATCTACGTGTACTAGGAGAACTTTCGATTTGAATAGCAAGTATTCCGAGTCTTTGTCTGGCGTCTCCAGGGTGGAAACCTCGTCAAAGACGCATCGATAAAATGGCAGAATTCCAGGCTTCTCGCTAACTGCTATGGGAATTACTTCTATGTTCAGATTAAGCGTTTTGCGTTTGAGGAGGGGGACGAGATCAGGATTAGCCTCTATGGCAACAATTCGCGCGCCTGGCAGCAAGCGGTTGAAAAAGCATGCAGCCTGCCCGCGATTTGCGCCTACATCAACGATTGTTGCCGGTTTCCCTAGCTCTCCAGAAGCCTCAAGGCGTTTGTAAAAGGAGTGAAGCTGGGGCTCAAATACAACTGCCTCGTTAATCCATATCGCTTTCGATATTGCAGAAATATAAAGTCTCCGAGCAATCTTCCAGATGGTTGCGGCCAAGAGCTCAAGGGCCTCAATGATTGATTTGCGTGCTGTATTTTTGTGTATACCGTGATACCGGTTTTTGGCTTTCATTGCTTCATGTTTTTGCGTGCGTTCGTGGAAGTTTAGCATACATGGACTTTTGCATCATCATGGACTGAGCCATCAAACGGCTTTGCATGTAGGTGGCCTGCGCAGCCCCCTTGCGCATCGGCCGGCCGGACCTGCTGGGTAGGGTACGAGGTTTTTGCCCTCACGGCCACCCCCGCAGAGCTGGGCTAACCGAGCAGGAAGCAGTGGCTGCATGAGCAGCTCGACTACCCACTTCTGCCACCTGTGCCTGTGTTGATTGCAGAACGCTGCGCCGAGGTGGCGGCTGTCACTCTGTTGCATTAAGACTCTATGCTAACTCAAGTTTTATGCTGGCTGCCTGTAGTGAGCACCTCACCGCTCCTGGGTCTGGCGCTGGTGGCCCTGGCCACTGCGGCCGAGACCAGCCGACCCGGCTGCGATCGGCATCTTCCCGCTCTCGGGCACAGGCGGTTTGACCTCAAACCTGCCCGGCAGGATCGGCGTGAATGAGGTGTCAAAAGTGCTGTTGCTGGCCCAGCTAGGGGTGCCGGCGGCGGTGGCCGCCGCAGTGGCCACTTCATTGGCCACTTCATTGGCCACTGCAGTGGCTGCCGCAGTGGCTGTCCTTCCGCCATCCGTACAAGTTCCACGTAAGGAGAGTTGAAGCCATGGCAGTTTCAGTTCCGAGCAAGATTCGGAGCGCATTTGTGCTCGGTAGTACCAGTGAGGTGGCCAAAGCCATCTGCCGAGAGCTGGCCCAGCGAGGCTGCCGGCAGTTTCACCTGGTGGCACGCAATGGCTCGGCCAACCAGCCGCTGGTCGTTGAGCTGAAAGAGCGCTTCGGGGCGGCCGTAAGCAGCGAGCACACTGACCTGCTCGCTGATGCCTTGCCAGAAAGGCCGAAGGTGGTGCATGTGGGGGAGTTCGACCTGTATCTGATCACCGCTGGCTCCCTAGGCGATGCTGAGCTGGCCCGCACCGATGCCGCTGAAGCGCTGCGGATCACAGCGGCCAACTATGGCGGCCTGATCCCGTGGCTCACTGCTATCGCCACCCCTGAACGGTTGGCACGGCCTGGCCGACTGTGGGTATTCAGTTCAGTGGCCGCCGATCGGGGCCGGCCTTCCAACTACCACTATGGGGCGGCAAAGGCGGCGCTCACAGCCTTCTGCGAGGGCCTGTTGCTGCGCTGCTACGGCAAGCCGTTTGCGGTGCGGATCATCAAGGCCGGCTTCATGGCCACGCCGATGACAGTGGGTAAGGCCCCACCGGTCCTGTGCGCCAGCCCCGAATCTGTGGCCCGCAATCTCCTGCGTCGCCCTAACAAACGTGGCCTAGAATATATGCCCTTCTGGTGGTCGCCATTGATGCGGCTGATCCGGCTGCTTCCTGCTCCAATTGCCTCCAAGCTCTGAGCCCCTGTGACTAGCACTCTTCCCGCAGTCCTGAAAGCCGAAACGCGAACCCTCAGCGGCTGGGGACGCACCAACCCTGTGTCAGCGCAGCTGGTGCAGCCGGCCACGCTGGAGCAGCTACAGGAGTTGGTGCGTGGGGCCCCACCTCGGTCACTGATTGCCCGTGGTCTGGGCCGCTCCTATGGCGATGCAGCCCAACTGAAAGATGGCACCGTCATCGAGCTCCCCGCGTTTGAACGTATCGACCTCGATCCCGTTAGCGGCACAGTGACAGCTGGCGCAGGCGTCAGCCTGGATCAGATCCTGCGGGTGATCGTGCCGGCGGGCTTCTTCCTGCCGGTCACCCCTGGCACCCGCAACGTCACGGTGGGCGGTGCGATTGCGGCTGATGTGCACGGCAAGAACCACCACGTGGACGGCAGCTTTGGCAACCACGTGCAGCGGCTGCTGCTGGTGGATGGCACCGGCACGTTGCGCGAGCTCACCCCCAGCGGGCGGGGCAACGTGGATGAAGCGCAGTTCTTCTGGGCGACTGTTGGCGGCATGGGCCTCACGGGCGTGATCGTGGAGGCCACGTTCTCGCTGATTCCGATCACCAGCTCACTCATCAGTGTCGACACGACCCGCTATCGGGATCTGGAGTCGCTGATGGTGGCGATGGTGGAGGCCGATGCCAAATACCGCTATAGCGTGGCCTGGGTCGACAGCCTTGATCCCAGGGGCCGGGGTGTCGTTACCTGTGGTGACCATTCCCCGGTTGAGCAACTGTCAGCGGACCAGCAGGCGGATCCGCTTGCTTATGACCCCAAGGCCCTGGCGTCTGCTCCGCCGTTTTTACCCGGCGGGTTGCTCAACAACTGGACCGTGCGGGCGTTCAACGAGGCCTGGTATCGCAAGGCGCCCAAGCAGCGGGGAGGGGAGCTGCAGGCGATAGCGCCGTTCTTCCATCCGCTGGATGGTGTGCAGGACTGGAACCGGATTTACGGCCCGGCTGGCTTCCTGCAGTACCAGTTCGCGGTGCCGAATGAGGCGGCGCATCTTGTGCCCCGCACACTGGATGCCCTACGGCAGGTGGGGGCACCGAGCTTCCTAACGGTGCTCAAGCGGTTTGGTCCCAGCAACCCGGCGCCGCTCTCGTTCCCGATACCGGGCTGGACTCTGGCAGCTGATGTGCCGGCGGCCGTACCAGGGCTGCTGAGGGTGCTGGATCAGTTAGATGAAGAGGTGGCGGCGGCTGGGGGGAGGCTGTATCTAGCCAAGGATTCGAGACAGAGCAAAAAGATGTTCCATGGAAGTTATAAAAACCATGCTGAATGGACTGGACTTTCAAGGATCTTGGATCCGCTCGCTGTGGTTTCATCGTCCATGAGAAATCGAATTGGCTTGACCTAACTCACCCTTTTGCCCCTCCCATAATGGACCGTAAATCTGATTTCTTGAATAGTAAAGCTCATGCCAAGAGCCCGTTTGGCGGATTGCTTGCATTTGCTTGGGTCGCATTCTTAGGCTCTTTAATCTATACTCTTGCCTCTATTTCCTCGTACGCCTTCTCGGCGGGAAGATCTTTTGCTTTTTTCCGAATTCCGCGAATCAGCCCTGTATTTGCGGATTTACGCCAGCTTACTCATTCGAGCGGCTGCGACGTCAGTTTTTTGGAGCTTCTGGCTAATCGGTCAAGTTGTGACCCGTTTCAGAGATCATTTAATTATACCTGGCCCAGCCTGGAGCTTTTGCGTGGCCTAGGTATACGGGCTGCCGACACTGAGGTGCTAGGAGCACTGATTGGTGTATTTGGCGTCATCGCTGCGTCTGTGTTTGTGTTTAGTTTGGTCAAAAGTAGAGTCAAGGCTTTACTTGTGCTCACGGTCTTTATCTTATCATTTCCTTTTCAGCTTGCTATAGAAAGGGGAAATCATGACATAATTGTGTTTGGGGCGTGTCTTTTTGTGCCGCTGCTCGTGTTCCCGCCTAAAGGCTTGCGTGGGCGGGCGATAAAAGCAATGACTGCTTCTGTCTTAGCGTTTGGTGCCGTTGCATTGAAAGTTTTTCCATTATTGGGTCTAGGACCTTGGTCTTTTGGTCTCGCAATACAATGGTCAGAAAGAAGGACTACATGGATTCCCGTTTTGATTCTGACGCTCAGTTGTCTTGGTATCTTGATTCAAATCACAGATCTTCCTCAGATAATGGCAAATACACCCAAGCCCGATGGCTTAATAAGTTTTGGTCTTTTGGCCTCTTATCAGGCTAAGTACGGGGAGGGGATTGGAATGTTTCTGACGGCTTTCAAGGCTTCAATTGTGGCCCTTGTGACTTACGCAATGTCAACAAGCAAATTCAACGACCTATTCATGGCGGGTCAAGTTGATAGAAGGCTAGAGAGCTCTAGGCAAGCGGCTTTCATGTTTTCTTGTATGATCTTGATCGCTTGGATGGTAGGTCGATCATGGGATTATAGGCTTATTGTCTGTTTGGGTGTAGTTCCCTACTTTGCCAATATATTTGACAACGTGAGCCCAGCTCTCAAGTCCGAGAAGTTATTGATTTGCTTGGGAACTTCCGTTGTGCTTTTTGAGCCGTATGTTGGAGGTCGGATCGGATTCGTTTCTGACGTGATCATACAGCCGGTGTTGATTGGGTTCCTCCTGGCTTTCTTGCTGCGCAATCGCAAAACACTGCTGGCTTCGGGAGCAGGTCTCTTTGAGGAGCAACCTGATTAAGGCTTCGCGGTTGTATGCCTCCGCTGATTGAGCATCGAGATCTACGGTCTTGGCAACAGTGTTTACTGGTCGTAAATGCTGACTCTTGCCGAAGCCTTGTTATTCATGTCCGTGATATTCCCCAGCTAGGCTGTTTGCTTTCCGAGTGGCGACCTGTTCCTTATCGGTTCTGCGCACCAGCAGGTATAGTCAAACTTGTTGTGCTGTTGCTTGACAACGGGGGCTGACGCTTGTCCACCGCGCTCATGTGCAGGAAGTGGCGGACAAAATCTGCTGACGCCGGCAGAAACTGCAGGTCGGCAGCCAGGCCGCTCACCACGAAGTTGAGAACGTTGCGCTCCTTCCACTTGCAGGATCCGGCGGGTTCATGACAGCTGAAGCGCAAGCCGAAGCCTTGTGCAAACCATGCCAGCCTGGCCAGGGTGCCGGCTGGAAGTGCCACGGCCTCCCCAAACATGGAGGTCATCCTTGAAGACGGAGGTACTGACTGGATCGCTCAATCGGCAAAGCCTGGGACACGCAGCTGCCGGTTTGCGGATGGCGCAAGCTGCTGGTGTGCAGCAGCAGCCAGAGCACGGCGAACTCATCGAACAGCTCGCCCTCCACCAGCTGCTCCAGATCCGCCTGCAGGTAGGCCGGCTTCACCAGCGAGGGGCTGTCGTGCAGCAACCGCAGGCGATCACCGCTGAGCAACAGGCCCCAGTTGTCGCTGTCATCGGCATTGAGGCATTCCTGCAGACAGCTGTGGGGGGAGCGGCGCCGCCCCTCCTGGCCGAAGGCGGCGCTGCCCCTGTCGAGTTGGTCGGCGGGGATTCCTCGCAGGATCAAGGGCACCGAGGCCTGGCTGGTGCCCTGGCTGGTTGCGGCGTGAGCCTGCGGCTCCGCGAAGGCCCGGTGGCCGATCGTGTAGAAGGAGTCGCTGTGCTGCCAGCCATTGCAGGCTTGCAGGTCGGGCCAACCGAGCACCTCCCGCAGCAATCGCTGGGCGAAATGCAGGCCGGCGGTGCTCTGGGCCGCCCGCTCGCGAAGATCCTTGTACTCCTCCCAGATCTCCTTCAGCCGAACCCAGGCCGCATCGATCCGCTCGCGCAGCCGCTCCCCCTTCGCCAGGCCGTAGTCGGCTTCTTTTTGCATCGGCGCCTGCAGGCGCGCCATCTGCTCCAGCAGCGACGCCGGCAGCAGGCTGCTCTTGAGCTCGATCGCCTGAACGCTGACGGTGGCGGTGGCGCGGGGCATGGGTGGGGACGGGATGCGGGGCGTGTGCTGGACGCTGGATGGCGGAGTTCGAAATTCGGCTGGCGCTGACAGACTGAGCAGAAATCCGACTCAGCCAGGAGGTCTGGCGCGATGGCCACCCTGACCTTGCATGACGTGCCGGAAGTGGTGTTGGCACGGCTTGATGAGCGTGCCCGCGCCCATGGGCGCAGCCTGACCAGTGAAGTGTTGGCAGCCCTGGAGACGCTGGAAACGGCGAGCGTCTCGCCGCCAGCGGATGGGACTGCTGCTAACGATCCCGCCACCGATCCCAGCCCGATGGATCCTTCGGTTGCCCTATCGGAAGAGGCTCTGGCCAAAATCCGAGCGACTCTGGCCCGATTTCCTGGCTCTGCCAAAGCCACGCAGCAGCCGCGTGACCCGGAGGACGTACGGGCGGAACTTGAATTGTTTGCTCGGCTGAGAAGTCAGTTCAAGGGACCGCCGCTGACCAGCGAAGAGATCATTGCGGCGATCGAACGCGACAGTCATCCACCAGAATTGGATCGCTTCGGCAATCGCATCAACCCGGACTCCTGATGCTGGTTGTCGATACTAATGTGCTGATCGAGCTGTTTCTGCCGAGTGACAAAGCCAAAGCGGTCCAGCCATGGCGTGTCGTCGACGAGGATTGGCGCGTTCCCTCACTTTGGCTCTTCGAGTTCCGTCAGGTTCATCTGTAAGATCTTCGCGCGGGACTGCTGGGCCTGGACGCCGCCCTGGAGAACCTGTCAGCGGCCGAGCGACTGTTTCTGTCGTCAACGGTATCTGTGGATAGTGCCAAAGCACTGCAGTTGGCCCATCACTCCGGCTGCTCCAGTTATGACGCCGAATTCGTGGTGATTGCCCAACAGTTGCACTGCCCACTGCTGACATTTGATCACAAGCTGCTGCAGCTGTTTCCCGATCTGGCAATGAAGCCGGGCTCCTAGCTGCGGCGCCGGCAACAGCACAAACAGGCCGATCACATCCACCGGCAGGCTCGGTTCGCAGCCGCAGCACCAGCACCTGGGTGCGTTTGGTCACGGCCTTGGTGCGGATCACGGAGGCGCGAGCCGCCAGCTCCGGCTCCAGGCCGCTGAGGGCTCGCTCGGCCACGAAATCGGCCAGTTCCACCACCAGGGGATGGGAGCGGCTGAGCAGCTAGCAGCCCTGCTGATAGCAGCCCTGCTGCTGGCTGCCCTCACGGGCTGGTGGGCGGAACCTGAGGCGCAGCTTGCCGCCGAGGTCGTGGCTGCGCAGGTGCTCGTTGAGGGCCTGGCGGTTGTCGTCCAGCCGGGTGAGATCCAGTTCCCAGATGGTGCCCGAGCCCTGTCCAACGCCTGAACCAGCTCCGCCGCCCTCACCTGCAACATCCCATTGAGAGCCCCGTAAGGGGCCGAGCGGCAGGTTGAGGCGGCGGCAGGCGTTGAGTACCAGGCGTTCGACGGCATCGGCGCCGCCGAGGGATTCGCGGTTGCGGTGCCATTCGCGCAGGGCTTCTTTTGGCTTGAGGCTGCGCTGGGCAACGATCGTGCGGGTGGCCTTGGCGGTTTCCTTGGCGCTCTGCCATTCGGCGTCGAGCACGTCATCCAGGTCCGACTCGGAGGCCGTGCCGGAAGCACCGAACCCAGGCTGCCGCCGGCGCGGGCGATCGCGATGGCTTCCCGTTGATGGCGGTGCAACAGCAGCTCCACCCATCGCCCCTGCCTTGATTGGAGGCGGCCTT
>Ga0315904_10004450_pt1 | contig 20021 bp, 15 predicted proteins | sample LakEriMetagenome_6_FD_203529 | JGI IMG/M metagenome (GOLD analysis project Ga0315904, IMG submission 203529) | Freshwater fungal communities from buoy surface, Lake Erie, Ohio, United States - Buoy 12 MA120 | ecosystem: Environmental > Aquatic > Freshwater > Lake | place: USA: Lake Erie, Ohio...
CCTCACCGGTGGTTCCCACCGAGCCGGGGAAGCAATCCGAGCAAGTTAAGTACGTGGTTTTTATCACGAAAGAGAACCATACTTTTGATGCCGTCTTTGATCGCGTTCCTGGAGCCAAGCACGATCCAAGCCTGATCCAGTGGGGCTACCATCAAAAAGTCTCCGCGCCCGGCCAGCCGACGCTCGATGATGTGGCTATCATGACCAACCACAACGCCCTTGCGCGGCAGTTCACCGTCAGCGATAACTTCTACATGATGCCTGAGGGCTCGGGGGTCGGGCACCGGTGGCTGGTGGGTGTGGAGCCCAATAACTTCTGCCAGATGCTCTACACCCTGGGCTGGGAGCCGATGCTCAATACCAGTGCACTGGGTCGCCACGCCTCGTTTGACTCCAACGGCTCGATTGCCCCCGAGGACTACCCTGAAGCGGGTGCGATGTGGGAGCATCTGGCACGTCACAAGCTCTCTTTTCGTAACTACGGTGAGGGCTTTGAGTTTGCCGGTGTGGGCGAGGCTGAGAATCAAGGCAAGACGGGAGCACGAGAGGTGGTCAATATCCCGATGTCCAAAGTACTCTTTGACAATACTTGCTTTGACTTTCCAATCTTTAACATGAACATCCCCGACCAGTACCGCGCCGACTGGTTCGAGCAGGACTTCACAAAGCTCTTTCTTGGCGGCAAGAGCAAGAAGCCCATGCCGCGCTTTATCAATATCGCGATCTGCAACGATCACGGCGATGATCCCAAACCAGCGAAGGGCTATCCCTATCGCGCCTCCTGGATGGCAGATAACGACCTCGCGCTTGGCCGTATCGTCGAGTTTCTTTCGCACACGCCCTACTGGAAGAACATGGCGATCTTCGTCACGCAAGACGACTCTGGGGGTGAGCCAGACCATGTGGATGCCCAGCGCAGTGTCTTACTCGCCATCAGCCCCTGGATCAAGCGTGGCTATGTCTCGCACCGACACACCACGATTCTTAGCATGCACCGGACGCTCTACCAGATCCTGGGACTGCCGCCACTCAATCTTCACGATGCGCTCGCCAACGATCTCTCGGACTGCTTCACCACCAAGCCCGACTTCACGCCCTACACCCACACCCCCATTGACGCGCGCATCTTTGACCCAATAAAAGCTAAAGACCCGAAAGACCCAGACTATAAAGCCGCCCGACTCCTGCCCTCGATTCGCCGGGATGGCCCGGAAACATTGAGAAAGTAGAGCCTATTTTTGCCAGGAGCGAGTTTCCAAAGTTTAGAGAAACGCTTCTGTAACAGGTTTTCCATCGAGGCTAGTGGGCAGTGGCACTCCCGCTAGCCAGAGTGCGGTCGCTGCGGTGTCGCAGGTCGAGATGGGGCCTGCGAGCTGCTTGCCAGGCACGACTCCCTTACCCCAGGCGATCCAGGGGATCAGGCGATCCTCGGGGATGTCCAGCCCGTGTGTCTTGTCGTGACCTCCGTGATCCGCCGTGAGAATCACCACGCTGTCTTGTTCGATGCCCGCACGCTTGATCGCGGCAAGCACCATTGCTAGCGCCTCGTCTTCATCGGCGAAGGCTTGTTTTTGTTGTGGCGTGCCCCACCCGAACTCGTGGCCTGCGCCATCGGAGTCGGCGAAGTGGATAAAGCACAAATTAGGCTTCGCCGCGACGATATGCTCTGCGGCAAGCTGGGCGACCGTCTTGGCGGCATAAGCGGGAAACGAGAACTCCTTGACTGTCTTGGGGACAAAGAGATGCAGGAACTTAGACTTGCCCACAAACATCGCCGTCTTGAGCTTTTGCTTGCTCCCCAGCGCAAAGATCGTCGGTACCGTCAGCATCCCCCGCTCCGGCTCCCAGTCGTTCCAGAGGATTTTATGCTTGCTGGGCTCGACTCCGGTGAGCATTGAAGTGTGTGAGGGAAGCGTGATGGAGGGCATGATGGTCTTTGCCTCCCAGGTAAAAGCCGCTGACTTGAGTAAATTCTGGAGCACGGGCATCCGGCTTTCTTGCATCACGGAGGGCTTACCGCCATCAAAGGAGATAATAAAAACGTGCTTGGCACGTGGACTATTCTGAGAGATCACAACCCATTATAGAACCTGTGACAAGGAAATTTATTAAATCTGAATGAATCTCCAAAATTTAATATCCCAGCAAGATATTTTCTAGCACAGCAAAATGGGGATACGGAGCGATTCATGAAAATATTTTCGTATAAATATCTCGCAATATTGTATTTAATAGTAAACATAAAATCAAATAAAAAACTTAACAGAAATTTATCAACAAATAGAGGGCATCATAGAAAATATATGAGTACAATCGCACTGACAAACCAATGATGACCTCCTAGGGTCATCTACTAGAGATCACTGCCGCACCGTTTTTTCGAGGAAAAAAAAATGAATACCTTAAGTAAGTATCGTGGTTTTACTCTTATAGAACTGTTAGTCGTTATCGCAATCATTGCGATTCTTGCTGCAATTCTCTTTCCTGTGTTCGCTCAAGCCCGCGAAGCGGCTCGTAAGACTTCTTGCCTTTCGAATATGAACCAGATCGGCAAGGGATTGCTGATGTATGTCCAAGACTACGATGAGCAGTATCCGTGCTCTGGGCCTGGAACGGGAAGTACAACCGTAACAGCAACTAATATGTATGGTGGTACCTCACCAGGAGGCGACTGGCTAGAGATTCGCTACTGGTCGGGGATGATCATGCCCTATGTCAAAAATACACAAGTCTTTTTCTGCCCCAGCGGCACAAATGAAAATACTGTTCCCAAGCTTCCTGCTCCCACCTACGCTAATAATACACAGACAATCCGTCAGCTGGGCTTTGTGCTTGAAAATGTCGCCTGGAACTACGATGGGCTTACCCCACGCTACATTGGGAGCATTGCATCACTGGACCGCCCCGCAGAGACGATGATGCTGATGGATGCGGCAGAGTCGGGGATTGGGGCGTGGGGCCGAAACTCACGAACCCGGCTGATCTCACATATCCAGTACGCTGCGAAGCGCCATCATGGCATGGCCAATGTTGGGTACACAGATGGACACACGAAAGCCTCCAAGGTAGATGCGCTAATCAGCGCGATCCCTCCACCCTGTCAGCGATCGGTGTTCTTTAACTACTATATCTCTCCAGAAGCCTGGCCCAGCGGCGCCCCGATCATGGATCCGACTGGCTGTACCCCGTAGCCTTTAAGGAAGAAGCATTATGAACACAACTCTCATTCAGGGGCGGCAACGCCCCTACGACTTCACTCTCGTGACCCTCTCGGACACGCAGAACTACAGCGAGAAGTTCCCGGATGTCTACCATGCCCAGACACAGTGGGTTGTGGAGAACGCAGAAAAAGAGAAGATCGCCTTTGTCAGCCACGTGGGCGATATTGTCCAGAACGGGGCCAGAGACCTGAAAGAGTGGGAAGTCGCCACAGCCGCGATGAACCGCCTTGTCGGGAAAGTGCCCTTTGGTGTGGTGGCGGGCAACCACGACTACGATAAAGTGGGCGATTCCAAGGCAGTCATGGAGACCTACCAGCGCCGCTTTGGCCAGGAGCTTTTTTCAAAAGTGCCTACGACCCGCGACTTTGGCCCCGACGATCAGAGCTGTGCCCATGTCATTAAAGCAGCGGGTCGCGAGCTGCTGTCTCTGCATCTGGAGCACGACCCACGCGATAGTGCGCTGGCCTGGGCGGAGTCTATCTTGAAAAAGTACCCGACACTTCCGGCGCTCATCACTACCCACACCTACCTCAACGATACCACCGACCAGCGCGACCAGAAGCCCTACTCACGCGCGGATGGCAACTCCGCCGAGCAGCTCTACCAGAAGCTCATCCGCAAGTACCCACGCATTTTCCTGGTGCAGTGTGGCCACTGGTGGGGCCGGGGTGGGGAGACAACCCAGCTCTCAACCAACGACTACGGTGGGCGCGTCATCGAGCTGCTCTCCGACTTCCAGGGCCGCAAGAACGGGGGCGATGGCTGGCTGCGCCTGCTACGCTTTGATCTTAAAAACGAGCTGCTACACGTGCAGACCTACTCGCCTACCCTTAAGCACTTCGAGACCGATCTGGATAGCGAGATGAGCTTCTCTTTAGAGATCGCGCGTCCGATCCCCACCGCTCCCATAACCCTCAAGCGAGACTAAAGCACGGTAGCGCAAAGACATCATCCCGGTCAGGCGCTTGTCTGGCCGGGATTTTTGGTTCAAAATAGCCCTGGCAGTTCTTACCGCCAGGAGGATCGGTGTCAGCGGCCGTGGTGATGGACACCGAGACAGGGATTGATGCCTGAGGCCCCTCACGGATCTCGATATCTTCCCCGCATCCGCGTCAACTCTGCCAAGCTCTACCTCGTGCACATTGAGTTTCAGTCAGGGCACGACAGATACTCAGTTCCGGGGCGGATAGCCCCGCTCTCACCGGATGCAAAAGCGGCTTACGGAGGCGGTTCCCCCTGCCCTCGCGGCAGCAAAGCTGGCTCCGAACACCCGGACACTGACGTTAGCGGGCTACGTCCTGGGAGAAGGCTACGTCCTGGGAGAATCTAAACGGTATGCTGAGGCACTACCCTACTGTGAGCAGGCCCTTGCGCTGGCACCAGCTGATGCCTTGATGATGGGCAATCTCGGCGAGGTACTCTGCCACCTTATAAGTCTTCCCGTCCGATGCGCGCACATCCGCGTTGTTGCTGCTCCAGTCGTCATCCACGAGCAGGATACGGGTGGAGCGGGCCGCGGGTTGGTTTGCTGGAAGGTGGGGCGGGTGGGGGTGCTGGCGCACTATCCGGTGCTTGCGTCCGTGCGCCGCCAACAGTGGGTGGTATCGTCTGAAGCCGTTGAATTGTCAGATCGTAAACCCCGGGCGACCAGATCACATAACGATGCCCTACATAGCCGGGAGAGCCCGTATTATCCGTCGCGACCCGGATATTGGCGGGAAGCAGCGGACGCGGCGTTCCGCCGCCAGCGGGAATCACCATCAGCTGCCCGCTGTCCGACCCCGTGGTTATCGCATAGGCGATAAATTGACCGTCCGGGGAAAAGGTGGGACTGCCCGCGCCTCCCGCCAGCGTCAGTCGCGTTCCCCGGCTGCCATCCGTACTGACTGCCAGTCTGCCGCCGCCCTCACTGGAAACATAGACGACCTTGCGGCCGTCGCGCGACCAGGCATGATGCCAGCCATCGCCAACGGAATCCGGCTGAGAGCCATCTCCTTTTGAGACCAGCACGCCTCCCGCTGCCAGATGGATAAAGGCGATTTTCGAGGCGTCCGGTGACCAGAATGGGTCCATTTTCCGCATACCGCTGCGCGTCAACTGCGCCAGCCCGGAGCTGTCTCCGTTCAGGGCCTTCTCCGCCAGTGCAGGTCGGTTGGCATCCAGCGAGAATATCTGCATCCATCCGCTCTGCGTGAACATCGGCTTGGGATGATTTATGACGCCGGGAGACGTTTTATTGAAGACTATACGGTTGTTCCTGCCCCAGTCTATGTTACCTACCGTGAAATCGGTCAGTTGCATCAGGCCGGTACCGTCTAGATTAATCCGATAGAGATACCCATTCATTCCACCGATGAATGCCAAAGAAGTGCCGTTCGGAGACCAGACAACGCTTCCGGTCGTATAGGTAGGCTGATTATAGACTTTCCGCAGATTCTTGCCATCTACATCGACGATACGCAGGTAGGGATAGCCGTTTTCGATGGTAGTGAACGCGATTTTGGAGCCGTCCGGCGACCAGACCGGATACAGGTCGAACAGGTCATCTTTGGTAAGATTGAGCAGTCCCGTACCGTCCGGATTGATCACATAAAGGTCACGGTTCGCAGTGAAGAGGATTTTGCTCTGCGGCAGGAAGCGCGGATTGCGCATCGTCACCGGGCTCTGTGGCGTAATCTGCCCGAACGCCACGCCGGACAGGACGAGCGCCAGAAGCGCCATCCCCACTCTGAGAAGTCGTTGAAGCAAAGCCATTGCGCAGTTCCTCATTCCTTTTACATTGTCTCGGTAAGTATATTCGCGTTTAGACTAAAGGGCAACCTGTCACGCCGTTTTTGACGCTCCCACTCTGCCACGAGGCGCAGCACTTCCTGGCGGGGCCGGTAGTTCGCGCATTGGCTAGCGTCTGTATCAAATGCCTAGGCGATGCGCTGTCTCAGATCAAGGGAGAGTGCTTTTACATCGTGTAAGAAACCATGCCATCAATAATATCGGCGGGGACTATATCGAAAAACACAACGTACAACATTTGCACAACACCAAGTAAGTATCCTGCAAAGCATCAGGTTCTGATCAGCCTTTACGTTGAGAAGGCCTTTCCTGTGACAACGGATACATCTCCAATTTTGCACAGGCCCATAAGAAAAAACTAAATTAACGAGCCTTTTTCATGAATCGCTCCGCCGCCCCATAAAATGGGGCGTCTGCTATGGCGCAAGCGCCGCAAAGCCTGTTCCAGGCTAAAAATCTCCCAGCCCGCACCCAGAGGGTACCCGGGCTTCGCAGCCGCAGGCTACTCAGACGCCCACTTTCAGTGGGCGGATAATGATTCGTGAAAAAGGCTCTAACGATAAATACGTGATTTGAATCACAGACTTGTCTTCCCAAGCTGTGGCATAATGTGCCTTAAAGGGAAATTTAAATGAAAATGCAGGCTGCTATTGGGATAGCCTTCTTGACATGTAGTGCCCTGTTAGGCAGTGCGACGAAAGCACAGGTCTCCCATCAGATAGTACGTGCAAGTGTACAAATGGGAGCACCCCATGAAGCTCGCGCCGAAGAGATTATCGCGCTGGCCCGGCAGTTTGTGGGTGGGAAGTATGTCTGGGGTGGCAGTTCGCCGAGCAGTGGTGGGTTTGATTGCTCGGGGCTTGTTCAGTATGTGTATAGCAAGAACGGCATTCGCCTCCCTCGTGTGGCGGAAGATCAGTACCAGCGCGGCACTCCGGTGCGCTACGAGGATCTTCAGCCCGGTGACCTCATTTTCCAGGCCAATACCTACAAATCAGGAATCTCCCATGTGGGAATCTACATTGGAGATGGCAAGATTCTCCACGCCAAGGGTCGCAACTACGGCATCGTCATAGATTCTATTGGCCCCTTTCCCGCGGGCCATCCTGGAGCACGGCGCGTACTTGGTGGCAATAGCGGCTTCTACACACCACCTATACCACCTACACGGACGCAGCCTGCTCAGGGCGTGGCCTTTCAGAACTTTCCCACAGGGGTTGTACGCGGAGATGTCCGCCTGGCCGTCGGATATGACCAGGTTCCTGCAAGTAGCGCGGTTGAATACGTCATTGAGGTGGATGGGGAGGAGGCAGTCGTCTTTCCAGAGTCTGGGGTGATTGTGCGCTTCGACACAACTCAGGTGGCCGATGGTGAGCACGTTGTAAAGTTGGTGCGGCGCAACAAACAATCGGGCGCTCGGTTCATTTCCCAAACCACCACGATCACCACAGAGAATTACCGATGAAGCACATTCTGACCACGATAATATGCCTGATGGCGACGAGCCCTCTCTGGGCCGACTCTGTTGAGTGCACTGCCGTGATCGACAAAACGAACGCCTCACGTACGGCAAGTGGGCTTGGGAAGCTGACAGAGAATCCTCAGCTCACCAAAGCGGCGCAGGCTCATGCCGAAGACATGGCTCAAAAAGGCTACTTCGACCATGTGAGCAAAGAGGGACGCACCCCCTCCCAGCGTGCCGGTGCAGCGGGCTATGTGCGCTCGGCAGCAATCGGAGAGAATATCGCGCTCGGACAAAAAAACGCGACCGAAGTCGTCGCTGGTTGGATGAAGTCGAAAGGGCATCGGGAGAATATTCTCAATCCCGTTTATTCCGAGATTGGTGTTGGGATGGCGGAGAAGGCGGGGAAGCGCTACTGGGTGCAGGTGTTCGCAACTCCCGCAAAAGGATCCTCTGGCAAGCCAACCAAGGCTTCGGTCGTGCCTTCCAGCCCTGATCTATCTCCCAAAGTGCTGGACACGTTGCCAGAGATTCCTCCGCTGGCCCCATTACCAGAGAGACAACTTTTAGATGGCTTTGAGAGCGGGCTTTACTTTCGGTGGCGCTTGACGGGAGATTGCTGGGCCAATGCTCCGGAGGGTGCAAGCCGTGCTGGAAAGTACACGGGGTGGTCGGGCAGCTACTATGCATCCTCCGCGCACCCGAGAGTTGGTGATTTTAGGGTGATGAGTGGCAAGGGGATCGCGCGCTCCCCGGAGTTTCCAATCACCCACATGCAGCTGCGCTTCAAGATTGGGGGAGGCAACTACCCTGATGCTTGTGCCTTGAACCTGGTCGTAAAAGATGAGGAAGGGATAGAGCGAATCGTTCGCACCCAAACCGGTAATGACTCCGATAGTCTCACGGAAGCAAGCTGGGATCTGAGTGACCTCGTGGGTAAGCGTGCCCGCTTAGAGATCATAGATAAGCTGGCGTTTGGCTCGCGTGCGTATATTCTCGTGGACGATCTAGAGCTCTCTGGCCGCCCACCCGATCTGGGAGTCGCGTTGGCCCCAGAGCCGATCCGAACGGGGCCGGTCATGGTAGTGGAAGGCAAGCTCCCACGTCCAACGGCTCCGAAGCCTGCAACCAGTGTGACCAGTGCCACGCTGGGGAGCATTGCTTCACAGGAGATTACGCTACCAGATGGTAACATCGTGCGTGGTAAGAACCTCGTGTTGGAAGCAACAGGTTATGGTCCTGGCGAGAACGGTCCTTGGGGTGACCGTACCGCGCTGGGAACGAAAGTGGGCTATGGCACGGTGGCAGTAGACCCTAAAGTGATCCCCCTACGTAGCCGCCTCTGGGTCGAGGGTTATGGTTTCTGCGTGGCACTCGATACGGGGAGTGCCATCAAGGGAATGAAGATTGATCTGGGTTACAATGACGACGTGACGGCCAATAAGTACGGACGGAAGAAAATCAAAGTGATCGTCTTAGACTGAGGGATATTGTCAGGTATGGAAAAGGAGTTGCGATGAGAGTTCAAGAAGAACGGTACGCTGACTTGGAACGCCCTGCTGTCGGTTGCGTGTGGCAGATTCCCTTTGTGGTGGTAGCCTACATTCCCACGATCGACGGAGAGATGGTAGATTTCGAGCGCACCGGATTTCGGGGAACGGTGCAACAGCTTCGTGATCGAATCTTACGTGCCGTTCGCGTGACCAAGTGGATGATGGAGGAGGCGACACGGTTTCGTGGCTACAAAGAGCCTGGAGCACGCTCGTCTCTGGGCTATCGCTGTGCTCGTTTTGTGACGATTTTGGAAGACATTCCCAAAGGACGCTCCGCCGGAAGTGCAGGAGTCTTCTTCCCCGACTACGGAAAAATAGTCGAGCAGGTTGGTGGTAAGAATCTGGTGAATCAACAGGGCGCTAAAGAGTTCTGGATCTATCATTGGCACCATGGCTCTATTGCCCCCATCGAGACGAACCTTTCTAGTGCTCTCAGTGGTGACATCTCAAACAGTGACCGTCAGAACGACCTTCCGATCTATGATAAGTCGTACATGGTAGTCGGAGCGAACTTCAACCGTGGCCCGGACAAGCATGTCCATAATATAGGCCACCAGATGGAGGCTCTCTTAAGCTACGTAAATCAACGCCAAGATAGCAATACCGACCTCTTTAACAAGCAGTTTTGTGGACAAGACGACAAGGGCAAGTTCCAGCAAGGACGCTGTGGCAACTGCCACTTTCCTCCGAATGCGACCAAGGACTATGACTATTTCAATCCAAAATCCGTACCCAGTGATATAGAGGACTGGAATCCCCAAGGCACCGGGGTCAAGAAACTGACGACCTACCGAACGTGGGAGCGCCTGCCCTACCGCTGCCCAACGGGCGATAAGATCCGTCAGCCGGGGACGATCCTGGAGGACGATGCTTGGTGGTATCTCTACTGGTTCCAGAACTTCCCTGGCCACGAGAGCCACATTGCCCACCCTAAGGGCGAGATGACGAACTGGTGGCGCTTCCTGGGAGACTGGGATGGAGCCTTCAAGGAAAAATACGGTCTCTGGAAAATCAAGTGAGCCTGACTGTGGACTATCCCCAGAAAAGTGTCCGTTAAGTTAGGCAACAGATACTTGATCGCGAGTACAAAAGAACCGTTGGTAGAGGTGACACCGTAGTCTCACGGCATCGCAAGTGCCGCTGTATCAAAGACGCGGTGGGGCATAGTACAATTGTGTCTAACGGCTGCTCGGAGCCGCTCCACACCAGGGAACCAAGCGATTGCGTAACGCATACGCGCTTAGAGATTGCACATGCCATCCCGGTGCGACAAGTCGAATGGCAACAAGGATGCAGAAAGTTCGTCAAGTGAGCGTGAGTAAGAAAATTGATACGGTGGTGGCTGTAGGGCAAGCGTGGCATGTGCTGACGATTGACGCGGTCAAGAACCACCTGCAAACTGATACCACGCAGGGACTGTCTCAGGTCGAAGCGGCAAAACGACTAACACAGTATGGCCCCAACTCTCTGGTGCAGGCTCGTGGACGTTCGATATTTGCGATTCTCTTAGCACAGTTTCGCAGCCTGATTGTCGCCTTGCTCGTTGCTGCCACCGGAATTGCCTTCGTCATGGGCGACCGTATTGAGGCAATCACCATCCTGGTTGTTATCGTCCTCAATGCGGGTATCGGCTTCTTTACCGAGTGGCGGGCGGAGCAGGCCCTCACCGCGCTACAAAAACAGTCGGTGAGGAGTGCACATGTCGTCCGGGGCGGCATACAGAGCGAGATTCCTGCAGCGGAGCTGGTGCCGGGCGATCTCATCATCCTTGCGGAGGGAACACGCGTCCCCGCCGATGGCCGTATTATCGAGAGTGTGCGGCTAAAAATAGAGGAAGCAGCCCTCACGGGTGAGTCGCTCGCGGTGACGAAAACACCGGAGCCCCTCCAGGAATCGGGTGCCACCCTTGGGGATCGTCTGAACATGGCCTTTCTCGGAACCACGATCACGGCAGGGCGTGGAAAGCTACTGGTCACCGCCACCGGAGCACAGTCCGAAGTGGGTAAAATTGGTGTCCTGATTGATGAAGCGATCACCCGGGCAACCCCACTGGAGCAAAAGCTATCTCGACTTGGCCATCTCCTTATTGTCGTGGTGCTGGCACTGTGTACCGTAATCGTGGCGGCGGGCTGGCTCCGCGGTATCACCGACTTCTGGCACATGCTGGAGATCGGTCTCTCGCTTGCGATTGCAGCCGTCCCGGAAGGGTTACCCGCCGTGACCACGATGACACTGGCAATGGGAATGCAGCGCATGGCAAAGATGCGTGCGCTTGTCCGTCGGCTCCCTGCCGTTGAGACTCTGGGCTCTGTTACGGTCATCTGCACCGACAAGACCGGGACCCTCACCAAGAACGAGATGACGGTCTGTGTTTATGTGCTGGATCAGAAACGTGTCAACGTGACCGGGCTTGGCTACGAGCCTGTGGGAGCCTTTCAGAAAGACAATAAACCCGTAGACCCACAAAAAGACGAGGCGCTTGCACTTGCTGTGCGCATCGGTGTGCTATGCAACGATGCGAAAGTGGAGCGTACCGACGGCCACGAGAAGGTGCTCGGTGACCCCACGGAGGCGGCCCTGATAATCGTGGGGGAGAAGGCAGCAATGGACTCCGCTGCACTTGCCGCTGATTTTCCACGCCTCAGTGAAGTGCCCTTTAGCAGTGCGAGTAAGCAGATGATCACCGTGCACCGCAGACCAGATGGTAAGATCGTCGCGTTCCTCAAAGGCTCACCGGGCACCCTGCTCAAAGCGAGCACGACTCAGATAAGTGCTTCAGCAACGAGCCTCCCAACTCCCCTCACACCACAGGATCGTCAGCGCTGGGAAGAGCAGAACCAAGAGCTGGCTAAGGCAACCTTGCGTGTGCTCGGCCTTGCGTATCGGGAGCTGCCAGAGGGCTATGATGAGAGCGAGCTTTCGCGGGAGTTAACCTTCGTGGGCTTGGTTGGGATGCGCGATCCGCTGCGGGACGAGGCACGAGCCGCCATCGTCACCTGTCGCGATGCAGGCATTCGCAGTGTGATGATCACGGGTGACCAGCAGGCAACGGCGGCTGAGATTGCCCGACAGCTAGAGATTGATCGTGATTTCGAGGGGCTGCCCCTTCGCACCATTCATGGCCGCGAGCTGGCTGACTTGGATGTGGACGGCTGGAAACGCGTTGTGGCCGATACGGCGGTGTTTGCTCGCGTCTCCCCCGAGCATAAGCTACAGATTGTGAAAGCCTTTCAGGCGCAGGGGCACGTTGTCGCCATGACTGGCGATGGCGTCAACGATGCCCCCGCATTGAAGCAAGCGGACATTGGTATTGCAATGGGTATTCAGGGAACCGAGGTTGCCAAAGAGAACGCGGACATTGTCATTACCGACGATAACTTCGCTAGTATCGTCTTAGCGGTTGAGCAAGGCAGGGTTATCTACGGCAACATTCTCCGGTTTCTTCACTACCTCCTTTCCTGCAACCTATCCGAGATTCTCACCGTCTTTTTTGCTCTCATGATCGGCTGGCCGCTCCCGCTTGTCGCCCTCCAAATCCTGTGGCTCAACCTCATCACCGATATCTTTCCTGCCTTTGCTTTAGCGCTGGAGCCATCTGCCCCGGGCGTTATGAAGCGTGCGCCACGTGATACACAGGAGCCCCTGCTGACTGTGCGCTTCGTTTGGCTCATCACCTGGCAGGGGCTCCTGCTTGCGGGCGTGACCCTCCTCGCTTTCGGGCTCGGAATGCGCTGGTATGGAAGTGAGGGCGCGGGCCTGCGCCATGCCAACACCTTGGCCTTCATGACCCTGGCCCTCTCCCAAGTTTTCCATGCTTTCAGCGCACGCTCCCAGAACCGCTCTGTGTTCACCCGCCGCCTGTTTACCAACGGCTGGTTGTGGGCGGCAGTGCTGATGTGCCTGATCCTACAGGGAGCTGCCGTCTACGTGCCGCTCCTGCAAAAAATCCTTCATACCTCTTCCCCAATAGCTTCCGACTGGGCGGTGATTCTCGCTTGTTCTCTGCTTCCCGTAGCCGTGGTGGAGTGTGTCAAGTTGCTGGCGTCTCTTGTTGCGAAGCTGCAACCGTCAAAAGTGGTTGGTGAAGGAGCTTCATGATAGACAAGTGGTCAGGGCTGGCACAAATGTACTTCGCACAGTACGGCTACATGTTCGTCTTCGTCGCTCTCCTTTTGGAGAACGTCCTGTTTCTTGGAGCCATTATTCCTGGGGCAATGGTTCTCATCCTGTGCGGCTGGCTGTCCCAAAAGGGCGAAGGATTCCCTTCCTCGTTGGTTCTTGTCGGCTTCCTGGGAACGGTATCGGGTGATGTGGTCAGCTACACGATAGGGAAGAAAGTAGGCACTCGCTTGCTCGTTTCAAAGAAGTGGGGAAAGGGTCTTACGGCGATGTGTGAGCGAGTGCGTAACGAGCCAATGTTGCTCATGTTCTGTCACTTTGTTTCTTATCTGCGCATGTTTGTTCCCTTGAGCGCAGGGGTAAGCGGTGTTCCCTTTCGACGCTGGTTGCCGCTCGATGCGAGCGGCGCGGCGCTCTGGGTAGCCTCGCACATTTCAGTGGGCTATTTTCTCTCGCTCTCTGAAGCCTCCGCTTACATGAAGCAAGTTGCAGTGGTGGTTCTTGCCTTGTTAGTTTTGTGCATCAGTGTCCGCACTTTTCTCATACGTCGGCATGTGGAAATCCCCTAGACCGGGACGCGATGCCACTTTCGGCGGAGAGAGTCGAGACAAAGGCAACTGGCCTGGGCGCAACACAGAACTGTAATGGCGGAATAGTGCTAGAAATTGGCTGTCTTTTCATGGTGGTACTGTGCCGAAATCCGCTACACTTCTGACAAGCAAAGATGCAATCTTCCAGAAAGTTAGAGTTCACCATTGAAGCCAGGGATGTGGTGGTCGTCCGTGGGATGGCCCGCACTCGCCTGCGCGTCTCTCCGAACCTGAGTCAACACGTCACCCAAGAGCGCTGGGAATCACTACCGGAGTACCTCGCGGAGACACCGGGCTGGGCCCGAAAAGGTCAGCTACTAGGGCTTGTGAGCGGCCCTTGCCGGGGCTACTTCTCGCTGATCCCCGAGAGTGTCGCCGTTCGGGATGCCCGAAACCCGACCCGGCTATTTGAGCGCGGGCGAGACTTCGAGTGCGACAGCGAGTGGGGCACCCTGGGGCGAGTCGTAGCGGGAAGTATCGGGGGTGAGCAGCCGGTTCTGGTGGACTATGCCTACTCACTTCGCCGGCTCGATTCAATTGTCGAAGAGGCGCGGGGCAAGCTTGTTCTCCGCCAAGGGACGCCCCATATCGCGACCCCTGAGCCACCGGCGCTTAAAGCGGGGGAGACACGGCTGGCGAATCTCTGGTGGCCCAAGGCGGCCGAGCGGCTGGAGGCCACGCAGCTCTTTCTTATTCAGGAGGTCGTGCCACCAAAGCCTCCGCGCCTCGCTGAGCAGCTCTTGCCCCAAACGCTCCAGAAGCTCACACGCGGCGAGCCTGTGACGGTTCTGGCCTGGGGCGATAGCGTGACGGGGGGCTATCCGGGGGCGGTGGTCTGGCACAGGCAAGTCATAGACGGGCTACACACACGCTTCCCCAAGGCAAAAATCACCACGCGGGTGCTGGGCTGGGGAGCGCACAACATGGCCGATTTTTTGGCCGCGCCGCCCAGTAGCCCGTTCCACTACGCCACCCAGGTACTGGGCAGCAAGCCCGACCTCGTGATCTCCGAGTTTCTCAATGACTTCGTGCTGCCCCCCGACCGCTGGGAGCCACAGTACCGCCGCGTCCACGCCGACTTTAAGGCGCTTGGCGCGGAGTGGATCGCCCTGACACCGCACTATGTCTGGCCGGGCTGGATGGGGCTTCCGTCGGAGCGGGACTGCGACCGCGACCCTCGCCCCTATGTGACGTTCCTACGGGAGTTCTGTGAGCGAAACGGGGTCGCGCTGGCGGATGCCGCCGCACGCTACGGCCAGCTCTGGCGCAAGGGGATTCCCTTCACCACCCTGATGGTCAATGCGGTTAACCATCCTAACACCGCCGGGATGCAGATTCTCGCCGAGAGTGTCTTGGCGCTCTTTGATGGGGAGAAGGAGCGAAGCCGGTGACCATGCTCACCCACGACCCGCCGCATCTGGGAATCTTGAAGCGTGCCGATATTTTTCGTCAGAGCCAGCTCTCACTCGACCTGAACTGGAGCCGCCTGCCCCTACCGCGTGGCTACCCGCTCCACAGGCATGAGTTCTCGGAGCTGGTGATCGTGCTCGCGGGAAGTGGCCTACACACCACCCCAACCGAGTCATTTTCGATCCGACGCGGCGATGTCTTCATGCTCCAGGGCGACGAAGCACATGGCTATCAAGAGACTCATGAGCTTGAGATGGCCAACCTGCTCTTCTTCCCGGGTGAGCTGCGCCTGCCCTGGGGTGAGCTGAGCGCACTGCCCGGCTTCCATGTGCTCTTTACCATTGAGCCGCATATCCGCCGCCAGGAGAGCCTCAAGAGCCGCCTCTGTCTGGACACCGCCTCTCTGAAGCAGGTCACGGCATGGCTCACCGAGCTGGATCGTGAGCTGACTGAGCAGCAGCCCGGCTGGACGGTGCAAGCGCTCTCGTATTTTTTGCTGATCCTGACGCACCTGAGCCGCTGTGCGGGCCAAGATGCCCGCCAAGAGCCGCTCCCGGTGCTCAAGATCGGGAGCGTTCTGAGCCTGATGGAGCAGCGCTACGCCGAGCCACTGACCCTGGAACAACTGGCGCGCGAGGGCCACCTCTCCGAGCGCTCGCTGCATCGGAGCTTTCATCAGGCACTGGGCTGCTCTCCCATGGAGTACCTCACGCGCATCCGGCTCCAGCGTGCCCAAGAGCTGCTCAAGCGCTCCGGGGCAACAGTCACCGAGGTTGCCCACAGTGTTGGGTTTTCGGATAGCAGCTACTTCTCCCGCAAGTTTCGACAGGCCGTGGGAGTCAGCCCTCGCGACTGGCAAAGGAGGCGCACGTGAGCAGCCACTATCTCGTCGGGGCGCTCATGTGCCCTCTCTGGAAGGGGGAAGACCGCTGGAAGCCGCTCAAAGGCTACCCCGAGCGTGAGCCCGTGATCGGCTGGTACGATGAGAGCGATCCCAAGACGACGGAGTTTGAGATCCAGACCTGTCTTGCACACGGCATCTCGTTTTTTGCTGTCTGCTGGTTCCGCGACAAGTCGAATCTCGGCAAATCTCCGATCCAGACCCGGTTTGGACACTGGACCGACGGAGCCTTGCCGCGTGCCAAGAGCCGCAACAAGTTCCGCTACGCTCTGCTCTGGGAGAACCTCAACGACATCGCCTGTGGTGTCGCCGATGAGACGGATTTTTTAGAGAACCTCCTGCCCCACTGGATTAGTCAGCACTTCAAGAAGAAAACCTACCTCAAAGTAGACAACAAACCCGTGCTCTTTCTCCATGGCCCAGAGAAGCTGATCGCAGAGCTCGGTGGCACCGAAAAGGCTGCCGCGACACTGGAGAAGGCACGGGCGCTCTGCCAGAAAGCGGGCTTTGCGGGGCTGACGGTTCTAGGGCAGAACTGCTCCAAGATGGCCCCCGATGCCAATACGTCCCTGAAGGCCCTCGGGCTGGACTATAGCTTTGCCTATCACTGGCCCACATTTGCCAGTGCCCCCTTTATGGTTCCCGGCCTCACGCCCGACCCCAAGCGCATGGTGGCGGGGCAGGCGCTGGCGTGGAAAAACCAGGCGGCGGGTGCCCTGCCCAATATCCTCACCGCCTCGATTGGCTGGGACTCCCGTCCTTGGGGCGGCTCTAGCTCGCCCGTGCGCTGGAAGCTCAGCCCGGAGCAGTGGCAGCTGCTTTTAGAGTGGGCAAAGACCGAGCTGGATAGCCGCGCTGCCACAAGTCCGGGTCTGGAGAGCCAGATGCTACTCCTAGATAACTGGAACGAGTACGGCGAGGGGCACTACCTCTTTCCGACAAAAGGCGATGGCTACACCTACCTTGATGCCCTCCGAAACGTGTTTCCCGTCAGCGGGGAAGCGCACCGGGACGCCTTCCCGGAACGACCGCAGGCGATGACAGAGCCTGCAAGGAACTCTCAGCGATGAAAAGAACGGCTTTTACTTTAATTGAGCTTCTCGTGGTTATTGCTATTATCGCGATCTTGGCGGCGATTCTCTTCCCCGTGTTTGCCCAAGCACGGGAGAAAGCACGTGCGATTGCCTGCCTCTCCAATACCAAGCAGCTGGGGACAGCATTTATGATGTATGTTCAGGACTACGATGAGCGGCTACCTCAGGGCACCAATCGTTTCTACTACGGCTATCTCTCCGGCAACGGCTGGGCGGGACAGCTCCAGCCCTACATCAAGAACGCAGGAATCTTTAAATGCCCCTCCGACCCCACGCCCGTTCGCACAGGTGTCGGGGGCGTGCGCCTTGATCCCGTCTCCTACATTGGCAACTTCTCCGCCCTCACCGATGTGCCAGGCTACAATGTTGGCGGGAGCCTGCCTGCCTTCAACTCCCCGACAAGGACGATCCTTCTGTGTGAGGGCAAGGGCACCACGACCAACCTCAATGATACGTTTGAGACGGGCACGACTTTCTACTCTCCCACGACAGATGGCCGCTCGATTGTCTACACACGAAGCAATGGCTCGCAGGGCTGGCAGCCCAACGGCGTGCAGTTCTTCAACATGGGGGCGGTGGATGGCTCCGCTCCGACAGCGCAGGGTGGGTTTTATACCTCGCTGGATGGTGTACACAATCGAGGGGCAAACTACATTCTTCTCGACGGGCACGCCAAGTGGTTCATGCCACGCGCTGTCTCCGGTGGTGGTACGGCAGCCAATGCCACCGATCCACAGAACAATGCAACCGGCAACGCAGAGGGAACCGCCTACGCTGGCCCCGGTGCACACGCCATTACGTTTAGTGCGAACTAGGAAAAGCCATGCGTAAAACACTCTTTCTCATCGCCTTTGGTGCGATCCTACTGGCGGGATGTCAGTCTCAAGAGAAACCACTAGGGCGGACGGACTATCCTGCCCAGGTCGCGCCCGCGGGTGCTGTTCCCCCTGGCGCACCTCCGGGGACACCACCGCGCACCCCCACCGGACCGGGGGGAGTCCCCGTCGGTGCTCCCGGTGGCGGCGGAGTGCCGCGCTGAGACGCCAAGTGCTTGCCAGCCTCAGTATGCTGATGCTGGCAGGCTGTACCCCAAAAACGCCCCCCGCTCCGTCGCCACCGCCCCCCATCCCTGAGGTTCGCTTTGTGGATCGGGCGGCGGAGGCGGGGCTTGCCTTTCGCTTCCGCATTGCAGGGCCACGCCCTCTGGACATTCTCCAGAGCATCGGGAGCGGCTGTGCGTTTCTGGACTTCGACAGCGATGGCAACCTCGATATTCTCTTGGTTGGAGAGAGGCCTGGGCTCTTTCGGGGCGATGGCACGGGGCACTTCACCGATGTCACTGCGCTTCTGCGCGGCGTCCATGGCCACTTTCTGGGCTGCGCCGTGGGGGATTACGATGGCGATGGCTTTGTAGACCTCTACCTCTCGGGTTACCACGAAGGGCGCTTGCTTCACAACAAGGCAGGGAAGGGGTTTCGGGATGTCACGGCGGCCAGCGGGCTGAAGCCGCAACCGTGGGGCACGGCGTGTGCTTGGACCGATATGAACGCAGATGGCAAGCAGGATCTTATTGTGGGTAACTATGTCGCCTTTGACCCGAAGCGCGACAAGCGGCTCTGCCCGGTGAACGGGCATCCGACGGGCTGCGGCCCAACCGACTACCGCCCCGTGAAGAGTGTGCTGTACCAAAACTTGGGGGGAGGGCACTTCCAGGGCCTCACGATAAATGGGACGCAGGGCGGGGTGCTGGGCTGTGTCGTGCTCCCGCATGAGGGTAGCCCGCGCCCTGCAATCGCGCTCATCAACGACGAGCGACCTGCCGACCTGCTCACGCCAACCGCAAGTGGCTATCAAGACTCCGGCCCCGAGTCGGGGATGGCGGTGACCCCGGAGGGCGGTGTTTATGGCGGAATGGGCGTGGATAGTGGTGACTATGACAACGATGGCGACCCCGACTTGATTATCGCGACCTTTCAGAACGAGATGAACAACCTCTTCCAGAACCAAGGCTCTGGGCTCTTTGCCAATGACTCGGTACGCTCAGGGATTGCTCTGCCTGCCCAGCACAAGCCACAAGTGGCCTTTGGGGTGAAGTTTCTCGATGCCGACAACGACGGCTGGCTGGATGTTCTCTTCACTAACGGCCATATCCGCGACAATGTCGAGACCTTCGATACCACCACGACCTACCGCCAGCCCACGGAGCTCTTCCACAACCGACACGGAAAGTTCGCCTACCAGCGCATCAGTGCGCCGATAGTCGGACGTGGCCTCGCCGTGGGCGACTACGACAACGATGGCCTCCCCGATGCGCTGGCCGTGGATGCCGAAGGAGCGCCGCTACTGCTCCACAACGAGAGCACACAGACCGGCAACTGGCTGGGCATCAGCGGGCTACGCGAGGGAACAAAGTTGGTCGCCCAAATCGGGGAGCGGACACGCACCCGCTGGTGTCACACCGATGGCTCCTACCTCACGGCCTCGGATGCACGTGTCCTCTTTGGCCTCGGCACCGCGACCCGCGTGGACTCACTAACGCTTACCTGGCCCGGTGGCAAGACCCAGACTCTAAAGAATTTAGCACCAAATCACTACGTCACTGCGAAGGAAACCCGCTAGTGCCCTCAGTGCGCCTGGGACGAGTTGGACTTCTCGCGGTGCCGCTGATCATGCTCAATGCGGGCTGGATCGCCCACTCCGAGATGCGAACCTCCGTGACTGAGCTGACGATCTCAATCCCGTTTATCGGGGTAATCTTTCTGCTTTTTCTGCTCACCCTCGCCAATAGTGTGGTCCGTCTTCTTACCCAGAAAGAACTCCTGCTGATCTACACAGCTCTCTGCGTCTCTAGTGTCGTCTCCGGTTTTGGGCACTTTGGGCT
>Ga0315904_10004452_pt1 | contig 20016 bp, 15 predicted proteins | sample LakEriMetagenome_6_FD_203529 | JGI IMG/M metagenome (GOLD analysis project Ga0315904, IMG submission 203529) | Freshwater fungal communities from buoy surface, Lake Erie, Ohio, United States - Buoy 12 MA120 | ecosystem: Environmental > Aquatic > Freshwater > Lake | place: USA: Lake Erie, Ohio...
GACGCTCGAGGCGCGATCTGCTCGATGTGTTCGGACCAGGTGCGCACCTCACACAACGACTCCGGACACCGCAACCGGCGACGGGCGAACACCAACACCGTCGGCACCCCGGCGATCGGCAGATCCCGCACCACGGTCCGGCTCCGGCCATGACCAACCGCACGAACCACGCACCCCGGACACCACCGCGGACCCGGCCGGGTCTCCACCGCAAGCCACCACTCACAATCGCGCGACACCTGCGCACGCACGACAAGCTCGGACATGCCGACAAGTGCGGTCGCATCATCGATACCGTGAACACTGGACAAGGGCCTCTCCTCCTGTCAGACGTCAGACATCTGCAGAATTGCGAGGCCCTTGGCCGCGCTGGTGGACCCCTATCGACAGGGACCCGACATCACACCACCCACGCTTCATCGCGAAGAGCCAGTATTCGAGCATGCGTGTGCTCTATCTGATCGACGGCCTCGCGGGCGGTGGAGCCGAGACCTCGTTGGCCGAGGTGGCGCCTCAGCTGACTGCTGTCGGTGTCGAACTTCATGTCGGTTTCTATGTCGATCGCCGAGACGTAGCCGAGCGACTTCTGGATGCGGGCGCCCACCTCTGGCCGATGTTCGACGCAGGCGGCCGACGGCAGCGAGTCGCAGCGACTCGGAGGCTGATACGCGAGTTGCGCCCCCAGATGGTCCACACCACCCTCTACGAGGCAGACATCGCTGGCCGCACCGCGGCGGCGTTGTGCCGGACTCCGGTGATCTCGTCGCTCGTCAACGAGATGTACGGCCCGCGGCAGATCGCAGCCGGCGTGCCGGTTGCGAAGCTTCGGGCTGCGCAGGCGGTCGACATCGCGACCGCACGGTTCGTCGATCGATTCCATGCGATCAGTCAGACCGTCGGTTCCGTGATGGCGTCTCGACTGCACATCTCGCCCAGCAAGATCGAGGTGATCCATCGAGCGCGTGACGCAAGGCTGCTCGGCGAGCACTCCGCAGAGCGTCGAGCCCGAGTTCGCCGATCGCTCGGCATCGATGACGAGACAAGGCTGATCCTCGGTGTCGGGCGAGTGGAGCCGCAGAAAGGGTTCAGTCACCTCGTCGAAGCGGCTGCGGAACTCAAGCAGCGGGGCGTGCCGATCCGGGTGCTGATCGCCGGACGTGAGGGCAATGACTCCGATGGGGTGTCGCAGGCGATCGAGCACCACCGTCTCGGAGATGTCGTCACACTGCTCGGTCGATGGGACGACGTCGCCGATCTGATGGTGGCTGCCGATGTGCTCGCGTTCACGTCACTCTGGGAGGGATTCGGCGGAACGGTGATCGAAGCACTGGCCGTCGAATGTCCGGTCGTGTGCTTCGACCTGCCGGTGCTGCGCGAGGTGCTCGGAGAGCACGCCGAGTTCGTCCCGCTCGGAAACTCACAGGCACTCGCGGCCACCCTGGAGACCACCTTGCGGCGGAAGCGGGATCCGCAATCGCTGGAGCGCGGTCGCCGCCTGTTCCTCGAGCGGTACACGATCGAAGTCTGCGCCGAGCGCACGGTCGAGATGTACCGCCGGGTGATCGCCGGCCACTGATCCCTCTGGGCCACCCCCCGATCGCGCCGTTTCTGGGAGGTCTTCCCACGGCGTAGCCTGCTCTGCGTCATGTGTGGCGTGGCGGGCGTGCTTGGCGGGGCTGACCTCACTCGGCACGCACGCGCCATGTCCGATGCGATCACGCATCGAGGGCCGGATGCAGGCGATCAGTGGGGCTCGGACGGCATCGGTCTCGGGCACCGACGCCTGTCGGTGATCGACCTCAGTCCGGCCGGCGCGCAGCCGATGCACAGCGCATCGGGACGCTGGGTGATCGTCTTCAACGGCGAGATCTACAACCACCGGGCCATGCGCCGCGACCTCGAGGCGAGTGGCGTCTCGTTCCGGGGTCACAGTGACACCGAATCCCTGGTGGAGGCGATCGACCGCTGGGGTGTCGATCGTGCCCTGCAGGCGACGAACGGCATGTTCGCCTTCGCGGCGTGGGACCGACAGACCGAGACGCTCGTGCTCGCCCGAGACCGGCTCGGCGAGAAGCCGCTCTACTGGTTCGACGAAGGCAGCCGCCTGCTGTTCGCCAGCGAGCTCAAGGCATTCCGCACGTTGCCGGACTTCCGGCCCGAGGTCGATCCCGCCGCCGTGCACTCACTGCTGCGGTGGAGCTTCCTTCCGCACTCGCACACCATCTACCGCGGCATCCGCCAGCTGGCGCCGGGTCACCTGGTGGAGGCCCGCCTGAGAGACGGCCGGGTCATCGTGCAGGAACGCGAGTGGTGGAGCCTGCGCGACACCGTGGCCACGGCCATCGCACGACGGCCCGGCCAGCGCAGCCTCGACGACGCCGCCGAGGAGCTCCGCCCGTTGCTCGCCGACGCCGTGGCGCTGCGCATGGAGAGCGACGTGCCACTCGGCTCGTTCCTGTCGGGCGGCGTCGACAGCAGCCTGATCGCTGCGTTCGCACAGCAGGCATCCGTGAGCGAACCGATCCGCACGTTCACCGTGCGCATGCCCGAGCTGGGCTTCGATGAGAGCGAGCACGCACACCGCGTGGCAGCACACCTCGGTACGAAGCACACGTCGGTGGACATGCCGCTGCGCGAGGTGCTGGACGCCGTCCCCACGCTCGCCTCCGTGTGGGACGAGCCCTTCGCCGATCCGTCGATGCTGCCCAGCCTGCTGCTCTGCCGAGCCGCGAAGCGCGAGCTCACCGTGTGCCTCGCGGGTGATGGCGGCGACGAGATGTTCGGCGGCTACAACCGCCACGCGCTGGGGGCGTCGCTCTGGAACAAGGTGGGCTGGATGCCCGCCCCGGTGCGCCGCGGTGTCGGGCGGGCGCTGCTGGCGCCATCACCCGCCACCGTCGACCGGATCGGCGCCGGGATCGGCCGCGTGCTCCCCGTACGTCTCCGGCTCCCGAACCTCGGCGACAAGGCACAGAAGGCCGCGGCCGTCATGCACGCCGATCGCGACGGGCTGTGGGAGTCGCTCGCGCAGGTGTGGCCTGCCACCGCTCTCACCGCCACCGGATGGTCCGCCCCGCACGGACCGGCCATCGACGGGCTCGACCCGGTGGAGTCGATGATGCTCACCGACACCGCCGTCGTGCTGCCGGATCAGATGCTGGTGAAGGTGGACCGGGCGAGCATGGCCGCCTCGCTCGAGGTGCGATCACCGTTCCTCGATCATCGCCTGCTCGAGTGGTCGTGGCGCCAGCCGCTCGACGTGAAGACCCGCGGCGGCGTCGGCAAGCTCGTGCTGCGACGCGTGCTCGATGGCGTGGTGCCCGACGACATCGTGCAGCGTCCCAAGATGGGCTTCGACCCGCCGCTGGCCACCTGGCTGCGCGGGCCGCTGCAGGAGTGGGCCGGCGATCTCGTGAGCAACTCGCACGCCGTCGCCAACGGTTGGCTCGACGGGCAGGCCCTGCAGCGAACCTGGGCCGACCATCGCTCCGGCGCCCGCAACTACGACTACCGCCTGTGGGCCGTGCTGATGCTGGAGAGCTGGCTGCGCGCCTACCCCTGAGCTGCGCTCAGCGGGCGGCGTCACCCAACGCACCCAGCCACTGCGGTGCCACTGCGCCCCAGGAGAACCGCTGCGCGTCCGCCGCAGAGGTGCCGGGCCCGTCTGCGACATCTCGCACCGCGGCGGCGATCGTCTCGGCGCTCGCGGACGGCTCCACCACCGAGCTCGTGGCACCGACCACCTCACACACCGCACCGACGTCGGTGGTCACGACGGGCACACCGCACATCGACGCTTCGATGAGCGAGCCGGGCATGCCTTCGGTGCTGCTCGTGTTCACGAGCACGTCGCTCGCCCACAGCACCGGGCGGACGTCGGGCAGCGACCCGAGCACGTGCACGCGACCTCCGCTGTCGCTCGCAGCGGCCTCCACCTCGCCCCGCAGCGGACCGTCGCCGGCGATCAGCAGGTGCGCGCCGTCCACCTGCATCACCGACTCGATCGCGAGCAGCGGACGCTTCTCCGCGCTCAGCGCACCGACGAACGCGACCACCGTCGCGTCGTCGGTCGACCCGAAGGCGGCACGAGCCTCCGCTCGCTCGGCATCGCTCGGAGGGCGGAACACGGCTTCGTCTCGGGCGTTGGGGATCACCACGATCCGCTTCGCCGGCACCCGATAGAGACGACCGATCGCCTCACCGGCCTCCGGCCACAACGCCACCACCCGCTTCGCACGATGGAACAGCAGCACCGTCCGCAGCCGGTGCAGGCCGCCTCGCGACCACTGTGTGGGATCGCCGATCGAGCGGTAGACGAAGGGCACTCGTGAACCGAGCAGCGCGATCGCACAGGCCGGGAGCGAGCTGGACCCGTAGGCGATCACGACGTCGAAGCCCTTCGCTCGACGGCGCAGCGCACGCAGGGTCGCGGTCGACAGCGGCGCAGCGCCGAGCACCTCCACGTCGAGCGACACCGCACCGCTGGACGGTGCGAGCGCCACCACCTCTGCTTCCACCCCTCGAGCCGACAGCTGGCGGGCGAGCTCGGTGCCCTCGATCTCCGCGCCGCGCCGGTTGGCGGACGCGAGGGCCACGAGCACCTTCATCGGAGCATCAGAACAGCTCGATGTCGCCCATGGTGAGCGACCAGTTCGACAGGGGCGGCAGGCCGTGCTCGTTCACGGCGCGCCAGGTGAGCACCGGGCCGCCACCGGGCAGCGGCAGGAAGCCACGCTTCGGGTCGGGCGCACCGAGGCGGATGACGTGGTCGGCACCCGACCGCCGCAGCGCGGTGTTGGTGACCGCGTCCGCCGCGACGGGGTCGAGGCCGAACGAGGCGAGCCGCACCAGCTCGAGCGCCTGGCCCCGCTGACGGCCACGCACCACCACCGCTCCGTCGCGGCCCTCCACCACGCGGTAGCGCAGCAGATCACCGCCGAAACGCCAGCGGTAGAAGGCGTCGCTCGTGTTGGTGGCGAGCATCCGGATCGGCAGATCACGGGGTCCGGACAGCACCTCGGCCTTCTCGGCCCAACGGTCGAACGGCAGCCCCATCGACAGATCGGCCGACCAGTGGCTGCTGGCCACCCGAGCCTTCGCCATCTTCGCCAACGACAGCGGCGAACGCGGGCGCACCGCTGCCGGCAGCCGGCCGACCTCGCGCCATCCCATCTTCAGATAGCCCGGGCGGCTCTGGCTGTTGGGTGTGTTGAACACGAAGTGCACGCCCTCGGCTGCCACCTCGTCGAGCGCGTGCAGCGTGAGCGCGGTGAACAACCCACGACCCTGGTGGTCGGGGTCGGTGGCGGTGTCCACCGCCCGCACGGCTCGCAGCACCTGGCCACCACGCACGAACTCCCACCGCATGAACATGCGCACGCCCACCACACGATCGCCGTCGGTGGCCACCCACGCCGGCGACGGGCCGAACGCGTTCAGCTCGTGCTTCCAGCGGAACAGTTGCTCGTACCGGGGATCGTCGTCCCACCCCAGCGACCGGCGCAGCAGACCCAGGATCGCCGCACGGTCGTCGGGCGTGGCCGGGCGGATGTCGAGCCCGGTGGACCGACGTTGCTTGGGTTTCGACGGCTCGGGTGTTGCAGCTGGTTCGTCGGTCACCGACAGCAGGCGCAGGTACGTCTCCTCCACCACCCGCTGGGCACGGCTCACGTCGTACGTGGGTGCCTTCGCCACCGACGCCGCAGCGAGCGACGCCCGCAGCGCCGGATCGTCGAGCACACGCACCCATGCAGCCGCCAAGCCAGCAGCGTCCTTCGGCGGAACCAGCACGGCGTCGGTGCCGTCGGTCAGCTCCTCCGCCACCCCGCCGACGGCAGTGGCCACCACCGGCAGGCCCAGCGCGAGCGCCTCCATCAGCGCCACCGGCAGACCCTCCCAGCTGGAGGCGAGCGTGAACACGTCGAACGCGCTCATCACCCGCACCGCATCGGGGCGGAACCCGGTGAACAGCAACCGCTCGTGCACACCCAGCTCCGCGGCCAGCGCACGCGTGTCGGCCTCGAGCGGGCCCTGGCCCACCACCACGAACCGTACGTCGGGTCGCTGCTGCAGCAGCACCTGCGCCGCCCGGAGGAAGTTGGGGTAGTCCTTCTGCACCCGGAAGTTGGCCACCGTGCCGATCACGAACTCGTCGGCGCCGATGCCGAGCTCGTCACGGACCGCATCGCGCTCCGCTGCCATCGAGGCCGTGCGCGCCACGTCGATGCCGTGCCGCAACGCAACGGCACCCGCCGTGCCCGCACCCTGCATCGACTGCAGCGTCTCGTCGCTCACCGCGAACACCGCGTCGTTCCAACGGAACGTACCCCGGTTCGCCGCACGGGTGAGCGTGCCGAAGGTGCCCCACGCGTTGTGCTCGGTGGTCACCACCTTCGGCCGGCGCCCGCGCATCGATCGGACCGCGGCACGGGCCACCGAGGCGGGCAGCGGCGAGTGGACGTGCACCACGTCCCACTCGCCCTCACGGATCAGCTTCCCCAGACGCCAGGGCCACAGCCAGTCGGTGTGCTTCAGGCTGAGGCAGGACGTACGCACCCCGGCCCCCTCCAGCCGCCCCACCAGGTGGTCCTTCCACGGCAGCACGTAGGCGCACTCGATGTGGAACCGCGAGCGATCGTGCGCCCGAGCGGCCGCGTCCAGCAGCGTCTCGGCGCCGCCGGGCCCCAGCCCCTTGATCACCCACAGCACGCGCACCGGCACCCGCTGGAAGCTAGCGGCGACGGTGACCGGGAGTCGTAGAACCGCCCTCGCTCTACACTCCGGTCACATGGCGGGCGAGCGCTTCACCGAGGAGTCGCTGCCACGCTGCGTGGACGACACCGAGACCGCCCTGTTCGAGGGCGAGGCCGTGGTGTTCCGGGCGGCCACCCGCTCGATCCACCGGCTCAACGCCACCGCCGGTGCGGTGTGGGTGTGCTGCGACGGCGAGACCACCGTGGCGTCGATGATCGACGAGCTCGCCGGTGTGTTCGGCGTGGACGCCGCCGAGGCACGACCGCAGGTGCTGGAAGCGCTGGACCAGCTCGCCGAGCTCGGTCTGCTGGTCGGCGCCGGTGATCAGCCGCAGGTGACGCTCACGCTCGAACCCGAACGGGCGAGCGACGGCAGCCGCATCGTCAGCTGCCCACCCGACACTTGAGGCCCGCCCGTCGACCGCCCCGTGCGGGCGGACACGATGGTGCTGCGCGTGGGCGCGGCACGCGACACGCTCGTGGTGGTCGGCGCGGCCGACGCCGACGAGCTCGCCCACCTGCGCGACCGGTACGAGCCGTGGCTCGACGACTCGATGCTGCCCGGACTGAGGGACACCGCGCCGGCATTCGTCGTGCAGTTGCAGGCCGCTACCACCGACCGACGTGCAGTGCGGTCGCTGCCCCACCTGCGCTACGGCAGCGAGGTGCTCGCACGCGGCGCGCGTGAGGACGTGCTGACCGCGCTCGACGACGTGCTCGGCGGCATCCACGAGCGCACCGCGGACGACGCGCGTCCATGGGTGCAGCTTCGCCTGTTCACCGACGGCACACGAGCCGTGCTCACCGACACCCCGCGCCCGCACCTGGTGGCCGACCGCGACCTCACGGCCGCCGGCGTGCGCGAGATCGTGAGCTGGGGCGTGCTGCTGGACGGCGACCAGATCGTGGTGCCGGATGCGTTGGGCGCAGGCGTCGACATGGAGCGCCGGTTCACCTTCTCGGGAGTCGTCGCGTTCCGAGCCGAGGCGATGTCGGACGCCGAGACCCTCGCCGCGCTCGCGGCGCGCAGCGTGCACCGCGAGTGGTTCGAGGCAGCCGCGAGTGCGGTCGAGCTGGGAGGGGTGCGCACGGCCGCAGACCGCCCGGCCGCGCGGTCCGCGGTGGTGTCGCTCCTCTCCGCGAACGGCTGAGCGGTGGCCGCAATGGAGGCACGATCGGGGCTGCCACGCACGTCGCTCTGAGGTAAGCTCTCATCACCTTGGCGAGAGGTGGTGGGTCTGGTGGATCGGCGGGAGGCACTGAAGAAGCTGGCAGCGGGCTCCGCTGTCGCGTTCGCGTCGCCCCTGATCCTGAAGTCCACCGCGTTCGCCGACGGGGGCACCGTCAGCTGCCAGCCGAGCCCGTTCGACGACCCCATCGGGGTCATCGGCGGCAACATGGGCATCACCGCGCAGCCCGGGGCGCCCGGGGCGCCCGGCTGGGTCCAGCTGCTCGTCCCGAACACCACGGACGCCTACAGGAGCATCACGTGCCCGGCTTCCACCCGGGTCGACCAGTTCCGATGGAACGTCACCAGCCAACCCGGGACGAACACGACGGTCGTCCTCAACGGCGGCGGCGCCAACGACATCACCGATTCGTGGACCGTCCAGAACCGAGTGCGTATCGCGACCTCCGGACGGGGCAGTTCGCTGCTCGACGCCGGCCCCTACACCGTCCAGGTCACGTTCCGTGTCGTGTGCACCTCGTCGGAGCGCACGTGCTGGCGCTGCGCCACCTTCACCGCGACCTTCATATGGGACCCGGTCACCAGCACGGTGTCCGCCGGTTCGAGCTCGGGCGCCGTCGGCGCCGCCAACTGCGACACCCCCGAACCCTGACCAGGCCCCGTTCCGCACCCTGCGGCCCGCCCTGGCCACCATGGGTGGGCGCGAGTAACCTGCGCCGACTGGACTGGGATCGATGAGCAACCCCTCGGCTCTGGCCGCCGTTCGTCGCCGCTGGTGGGTGGTCGCCCTCCTGACGGCTGTCGGTGCGGGCCTCGGCGCGCTCCCGGAGCCGGCCACGGTGGAGGAGGAGTCGCTCACCACCACCTACTCGGCCACCCACACCCTGCTGCTCAACAACCAGGAGCTCGCCTACTCCAGCAGCACGGCCATCTCGCCCAGCCAGATCAGACTCTTCGCGCTCAACGGCGAGGTGCCCGAGCGGGTGGCCGAACAGATCGGGTTCGACGGCAGCCGCGCCGAACTGGCCAGCCAGGTGCAGGTCGACTTCGACCAGGAGACCGGCGCGCTCACCTTCTCCACCACGCAGGACACCGCCGAGCAGGCCGTGCTCGTGGCCGACACGTTCGCCGAGGTGACCAACAGCTACCTCACCACCCGCCAGGACGAGCTCAACGGCAAACGCATCGTGGCCGCCACCACCCGCGTCGACATGCTGCGCGAGAAGGCCAACGAGCTCAGCGCCCAGCTCGCCGCGAACCCCACCGACGTCGCCGTCGCCGCCGATGCAGACGCCCTCCAGAGCCAGCTGTCGGTCGCCATCCAGCAGCGCGACCAGCTCACCGACACCCCGGCGATCCTGTCGTTCACCACCCTGGCCTCGGCCGAGCCGGTCGCGATCGAGCAGTCGAGCGGGCTCTCCACACCCCGGTCGCGCACCACACGCGGCGCGCTCGGCGGCATCGCCGGCCTGGCCCTCGGACTCGGCGTGGCCGTGGTGCTCGGCCGCCTCGACCGGCGCCTGCGGAGCCCGCAACAGGCCGAGGACGTCACCGGCCTGCGCGCCCGCGTGATCGTCCCGAAGGCCACGGACGACAAGCAGGCCCAGGCGATCGTGATGAGCGGCCGCCACGACTCGCTCTCCGACGCCTACCGCACCCTGCGCAACGTCGTCGGATTCGTGCACACCTCGCTGCCCGCCGTGAAGCGCGGCCGCATCGCGCTGATCGTGTCGCCCGGCCCGGGCGAGGGGAAGACCACCCTTGCCAGCAACCTCGCCGCCACCTTCGCCGAGACCGGCGCGAAGACCATCGCCGTCAACACCGACTTCCGTCGCCCGCAGCTCTCCAACCGGCTCGTCGACACCAGCTTCGCGCCATCCGCCTACACCCTCGACGACCTCGGCTGGGTGGAGCCCACGCAACTCCTGCGGTCCACCAAGGTGCGGCACCTGTCGCTGCTCGACCTGGGCGGCCTCGGCCCGCCCGGCGAGCTCGCCCGCGAGACCGCCGCGCTGCTGCCCGCGCTCGCCGAGACCCACGACCAGATCGTGATCGACAGCTCGCCCGTCACCGCCACCGCCGAGGTGCTCGAGCTGGTGCCGATGGCCGACGTGATCATCGTGGTCGTGCGTCTCAACCGCACGCAGCTGGAGAGCGCGCAGCGGACCATCACCATCCTGCGCGACCTCACCACCGCCCCGCTGCTGCTGGTGATCTCCGGCATGAAGCAGGACCGCACCGACTACTACTACGACGACACCGACCGGCGGAAGAGCGCCAAGCAGGGCGACAACAAGGGCCGCCGTGCGGACACCGCCGGCCGTGGGGCCACCCCGCCCCCGCCGGCACCGCTCGGGCCGACCGGCGTGGCCCGCCCCACCACTGGCACGCCCTCGGGCGGCATTCCCCGCCCCACCGGGACGCTGCGACCCCCGCTCGACCCGAACGACCCGCTCGCGAAGCTCGACGCCATGACTCGCCTCGACGGCACACCGCCTCGCAGCAGCAACCGCGCCGCCGAGCTGAACATCGACGAGATCGACGAGTTCCTCCGCCAGCAGCCACCGTCCCCGCCGCGGTGACCCAGGTGGACACGGTGCCAGCGCGAACGGTGCCAGCGCGAACGGTGCCAGCGCGAACGGTGCCAGCGCGAACGGTGCCCGCGCGAACGGTGTCGACGTGAGCTCGCGGTTCGCCTCCGCCGGCGTGGTGGCCGCCGCGATCGCCTACCTCGCCGGCCTCGCCCTGGCGATGAACACCGTCGCCTACGACATCTGGGGCGTGCTCGTGGTGGCGCCACCGATGACGGTCGTCACCGTGCTCGTGCTGCGCCGGGGCTTCCGCGACGAGCAGGCCGTGCTGGTGCTGCCGTTGCTGGTGGGCTTCGCCGCCAAGTTCGTCGGCAGCGCCGCCCGCTACTGGATCGCGTTCGACGTGTACGGCGGCAACGCCGACGCCGGTCGCTACCACGCGTTCGGCGTCGGCGTGGCCGGCCGCTTCTGGAGCGGAGAGGTGAACCCCACCGACCTGATCCCCACCGCCACCGGCACCCAGTTCGTGGAGGAGTTCACCGCCCTCCTCTACTCGCTCGTCGGTTCCAGCCGGATGGCCGGCTTCGTGCTGTTCGGCTGGTTCGCGTACTTCGGCATCGTGCTGTTCGTGAAGGCCGGGTGCACGGCCGTGCCCGGCCTCGCCCGACGCCGCTACGCCTGGCTGTGCGCGCTCGCGCCGAGCCTCGTGTACTGGCCGTCGTCGATCGGCAAGGAAGCACTGATGACGTGCTCGCTCGGCATCGCCACCTACGGCATCGCCCGCATCGTCACCCGCCGCCGCTTCGCCTCATCGATCGCGATCGTGGCCGCCGGCCTGCTCATCGCCGCGCTCATCCGTCCGCACATCGCCGGCGTGTGGCTCGCCGCCACCATGCCCGCCCTGCTCGTCACCCTCGGCGGCTCGCTGCGCGGCGCCACCCGCGGCCAGCGGCGCGGCGCCGAGATGATGGCGCTCGTCGCCGTGGTGGCCGTCGCCGGCATGGCCCTCGTGTTCGTGGGCCAGGTGGCGATCCGCTACCTGCAACCGAGCGACGACGAGACCGGCTCGGTCACCGAGAGCGTCACCTCGATCCTCGACGAGACCCTCCGCCGATCCGACCAGGGTGGCTCCAACTTCGTGCCGCCCACCATCGACGGCCCGCAGGACTGGCCGTTCGCCGTCGTGCGCACCCTCACCCGACCGCTGCCGCACGAGGCCAGCGGACTGCTGCAACTGCTGTCGGCCGCCGAGATGGCCGTGTTCCTGGGCCTCTGCCTGCTCGGGTGGCGACGCCTGCTCGCACTCCCCCGGCTCGTGATCACCACCCCGTACCTGGCGTTCGCGGTGTCGATCCTGTTCATGGCCGGGCTCGCCTACTCCAGCTTCGCCAACCTCGGCATCCTCACCAGGCAGAAGTCGCTGGTGTTCCCGCTGCTGCTGCTCATCCCCTGCCTCCCCGCCGGCCGCCCACCCCGGGACGAGCCACCTCGCGAAGTCGACGCCGACCGCACCCTCGTCCGCGCCTGACGCCGCGAGCGCGATCAGCGATGCGGTCGCCACCGCCGCTCATCGCTCATCGCCCATCGCCCATCGCCCATCGCTGGGAGGTCAGCCCGGGGTGAAGCCGTTCACGTCGACCACCACGTCGGTCGCCACGTTCGACAGCAGGCACACCCTGCCGCCCGCGCCCACCTTCGCGATCACTGCGTTCGGGATCGTCATGCCACGCTCGAAGTTGAGGTTCGAGCTGTTCGGCACCGCCGTGCCGCACGGGAACACCGTGAGATAGCCGGAGGCCACCGGGTTCGTCACCGTCACGTTCAGCACCACCGCTGACGCATCCGCCGGCACCGTGCCACGCCCGGCCACCTGCAGCTCGGTCACCTGCATCGACGACCGCTGCCCGATGCGAGCAGCCATCCTGTCGACCGTGGCACCGTCGGAGCGGGTGTCCATGAGCCGCGCCGGCGTGAGCGCCGAGTAGCTGGAACCCGCCAGGTGGTACCCGGTCACGTCCACCACGAAGTGCGTGAACCCACTGGTGAACAGGCAGATCGACCCGTTCGTGCCGATGCGGGACACCACCGCGTTCGAGATGGTGGCCTGATCCCAGAAGTTCACGTTCGAGCTGAGCGGCACCGCCTCACCGCACGGGTACACCGTCACGTACCCGTTGCCGACGGAGCCGGTCACCGTGAGGTTCACCACCACCGACCCGGCGTTCGACGGCACACCACCGCGCCCCGTGACAGGCAGCTCCGTGGAGTACCCCGCGAGCCGCAGACCACCGCCGGCCGCGAGCCCGTCGAACGTCACGCCGTCGAGACGGCTGTCCATCAACCGCGCCGGCGTGATCGCCACGAACCCCGACCGGCTCGGGTGGTAGCCGTTCACGTCCACCACCAGCTGCGCCGGCGTGCTCGTGTAGACGCACACCCGGCCGCCCGCACCGATCTTCGACACCACCGCGTTCGGCAGGGTGGCACCCGCCCAGTAGTTCAGGCTCGAGCTCAGCGGCATCGTGGTGCCGCACGGGAACACGGTCACGAACCCGTCCGACGGCGCACCCGTCACCGTCACGTTCAGCACCGCCGCCGACGCATCCACCGGCACGCCGCCACGATCCGCCACCTGCAACTCGGTCACCTGGCCGGCGGTGCGAGCGCCGATGCCGGCGAACCGGCCGTCGACCGTGGACGCACCCGGCCGCGTGTCCATCAACCGGCCCGGCTCGAGCGGCACGTAGCTGCCCGGCGCCACGTAGGCCATGAGGTTCGGGGTCCCCGGCGCCACACCGGTCAGCGAGTTCGGCGTCGCGGTGTCACGCAGCCGCTGCAGCACCTGCGCCGGCGTGAGCCACGGCTCGCGCTGCAGCATCAGCGCCACGATGCCCGCCACGTGCGGCGACGCCATCGACGTCCCGTCGAGCACCGCCGTCGCGACCGTCGACAGGTGGTACGTGGACGTGATGTCCTCGCCCGGCGCGAACACGTCGACGCACCCACCCTGGTTGGAGAAGCCGGACACGACGCCCAGCCAGTCCGTGGCCCCCACCGACACCACGTTCGGTGCACCCGCGGGCGAGTAGCCACAGGCGTCCATGCTCTGGTTGCCCGCCGCCACCACCACCGTCACGCCGTCCTCGATCACGTTGGTCACGAAGGTCTCGAGCGTGAAGTTGAGCGGACCGGTGATGCTCATGTTCAGCACCGCCGGCTGACCCGGCTGGTGGTGGTTCACCACCCACGTCAGTCCGTTGATCAGGTTGAACGTCGAGTGCACCCCGTCGCACGCGCCCGTGCGCACCGGCACGATCGTGACGTTCTTCGCCACGCCGTAGGTGGCGCTGCCGATGGTGCCCGCCACGTGCGTGCCGTGGCCACGGCAGTCGGTGGTGCCGGTACCGCCCACGAAGCTGACGCCCGGCTGCACCCGGCCGCCGAAGTCCACGTGGTCGCCGCGCACACCCGAGTCGATCACGTACGCCGTGACACCCGTGCCGTCGGCCGCGACGTCGAACCCACCGTTCAAGCGCCACGAGCGCTGGTCGATGCGGTCGAGCCCCCAGGGCGCGGACGTCTGCACCGCCTGCTCCTGCACCGCCTGCTCCTGGGCACGCTGCTCGGCCGCCTCCGCCGAGCCCTCGCCGCCCACCGGGGCAGCACCCGCCGACCGGGCCGCCGAGGACGCCGCGGTCTCGGGCGAGTCGACGAGCACATTCGGCAGCACGTCCGCCACACCGTCGGTGGCGGCGAGCGCATCGAGCGCTCCGGCGTCACCGTACACGTGCGCGACCGTGGGGCTGTCGCCCGCCGCGTCGATCACCCCGGCGACCGTGACGCCCGACGACGCGAGCGTCGCGTCCACGGCGGCACGGCCGACCTGCGGATCGAAGCGCACCAGATGGCCGTCGTGCGGCAGACCGGCGAGCGCTGCCTCGGCCGTCTCCGCCGTCTCCGCCGTCTCGGCCATCGCGTCACGCGCCGAGCCGTCCTCGATCGCGCCCGTCGAACCATCGGCAACGGCGTCCGCAGGCGCGGGCGCGTCCGCGGCCACGCGCTGCTGAGCGAGGGTGCTGCACAGCAGGGCCAGCACCACGCCGCCCGTCGTCGCCAGAGCACGACGTCGACCCGCCTGCCTGCGAACACCCATCTCGAACCTCCGCCCCTTCCCGGACGCCGCGTTCCCGAGCGACCATCATCCCTCCAACGGGTGTGGCCCTGACAAGCACCCATTCTCACCGATGCGAACACACTGCGTGCATCGCCCCACGGTGTGCGCGAACCCCCAGCACGACGGCCCGGGTCCCCGCCAAGCCTTGACGCGAGTCACTGGGCCGGACGGCCCACACGCCGACGGCCCGGACCGGCACACGTTCCCGATCCGGCGTCGCGACCTAGCCTGCAGCCCATGACCGGCACCCCCGCGCCACGACGCGTCACCGTCACCGGCGGTGCCGGCTTCATCGGCGGCAACCTGTGCCGGGCACTGCTCGCCGCCGGCTGCGAGGTCACGGTCCTCGACGACCTCTCCACCGGCGACCGCCGCAACCTCCTCGACGGCACCGGCCCCGGCACGGCCGAACCACGTCCGATCGACGTCCGCGTCGTGGAGGGCACGATCCTCGACGACGCTGCGCTCGACGACGCCATCGCCGGCGCCGACACCGTGGTGCACCTCGCCGCACTCGGCAGCGTGCCCCGCAGCGTGGCCGACCCGCTCGCCTCCCACCACGCCAACGCCACCGGCACGCTCATGGTGCTCGAGGCCGCCCGCCGCCACGGCGGCCTGCACACGATCGTCGCGTCGAGCTCGTCGGTGTACGGCAGCAACCCGATCCTGCCCAAGCACGAGGAGCTCGCCACCCGCCCGCTCTCGCCGTACGCGGGCAGCAAGCTCGTCACCGAGGGCTACACCCTCGCCTGGGGCACCAGCTACGGCATGCCCACGCTCGCGTTCCGGTTCTTCAACGTGTTCGGCCCGCTGCAACCGGCCGGCCACGCCTACGCCGCCGTGCTGCCCTCGTTCGTGCACGCCGCCCTCACCGGCGCCCCGCTCACCGTGCACGGCGACGGCGCCCAGAGCCGCGACTTCACCTACGTCGGCACCGTGGTCGCCGCGATCACCGACGCCGTGCTGCGCCGCGTGTCGAGCCCCGGCCCGGTGAACCTCGCGTTCGGCACCCGCGTCACCCTCCTCGACGCCATCGCCGAGCTGGAGGCGATCCTCGGCCACACCGTCGAGCGCGTGCACACCCCCAACCGCGCCGGCGACGTCCCCCACAGCCAGGCCGACACCACCCGCCTCGGCGAGCTGTTCCCCGGCATCACCCCGACCCCCTTCGCCGAGGGCCTCCGCGCCACCGTCGACTGGATGCGCACCACCCTCTGACCCCGGCGCGCCCGCCCCGCGCACCTTCTGTGTCACCACACGGAACGTGCGTGCCCTCTGTGCGGTCACGCAGAACCCGGCCGCACCCGACGGCGTTGCCGAACCACCCGCGCACCGGTCGACTCCGCCGCGTGACGCCATCCCGCCGCGCCGCCGCGGCCGCGGATGGTCAGCTCCCTCCGGAGCTTCGAGGCCGAGACCCGAGCGGCATCCCGATCGAGCCCTTCCTGGCGCTCTCCCAGCTCCTCGACGAGGCCGGCGAACGCCGACGACCGCAGACGCTCATCCGTGTCGACGTCCACCTCCCGGGCACGCCCGTGGTGGCGGAGACGCTCGCCCGACGACGTGGTGGCCGACGTGCGGGAGGCGCTCGGACGGGTCCGGTGAGAACGGGTCGTCTGTCCCTCCCGGGCGGCGGTGAGCCCGGCCTAGTGTCGAGGCGTCGCCCGCGGTGGGCAGCACGTCTCGGGAGGGCCACATGGACACCACCAGCACGGACACGACCAGCACGGACACGACCAGCACTCGCCGGGCCATCGCACGACGGGCCATCGCACGACGGATCGCCACGGCCGTCGGGCTCGCCGCAGCGTTCGCGATCGGCGTCACCGTGCCGTCCGGCGCGGCACCGTCGACGGACGGCACGTCGACCGCGGCGATCACCGAACGCGGCGACACACTGCTCGCCGCCCGCGGCGTGCAGAAGCGCAGCGGCGACCTCGAGGGAACAGAGCGTCTCGAGCGCACGGAGGCGCCGGCGCAGACCGAGGGCATCGCCGGCGGCTTCGTGTTCGTGGCGATCACGCCGTACCGCACGCTCGACAGCCGCAACTACGTCGACGGCTTCATGTTCGGCGGCGACGAGGTGGTGTTCTCCGTCCTCGTCGACGAGTTCAACGTGCCGCGCATCCCGAACACGGCAGTGGCGGTGACCTACAACCTCACCGTCGACGGCACCGTCGGCGCCGGGTTCTGCGCCGCCTTCCCCGGCCCGGCGCTGTGGCCGGGCAACTCGTCGATCAACTGGACCGGCTCGCGCCAGACGATCGCCAACGGCGGTGTGGCCGGCATCGGACGGCTCGACGAGGACGGCCAGATCTCGATCTACTGCGGTCCCACGAGCCGCTCGATCGGCACCGACTTCATCCTCGACATCACCGGCTACTACTTCTGACCCGGAGGCCGGTCGGTCACCCGATCGGCCACGAGGGCGATCACCACGGCGACCACGGTGGACGCCGCCACCGCCACCACGACCGCGACGACCGCCGGCCGCGGCACCGGCTCGAGCGCTCCGGTGCGCGCGACGGCCACCGTCGCCGCGCACCCGACGGCTGCGACGACCGCCGGCACCGGCAACCGGCCCACCGGCATCCAGCCCACCCGCAACCGACCCATCGGCAGCGTCCCCACGAGCGACCGGTCGCCGCCGGACCGCATCGCCGGCACGAGCGCGCACGCGACCGGTACGAGCACGAACGGCCACACCGCGAACAGCGCACCCACGAGCGCGCTCAACCGACCGGTCGCACCGAACAGACCCGCCCACACCACCCAGGCGTACAGCGCGCTCGTCACCCACCACGGCAGCGACCGTCGCGCTCCCACCTCCACCACCACCGCGATCGCCACCACCACGGCCACCTGCGGGATCTGATCCGTCTCGGGCACGCAGCAGTAGACGGCGAACAGCGCACCACCGATCAGCGCCGGCACGGCACCGGGTTGCGGCCACCACCGCTGCACCCACGGCACCACCACGGCCACCCAGGCCACGACCAGCACGCCCGCCACCGCCGCCCAGCGGTGCGCCGACAACGTCGACGCATCCCAGCCACGAGCCACCGCCCACGCGCCGAGCACCCCGCCCCACATCGACCGGACCGGCCACGCGGGCGCCATCGGCCAGACCCTAGCCGTGCGTCACCGTTCACCGGCCCGACCGTGCAGCCGACCGACTCCGACCGTGCCGCCCGGCCCGTCGAGCGACCCCACCTGCCCGACCTCGCCGACCGGGAACTAGCCTCGACCACGTGGTGCCGTCATCGGTCGAGCCGTCATCGGTCGAGCCGTCATCGGTGTCGGTCCTCTGCGTCTGCAGCTACAACCGCACCCGTTCGGTGATGATGGCCGCGCTCCTCGAGCACCACGCCCGCGAGCTCGGCGCACCCGTGCGCGTGAGCAGCGCCGGTGTGCGCGCCGACGGCGGACTCGCCACCGTGGAGACGCTGAAGCTGCTGTCGAACCTCGGGATCGACCTGCGCGGCCACCGGGCGTCGCCGCTCACGGACGAACGCCTCGACGCCGCCGACCTCGTCGTCACCGCCGAGCACGACCACGTCGTCACGATCGCCGCCCGCCGCCCCGACGCGTTCCACCGCACGTTCACCCTGCCCGAACTCGTCGACCGTGCACGGCGCGTGGGCGGCCGGCTGGGCGGACCCGTGGCCGACTGGCTCGACGTGCTCGACGAGGGTCGCCCCGCCGGGTTCGCCTACCTCGACGCAGGTGGTTCCGGACACGTCGGCGAGATCGACGACCCGACCGGCCTCGACCGACGCACCTGGCACCGCGTGTTCGAGCAGGTGGACGACCTCACCCGCACACTCGCCCAGGCACTCACGTGATGCGCACCGCCCTGGCCACCGCGGTGAAGGAACTCAGCCGCGCCACCGACGTCGTGCTCGCCCGCCACCCGGGCGTCACCGTGCTCGTGTACCACCGCGTGGGTGGCGGCTCGGACAGCGCCGTCGACCTGCCCGTCGACGTGTTCGACCGCCACCTCACCCACCTGGCCGCGCACACCATCGTGGTGTCGCTCGACGAGGCGGTCGAGCGGCTCGAGTCGGCGCCCGGCGACCCGCGCCGCGACGAGCCGTGTGTCGTCATCACCTTCGACGACGGCACCGCCGACTTCACCGACCACGCCGTCCCGGCCCTCGTTCGCCACGGCCTGCCGGCCACCCTGTACGTGGCCACCTCGTTCGTCGACGAGCAGACACCGTTCCCGTGGGGCGCGCCGCCGACCACCTGGGCGGCGCTGCGCGACGCCACGGCCACCGGCCTGATCACCGTCGGCTCGCACACCCACTCGCACTGGCTGCTCGACCGGCTCGAGCGGCACGCGATCGACGACGACCTCGACCGCTCGATCGAGCTCATCGGCACCCACCTCGATCGCGCCCCCGCGCACTTCGCCTACCCCAAGGCGCTGCCCGGCTCGGCCCAGGCCGAGATCGCCGTCCGCCGCCGCTTCCGCACCGCGGCGCTCGCCGCGAACCGCGTGAACCGTCCCGGCCGCACCGACCTCCACCGCCTGTGGCGCACGCCGACGCAACGCAGCGACACCGACGCCCATCTCGCCGCCAAGGCCGCCGGCGGGATGCGGCTCGAGGGCGAGCTCCGTGCGCTCGCCGCCCGCGTGAAGTACCGCGGGGCCACCCGATGAGCCCCGCACCTGAACGCGGCGGACGGCCCACCGTGGTGCACCTCACCACCACCGACATGAGCCTCGACTGGCTGCTCGCCCCGCAGCTGCGCGCCTTCGCCGCCGCCGGCTACGACGTCGTCGGCATGTCGGCAGCCGGACCGCACGTCCCGAACCTCGCGGCGATGGGCATCCCCCACGTCGACGTGCCCGGCTTCACCCGCTCCACCGACCCGCTGCAGGACCTGCGCGCGTTCGTGCAGCTCGTCCGGCTGCTGCGCCGCATGCGCCCCGACATCCTCCACACCCACAACCCGAAGCCCGGCATCCTCGGCCGCATCGCCGGCCGCCTCGCCCGTGTGCCGCTCGTGGTGAACACCCAGCACGGCCTCTACGCGCAGCCCACCGACCGGTGGCAGCGTCGCCTCCCCGTCTACGCCGCCGAGCGCGTCGCCGCGTGCTTCTCGCACGTGGAACTGGTGCAGAACCCGGAGGACGTCGACACCCTCGTGCACACCCTGCGCATCCCCGCCCGCAAGGTGCGGCTGCTCGGCAACGGCATCGACCTCGACCACTTCGACCCCGACCGGATCGACCCCGCCGTCCGCGCCGCACGCCGGGCCGAGTGGGGCGTCGCCGACGACGAGGCGGTCGTGGGCGTCGTCGGCCGGCTGGTGCGCGAGAAGGGCATCGTCGAGATCCTCGACGCCGCCCACCGGCTGCGC
>Ga0315904_10004453_pt1 | contig 20011 bp, 18 predicted proteins | sample LakEriMetagenome_6_FD_203529 | JGI IMG/M metagenome (GOLD analysis project Ga0315904, IMG submission 203529) | Freshwater fungal communities from buoy surface, Lake Erie, Ohio, United States - Buoy 12 MA120 | ecosystem: Environmental > Aquatic > Freshwater > Lake | place: USA: Lake Erie, Ohio...
CGGGCGGGATGTAGAGGTCGAGCGGCAGCTGCAGCACCGGCTCGCCATAGAGCCGGGCAACCACCTTGAGTTCGAGCTGATCGTCGGGCGCCGCCTCGGGCGCCGCGGCCTGGGTCATCCCCGCGTCTGGTAGACGTAGGGCTGCTGGGCGACCCGCGACACGAGATCGCGTTTGCTGGTCTCGAGATCCTGGGGGTGGTCCCACCAGATGGCGCGCCCCTTGCGCTGTTCCTGCTCGAGGTGGGGGCGGTTCTGCTTCAGTTCCTGCAGGAAGCGGGTGATGTCGGACTGGTAGATGGCCATGGCAGCTGCTCCGGAGAGCGCCGATTCTACGCCAGCGGCCCGCTGGCGGTCCGGCGCGCGGCCTGCAGCGCCGACTCGAGGTCGGCGAACAGATTCTCGCGGCCCAGCTCGTCGAGCAGGCCGGAGCGGCGCATCAGCGACAGCGGCTGCTCGGTGGGTTCGGCCAGGATCAGCCGGCCGCCGCGCCGGCGCAGCGCGCGCAGCAGCCCCCGCAGCGCGTCGAGGCCGGTGGTGTCGAGGTTGATCACCTGGTGCATCTCGAGCACCACGATCTCGCCCTCGGCGGGCTCGGCGTCGGCGATCTGCTCGAGCTTGGTCACCGAGCCGAAGAACAGCGAGCCGAAGATCCGGTAGGCGCGGATCCGGCGGCCCCCGGACTGCTGGGCCATGTCGGCGGGCAGCCGCATCGGCTCGACGCGCGTCAGCGTCGAGACCCGGTGGATGAAGAACAGGCAGGCGAGCACCAGCCCGACCTCGATGGCCACCGTGAGGTCGAGCACCACGGTGAGCACGAAGCTGACGAGGTACACGATGCGGTAGCTGAGCGTGTACTGGCGCAGGTGGGCGAAGGCCTTCCACTCGCCCATGTTGAACGCGACGAACAGCAGAATGGCCGCGAGCACCGCCAGCGGAATGTCGCGCGCGAGTGGCGCAAGCGCGAGCACCACCACCAGCAACGTGGCCGCGTGCACCATGCCGGCCACCGGCGAGCGCGCGCCGCTGCGCGCGTTGGTGACGGTGCGGGCGATCGTGCCGGTGGCGGCGATGCCGCCGAACAGCGGGCTGACCATGTTGGCCACGCCCTGAGCCATCAGCTCCTGGTTGGGGTCGTGCTTGTCGCCGATCATGCCGTCGGCCACGCGGGCGCACAGCAGCGACTCGATCGCGCAGAGCAGCGCGATCGACAGGATGGGGCCGGCGAGACTGCGCGCCACCTCCCAGTCGATCGCGGGCATCGCCAAGCCGGGTAGCGACTGGGGGATGCCGCCGAAGCGGCTGCCGATGGTTTCGACGGGCAGCCCGAACACCGCAACCGCGAGGGTGCCCAGCACCAGCACGACCACCGTGCCGGGCACCATCGCCATCTTTCGACGCCAGTGGCTGGGGTTGGCGTGATAGGGCTTGGGCCAGACCACGATGATGGCCAGAGCCACCAGGCCGGTGACCACCGCCGCCGGATTGATCGTCGAGAGATGCTGCGCGAGCGTCTCGAGCTGACCGAAGAAGTGCGCCGGCATCTTCGGGATCGACAGGCCGAGGAAGTCCTTGACCTGCTGCAGCGCGATGATCACCGCGATGCCGTTGGTGAAGCCGATGATGATGGGCACCGGGATGTAGCGGATCAGGGTGCCCAGGCGCAGTGCCCCCATTGCGAACAGGAGCACGCCGGCGCCGAAGGTGGCCGCCAGCAGCCCCTGCACGCCGAAGCGCTCGACGATGCCGTAGAGCAGGGCCACGAACGCGCCGGCCGGCCCGCCGATCTGCACCCGCGAGCCACCCAGTGCCGAGATCAGGAAGCCCGCGACGATGGCGGTGAACAGGCCGGCTTCGGGCTTGACCCCGCTGGCGATGCCGAAGGCCATCGCCAGCGGCAGCGCCACGACGCCGACGGTGACGCCGGCGGACAGGTCGGCCAGGAAGTCCTGGCGGCGGTAGCCTGCGAGCGCATCGACGAGCCGGGGGCGGAAGCGAAACGGCGTCATGGTGGCCCGCAGTGCTGGACGAGGTCCGGGGTAGGCCTGCGGTACGCCGGCCCAGGCCTCAGCGGATCCGCATGCCGGGCTCGGCCCCGGGCTGCGGGTCGAGCAGCCAGATGCCCGATCCTCGCGCCGGGTCGTCCCAGCCCGCGGCGAGGACCATGCCTTCGGAGACGCCGAACTTCATCTTGCGTGGCGCCAGGTTGGCCACCATCACGGTAAGCCGCCCCACCAGCTGCTCGGGCGCGTAGGCCGAACGGATGCCGGAGAACACGGTGCGAGGCCGCTCCTCGCCGCAGTCGAGCGACAGGCGCAGCAGCTTGTCGGAGCCTGGCACCAGCTGCGCATCGACGATGCGCGCCACACGCAGATCGACCCGCGAGAACTCGTCGATGCTCAGGGTGTCGGCGGCGGCTTGGGGTGCGCCGCCCGCAGGGGTCGTCGTCGGGGTCGCGGACGGTTTCGCCGTCGGGCTCGTCGCCGGTGCCGCCGTGGGGCTTGCGGCCGGCGCCGGGGGCTCGAGCAGCCGATCGAGCAGCTTGCCGTCGACCCGGGTCATCAGGTGTTCGTAGCGGGCGATCTGCGCGGGCAGGCGGGCCGCGTCGGCCCACGCCAGCGGGCCGCTGCCGAGGAAGGCCGCAGCCTTGTCGGCCAGCGCCGGCAGCACCGGTCTGAGCCAGACGGTGAGGGCATGGAAACCCGCGATGCACAGCGAGCACACCGCGTGCAGCTCCTGGCGACGGTCGGGGTCCTTGGCCAGGTCCCAGGGGCGCGCCGCGTCGAAGGCCTGGTTGATGCGATCGGCGAATTCCATGGCGGCCCGCAGCGCGCGGCCGAAGTCGCGGCCTTCATAGCACTGCGCAATCTCGTCGCTGCGGGCCTCGAGCGCGAGCTCGCGCCACTCGGGCATCGCGGACACGTCGGCCAGCCGGCCGTCGAAGTGGCGGGCGATGAAGTTCGAGGCGCGGCTGGCGATGTTGACGTACTTGCCGACGAGATCGGCATTGACGCGCGCGATGAAGTCGTCGGGGTTGAAGTCGAGGTCCTCGACCCGCGGGTTGAGCTTGGCGGCGATGTAGTAGCGCAGCCACTCGGGGTTGAGGCCGAGCTCGAGGTAGCGCAGCGGCGAGATGCCGGTGCCGCGGCTCTTGCTCATCTTGTCGCCGCTGACCGTGATGAAGCCGTGCACGAACACGTTGTCGGGCACCTTGCGCCCCGAGAAGTGCAGCATGGCCGGCCAGAACAGCGTGTGGAAGTAGATGATGTCCTTGCCGATGAAGTGGTACTGCTCGACGGCGGGGTCGGCGACGAACTCCTCGAAGCGCTGCGCGGTCTGGCGCGCGGCACCGCCGCTGTCGAAGTGATGCTTGAGGCTGGCGAGGTAGCCCACGGGAGCATCGAGCCAGACGTAGAAGTACTTGCCCGGAGCATCGGGAATGGGGATGCCGAAGTAGGGCTCGTCGCGCGAGATGTCCCAGTCGCCCAGGCCCTGGTCGCCGTCGAGCCACTCGCGGGCCTTGTTGGCCACCTCGGGCTGCAGCCGGCCCGACTGCGTCCAGGCACGCAGGAACTCGACGCAGCGCGGGTCGGACAGGCGGAAGAAGAAGTGCTCGGAGCTGCGCAGTTCGGGGGTGGCTCCCGACAGCGTCGAGCGCGGGTTGCGCAGCTCGGTGGGCGAGTAGACCGCTCCGCAGGCCTCGCAGGCATCGCCGTACTGGTCGGCCGCGCCACACTTCGGGCACTCGCCCTTGATGTAGCGGTCGGGCAGGAACATGCCCTTGACCGGATCGAAGAACTGCTCGATGGTGCGCGTGGCGATCAGGCCATGCGCCTTGAGCGAGCGGTAGATCGAATGCGACAGCTCGGTGTTTTCGGGCGAGTGCGTCGAGTGCCAGTGGTCGAAGGAGATCAGGAAGCCGTCGAGGTAGCGCGGGCGCTCGGCGGCGATGCGCGCGACCAGCGCCTCGGGGCTGATGCCCTCGGCCTGTGCCTTGAGCATGATCGGGGCGCCGTGGGCGTCGTCGGCGCACACGAAATGCACCTCGTGGCCGCGCATGCGCTGGAACCTCACCCAGATGTCGGCCTGGATGTACTCCATGAAGTGGCCGATGTGGAACGAGCCGTTGGCGTAAGGCAGTGCGGTCGTGACGAACAGTCGGCGCGCGGCCATCGCGAAATCCAGTCTGGGACGGCAGTGAGGAAACCACCGAGTGTAGCAAAGGGCCTTGCTACACTGCCGCCCTTTCTCAGGCCCGCGCGCCATGGCGTGAGGGCCCTCCACGGAGTCCTGCATGCCTCTGTCTGAATCCGAAGTCCGCGCGGCGCTGGCCGGCGTGGTCGATCCGAACACCGGCAAGGACCTGATCGCCGGCAAGGCGGTGCGCGGCGTGCGCCTCGATGGCGATGCCGTGGCGGTCGACATCGAGCTCGGCTATCCGGCCCGCTCCCAGATCGAGCCGCTGCGCCAGCGCGTGCGCGAGACGCTGCTCGCGCTGCCCGGCGTGGCGCGCGCCTCGGTCGAGGTCACCCAACGCATCGCGGCCCACGCGGTGCAGCGCGGCGTGAAGCTGCTGCCCGAGGTGCGCAACATCATCGCCGTGGCCTCGGGCAAGGGCGGCGTGGGCAAGAGCACCACAGCCGTCAATCTCGCGCTCGCGCTGGCCGCCGAGGGCGCCAGCGTCGGCGTGCTCGACGCCGACATCTACGGCCCGTCGCAACCCACCATGCTGGGCATCACCGGGCGGCCCGAGAGCCCCGACGGCAAGACCATCGAGCCGATGATGGGCCATGGCGTGCAGGCCAGCTCGATCGGGTTTCTGATCGACACCGACACGCCGATGGTCTGGCGCGGCCCGATGGTCACGCAGGCGCTCGAGCAGTTGCTGCGCGACACCCGCTGGCGCGATCTCGACTATCTGGTCGTCGACATGCCCCCGGGCACCGGCGACATCCACCTCACGCTGGCCCAGAAGATCCCGGTCACCGGCGCGGTCATCGTGACCACGCCCCAGGACATCGCGCTGCTCGATGCCCGCAAGGGCCTCAAGATGTTCGAGAAGGTCGGTGTGCCCATCCTGGGCATCGTCGAGAACATGGCCATGCATGTGTGCTCGGCCTGCGGCCACATCGAGCACGTGTTCGGTCAGGGTGGTGGCGAGCGCATGGCTCGCGACTACGGCGTCGATTACCTGGGCGGGCTGCCGCTCGACATCCGGATCCGCGAGCAGGCCGACTCGGGAAACCCCACGGTGGTCGCCGAGCCCGACGGCCCGGTGGCGGCGCTCTACCGCGAGATCGCCCGCAAGGTGGCCGTTCGCATCGCCGACCGGGCGCGCGACGTCTCGGGCAAGTTTCCGAGCATCGTGGTGCAGAACACCTGAGCGCTGCGCGCATCGCCGGGCGCCGCGGGGCGCACCGCCGGCGCGCGATCTGACCGCGTCAGGCCGGCGGCCGGCGCAGCGCGCGGCCTCGCCGCGTCAGGGCTGGGGTCGGCGCAGCGCCCGGCGCAACGGCTCGAGCAGCCCCACCAGGCCGCGCGGAAACAGGGCGAGGGTGGCGATCAGCACGCTGCCCAGCACGATCTTGTCGGCGTAGCCGCCCAGCGACAGGAACTTCTCCTGACCCTGGATCATCGCGATGGCCAGCAGCGGGCCCAGCAGCAGCCTGCGGCCGATCAGGATCACCGCGGTCAGCATCAGGATCAGGAAGTAGGCGTCGAGGATGTCGGCGCTCACGTAGGCGCGCTGGTGGGCATACAGCCAGCCGGCAGCGGCCGTGATCGGCGCCGAGAACAGGAACACCCGCAGCCGCACCTGCTGCGGATCGATCCCGGAGACGATCGCCAGCCGCGGATTGAGGTGGCTCATCACCGCCGCGGTGCCCAGGCGCGATGCCCGGAATCGGTCGACCAGATACAGCGTGAGCACCAGCAGCGCGAACGCATATGGCCACAGCTCGCGATCGTTGCCGGCCTTGAGCACGATCGGCCCGATCGACAGGTCCAGCGGCGGGATGCCGCGCAGACCATCCGAGCCACCCAGAAAGCCCCAGTTCTGGGCGACGGTGGCCGCCACCACGGCGATGGCGTAGGTGACCAGCGAGAAGACGAATTCGCGCAGCCGCAGCGTCACCAGGCCGATCAGCACCGCGAAGAGCAGCCCGACGGCCACCGACGCGGCCAGCGTCATCCAGCCCCCGGCGCCGGCTCGCGTGGCCAGCAGCGCGGTGGTGTAGCTGCCGACCGCGAAGAACACCGTATGCGCGAGGCTGACCTCGCCCAGGTCGGACACGATCAGGTCGAGTCCGTAGGCCATCACCGCGAAGATCGCGATCAGCACGAAAGCGCTCCACACCGCGGGCGAGCCGCCGAGCAGCGTGGGCGCGGCGTAGATCAGCGCGGCCGTGGCGGTCAGGGCGGCAAGGCGCAGGGAAGGGGGCATCGAGGGGCAGCCTTTGCGATCAGCGCGCGCCGGCGGCCAGACCGCCCGGGCGCAGCACCAGCACCGCGATCAGCACGACGAAGGCGGCCGCGGCAGTGTAGGCGGGTGACACCAGCGCGCCGAACAGCGCGGTGAACAGGCCCAGCGCTATCCCGGCGACGTAGCTGCCGGTGACGCTGCCGATGCCGCCGAGCACCACGACCACGAAGGTCATGATGACCTCGTCGAATCCCATCGACGTGAGGATGGGCGTGCGCGGGCCGACCATCGCGCCGGCAAAGCACACGGCCGCGCCTTCGAACGCGAACACCGAGAGGTAGACGCGCCGCACGTCGATGCCGGCGAGCTCGGCGAGCTTGGGGTCCTCGGCGACCATCCGCACCAGCCGGCCCACGCGCGTGCGGTCGATCACGAGCTTGAGCGCCACGAACACCAGGATGGCGACGATCACGATGGCCAGATCCTGCGCGCTGAACCAGAGTTCGCCCATCGAGAACTCGATCACCGAGAGCGGGGTCTCGAGGATCTGGCCGGTGGAACCGAACACCAGCGCCGCCGCGCCGTGCATCACGTAGCCGAAGCCCAGCGTCATGATCATGATCGACACCAGGTTCTGCTCGAGCGTTGCCTGCATCATCACCCGCTGCAGCAGCAGGCCGATCAGCACGCCGCTGCCCACCGCCAGCGGGATCGCGAGCAGGTAGGGCAGCTTGAGCCCGGCGATCGCGAACCAGGTGATGAAGCAGCCGACCATGTACATCTGGCCATGCCCGAAGTTGACCAGCCGGGCCACGCCCAGCAGGACGGTCCAGCCGATGGCCACCAGGGCATATGCATGCCCCAGCACCAGGCCGTTGATGATCTGCTGCGTCAGGTTCACGAGCCGTGGCTCCCCAGGTAGGCACGGGCGATCCGCTCGTCGTCGCGCATCTGCGCGGCTGCGCCCTCGGCGACCACCTGGCCGCGCTCGAGCAGCACCAGACGGTCGACCACCTCGATGGCCGCGCGCACGTTCTGCTCGACCAGCAGGATGGACAGCCCGGTGGCGGCGAGGGTTCGCAGCGTCTCGAGCACGGTCGATACCAGGCGAGGCGCCAGGCCGATGGAAGGCTCGTCGAGCATCAGCGCGCGCGGACCCAGCATCAGCGCGCGACCGATGCCCAGCATCTGGCGCTCGCCGCCCGACAACTGCGAGCCGAGGTGGCTGCGCCGCTCGGCCAGTCGCGGGAACAGCGCGAACACCTCGTCGCGCTCGTAGCGGCGCCGCCCCGCGCCGTCGGCGCCCTCGGCGCGCACCGGCGGGCTCAGGTTCTCGTCGACCGTCATCTGGGCGAAGACCAGTTTGCCCTCGGGCACCAGCAGCAGGCCGGCCCGCGCGCGGTCGTGCGGCGGCAGACGGCCGATGTCGCGGCCATCAAGCGTGACGCTACCGGTGACCCGCGGCGCGCCGCGCGACCACCCGGCCAGTGCATTGACCAGGGTCGACTTGCCGGCGCCGTTGGCACCGACCACGCCGACCACCTCGCCCTCGCGCACCTGCAGCGCCTGCAGTCGCAGTGCGGTATTGCCGCCGTAGGCCACGGTCAGGCCCTCGGCGGCGAGGACGATGGGGCGGGCCTCGCTCATGCGCTGCGGCCCAGATAGGCCTCGAGCACGGCCGGGTCGCGCTGCACCTGGGCTGGCGGCGCTGTCGCGATCTGCCGACCCTGGTCGAGCACGACGATGCGGTCGGCCACAGCCATGATCAGGTCCATGTGGTGCTCGATCACGACCACCGCGAGGCCTTCGCGCTTCAGACCGACCAGCAGGCTGGCCAGCCGCTCCATGTCGGCGCCGCCCAGGCCCGCCCCGGGCTCGTCGAGCAGCAGCACGCTCGCACCGTCGCCGTGGGCCAGCGCGATCGACAGCAGGCGCTGCGTGCCGTAGGGGATCTCGGCGGGCAGCCGGTCGTGGTACTCGGTGCCGATGCCGAAGCGCTCGAGCACTGCTTCGGCAGCGGCCCGGGCCCGGGTCTGGCGGGCGGCCGCGCGCAGCGGTGCGAGCGCGCTGGCGAGCAGGCCGGTGCCGTGGGCCTGCTGCATCACCGCCATCATGTTGTCGCGCACGCTGAGCTCGTGGAAGAAGGCGTTCTGCTGGAACGCGCGCTTGAGTCCGCGCTCGGCGAGCCGGTGCGCTGGCACATCGGTGACGTCCTCGCCGCGCAGCACCACGCGGCCGGCTCGCGGGACCATGGCGGTCACGGCGTCGTAGCACGAGCTCTTGCCGGCGCCGTTTGGGCCGATGATGCCCAGCAGCTCGCCGGCGCCAACCTCCCAGCTCACCGCATCGAGCGCGACCAGTTCGCCGTAGCGAACGCCCAGACCTTCGACTCGCAGCACGGTCGTCGCGCCCGATGGCAGGCGGTGGCGGCGGTCAGCGGGTCTCGACCGCCATCTTCTGGTTCTGCACGGAAAAGACGTAGTGCCGGTTGGCCAGCTGGCCGTTGGCGGCGAAGGTGATGTCGCCCAGCAGCGTGCCCCGGAACGAGCCGCCGCGAATGCGCTTGGCGATCGCCTCGCGATCGAGGCTCTTGAGTTCGTTGGCGGCCATGGCCCAGACCTGCAGCGAGGCCGCGCCCAGCGCCATGAACTTGTCCGGGGTCAGCTTGTGCTGCTCCTGGACCTTGGCCACGTAGCGCCGGTTCACGGGGTTGGAGGCGAAGGGCTCGACGTCCGGGAAGTAGATGTCGGCGCCGACGAGGCCGTTGGCCGCGTCACCGGCCACCGAGATCACGCTGGGGGCGATGGTGCCTACAGCGGCCACCAGCTGGCCGGGCACGCGAGCCTGGCGCGCCTGGCGGATGAGGGCCGGCATGCCCAGACCCTCGCTCGCGTTGATCGCGATCGTGGCGTCGGGATTGGCCGCCCGCACGTTCGTGAGCGCGACCCGGAAGTCGGCCTGCGTGAAGGGGAACTTCTCCTCGGCCACGCGCTCGTAGGTGTGGTTGAGTTTCTTGAGCTCGGCCTCGATCGAGGCCTGGGCGCCGTTGCCGTAGGCGTCGTTCTGCGTGAGGAAGGCGATGCGGCGGGCCTTCAGGCGATTGGCGAGGTAGTCGGCGATGACCGCGCCGTCCTGCGAGTTGGAGCTGTTCAGGCGGATGGCCAGCGGATTGCCTTCGCCCGACAGGATGGGGTCGGCCTTGGAGATGGCGGTGATGTCGAGGATGCCGGCACGGGCGATCACCGGCTGCATCGCCAGCGTGACCGGGCTGTTCCAGCCCTCGATGATGACCGACACGCCGGCCGAGATCAGTTCGTTGGCGCGCGACACACCCACGGCCGGGGTGGATTCGTCGTCGCGCGCCTCGATGACGATCTGGCGGCCGAGCACGCCGCCCGACTCGTTGATCAGCGCCGCCATCGACTGGATGGACTTCACGAGGTGCTGGCCCTGGGGGCCGGCGCCGCCGCTCAGCGGGAAAATGACGCCGACCTTGATCGGCTGGGCGTGGGCGGCGGTGAGCGCGCCGAAAGCAAAGAGCACAGGGGCGAGCAGGGTGCGCAGCAGGGTCATCACGTAGCCTCCAGGCGTCGGGAACCGGCCCGCAGTGTAGCGCCGACAACCGGGCCTGCCGCACCGTCAGGGGCGCGGCCGAGACCGAAAAAGCCTTCGCCCGCGCTCAGATCGCGCAGGCCGGTCCGGTGACCTCGATGGGCTTCTTCTGGCGCAGCTCGACCGAGTTACGCACCGCGACGATCTCGGCCAGGATGGAGACGGCGATCTCGGCCGGCGTGCGGCTGCCCAGGTCCAGGCCGATCGGGCCGTGCAGCCGGCCGATCTCGGCGGGCGACAGGTCGAACATCGCCAGGCGCTCCTTGCGCTTGGCGGTGTTCGCGCGCGAGCCCAGCGCCCCCACGTAGAAGGCCGGCGATTTCAGCGCCTCGAGCAGCGCCATGTCGTCGAGCTTGGGGTCGTGGGTGAGCGCCACCACCGCGCTGTGCGGATCGAGATCGAGCTCGAGCGTCACGTCATCGGGCATGCCAGGCGCAAAGCGCGTGCCGGGCACGTCCCAGGTGGTGTTGAACTCCTCGCGCGGGTCGCAGCAGATCACCTCGAAATCGAGGGCCTGCGCCATCTGCGCGAGCACCCGTGAGAGCTGCCCGGCGCCGATCATCAGCAGTCGCCAGCGCGGCCCGAAGATGCCGCGCATCATGCGACCATCGAAGGTGAAGGCCTCGCCGCGGTGCGCCGATTCAAGGCGAATGGCGCCGTCCGACAGATCGAGGCAGCGGGCCACGAGCTCATGGCGCGCGGTGCGCGCGAGCAGCTCGTCGATCCAGCCGGCATCGCGCAGCGGCTCCTGCACCAGCCGCAGCGTTCCGCCGCAGGGCAGGCCGAAGCGCGCCGCTTCCTCCTTGCTCACGCCGTAGCGCATCTCGGATGGCCGGTCGACGCGCTCGCCCTGACGCACCCGCTCGATCAGGTCGTCCTCGACGCAGCCACCCGAGACCGAGCCCACCACCAGACCGTCGTCGCGCAACGCGAGCAGCGCGCCCGGCGGGCGGGGCGCCGAGCCCCAGGTTTCGACGACGGTGACCAGCCAGACGCGCCGGCCTTCGCGCAGCCAGTCACGGGCCTGCTGCATGACCTGGAGATCGAGACTGTCCATGATCGGATTCCTTGCCTGATGTCGGAGGACGAGCGCCGGCTCAGCCGGCTAGCAGCCACGCGGCAGCGACCAGCACCACCGCCCCGCCGATCAGCCAGGGCCAGGGCAGCGCGTTCGATACGGCCGGGGCGGTTGCGATTTGCGCGGCCGGCGCTGCCGCCGACGCTGCGTCGGCAGGCGCCGCGGCGGGCGTCTCGGCTTCGGCCGCGGCGCTCGCCGCCTGCGCCTGCTGCGCCTTCAGGTAGTTCTCGAAGGCGGCGAAGAACTCGCCGGCGATCTTCTCGGCGGCCGAATCGACCAGCCGCGAGCCGATCTGGGCGATCTTGCCGCCTACCTGAGCCTTGGCCGCGTAGCGCAGGACCGTTTCCGCGCCCTCGGCGCTGAGAGACACATCGGCCGAGCCCTTGCCGAAGCCCGCCACGCCGCCCTGACCGTCGAATTCGATCGTGTAGGACGTCGGCGCCTGGATGTTGAGCAGCCGCAGTCGACCCTTGAATCGGGCGTTCACCGGGCCGATGCGCACGCCGAGCACCGCCGTGTATTCGTTGTCGCCGGTGAGATCGAGCGATTCGCAGCCGGTGATGCAGGCCTTGAGGGCCTGCGGGTCGTTCAGCGCAGTCCAGGCCAGTTCGATGGGGGCCGGCAGCCGGCGCTCTCCCTGCAGATTCATGTCGTCGTTCCTCTCGGGGCACGACCGCCCGAGGGCGGCCGGCGGGTGGGGGTGCGCAGGCCTCGGGCAGCCTGCTGGCGGGCAACCGCCTTGCCGATGTCGGTCAGGCTGCGCAGATCGTGTACCGGCACCATCGCCGCCACGTGCGGCAGCAGCGCGCGGATGCCCGCAGCCTTCGGCTCGAAGCCATCGTAGCGCAGCAGCGGGTTGAGCCAGACGATTTCCCGCGCCCATCGGGACAGCGCGGCGGCCGCGCGGCCGAGCTCGCCGGCGTCGTCGCGATCGAGCCCGTCGGTCACCAGCAGCAGCGACGCATTGCCGGTGAGCACCCGCCGCGCCCATTCCTGGTTGAACGCCTGCAGGCTGCCGGCGATGCGCGTGCCGCCCTGCCAGTCGCGGGCGGCCTGGCCGGCGAGGGCCAGAGCTTCGTCGGGATCGCGGTGACGCAGGCAACGCGAGATGTCGGTGAGCCGTGTGCCGAACACGAAGGTCCGGGTTGTGCGGCGCCGGCGCGTCAGGCCATGGGCGAAGTGCAGGAAGGCGCGCGAGTAGCGCTCCATCGAGCCGGAGATGTCGATCAGGATCACCAGGGGCGGCTGCAGCCGGCGCCGGTGCTGGCGGCGCAGCGGCGGCGCGTCGGGCTGGTGCGGCATGGCGCGCAGGCTGGCGCGCAGGTCGATGGTGCCACGGGAGGCCGCGACCCGCCGCCGGCTGAGCAAAGGCTTGAGTGGCAGGTCGATTGTCTCGGCGATGCGCCGAGCGAGCAGGAACTCCTCGGCACTCATCGACTCGAAGTCCTTGGCATGCAGCCGCTCGCGGTCCGAGTGCGTCATCAGCGCATCGAACTGCTGCTCCTCGCCTTCGTCGTCGCGCCTTGCGGCAGGCGAAGCCGCCGGCGGTGGCGGCGCCAGCGCCTCGTCGACCCGCCGGGGGCGGCGAGCGCGCTCATTGGGGTCGTTGCCCGAGATCTTCGGCAGCAGCATGGCCATCATGCGCTCGAGCAGCTTGGGATCGCGCCAGAAGGCCTCGAAGGCCGCATCGAACACCGGCTGCTGCTCGTGGGCGTCGAGCATCACCGCCGCCAGCGCCGCGTGCACGTCCTCGCGCCGGCGCAGGCCGACGGCCTCCACGGCCTCGACCCCCCGCAGCGCCCGCTCGGTGCCCACCGACACGCCCGCCGCGCGCAGGATGCGGGCGAAGTGCAGGATGTTCTCGGCGAGATGACCGGGCACGCCTGGCCTTTCAGGCGCCGAGCACGCCCTGCGCGCGCAGCTCGTCGAGCAGCCGGCCGATCTCGGAGCCCTGCATGCGCGCGACGTCATCCTGGTACTTCAGCAGCACGCCCAGCGTCGATTCGACCGAGGCCGGATCGAGCGCCATGGTGTCGAGGGCCAGCAGGGCATTGGTCCAGTCGATGGCCTCGGCCACGCCCGGGGCCTTGAACAGATCGAGGGTGCGCATGCGCTGCACGAATGCGACCACCTGCCCGGCCAGCCGCTCCGAGGCTCCCGGCGCCTTGCGACGCAGGATCTCGAGTTCGCGCGCGCGATCGGGGTAGTCGATCCACTGGTACAGGCAGCGGCGGCGCAGCGCGTCGTGAATCTCGCGCGTGCGGTTGGAGGTGAGCAGCACGATCGGCGGATGCTCGGCCCGGATCGTGCCCAGTTCGGGGATGGTGATCTGCCGCTCGGCCAGCGTTTCGAGCAGGAAGGCCTCGAAGGGCTCGTCGGCGCGGTCGAGCTCGTCGATGAGCAGCACGGGCGGGCGGGGCTGGGTGAGGGCGGCGAGCAGGGGCCGCTCGACCAGCATCTCGCGCCGGTAGATCGAGCGCGCCATGCGGTCTCGGTCGGTGTCGTGCGCGGCCTCGGCCAGGCGGATCTCGAGCATCTGCCGGGGCACGTTCCATTCGTAGGCCGCCTGGGCGATGTCGAGGCCTTCGTAGCACTGCAGGCGGATCAGCGGCGCATCGAGGGCCGCGGCGAGCGACTTGGCCAGCTCCGTCTTGCCCACGCCTGCCTCGCCCTCGAGCAGCAGGGGCCGCTGCAGGCGCAAGGCCAGGAATACCGCGGTGGCCAGCCGGCGATCGGCCACGTAGTGCTGTGATGACAGCAGTTCGACAACGTGATCGACGTCGGGAATGGGGAGCATGGCAACCGGGGAAGGGGAGGGCTGCGGGGCCCCGCGGGGCGCGCGGGGCGGATGAGGCGAGGGCCCGGGGTCGAGCCCGGCCCGGCTGTCCGGGAGGATACCCGGGCGGCCGGGCGCGGTGGCGCGGCTCAGCGGGCCAGGGCGGCCTCGACGGCGCGCTTGGCCATCGTCACGATCATCGCGGCCCGGTACTCGGCGGAGGCGTGCAGATCGGCGTTCATGCCGTCGCTGGAGAGCTTGACCTTCGCCGCTGCGGCCGGGGTGAATGAGCCGGCGAGTGCCGACTCGAGCTCGGCGCAGCGGAAGGCGTGCGAGCGCGCGCCGGTGACGCCGACCCGCACGCCGCCCGCCGACTGGCTCACGACGACCCCGACCAGCGCGAAACGCGACGCCGGCTGCTTGAACTTGACGTAGGCGGCGCGCTGCGGGATGGCGAAGCTGACCGACACGATCAGCTCGCCGGGCTGCAGCGCGGTTTCGTACAGGCCGGTGAAGAACGCGTCGCCGGCGATCTCGCGGCGGTTGGTACGGATGGTGGCGCCCAGCCCGAGGACCGCCGCCGGATAGCAGGCGGCCGGATCGGCGTTGGCAAGCGAGCCGCCGATCGTGCCCATCGCGCGGACCATCTGGTCGCCGATGCCACCGGCGAGATCGGCGAGCGCGGGGATCGCCTTGCGCACCTCGGCCGAGGCGGCCACGTCGGCGTGACGGGCCATGGCCCCCAGCGTGACGTGGGTGGCCGAGACCGAGATGCCGCCGAGTTGCTGGACGGCGCCGAGGTCGATCAGGCGCTCGGCGCTGGACAGACGCAGCTTCATCGCCTGCACCAGGCTCTGGCCGCCCGCCAGGAAGCGGGCGTCGGCGCCCTGGGTGGCTGCGGCCGCGGCATCGACGGAGGTGGGACGCTGGTATTCGAAAGCGTACATGGTCTGTGTTCCTTTCGTGGACTCAGGCGCGGCCCTGGGCGGCGCGCCAGACGCGCTCGCGGGTGGCCGGCATGGGCAGGTCGGTCACGCCGAGGGCATCGGTCAGGGCGTTCATGAAGGCGGGTGGGGATCCGATCGCGCCGGCCTCGCCGCAGCCCTTGACCCCGAGCGGGTTGTGGGTGCAAGGAGTGACGTTGGTGTCGACGCGGAAGTTGGGCAGGTCGTCGGCACGCGGCATCGCGTAGTCCATGTACGAGCCGGTGAGCAGCTGGCCGGTCTCGTTGTCGTAGATGCAGCCCTCGAGCATCGCCTGGCCCAGCCCCTGGGCGAGCCCGCCGTGGACCTGGCCTTCGACGATCATCGGGTTGACGATGTTGCCGAAGTCGTCGACCGCGACGAACTGCTCGACCGTGACCACGCCGGTCTCGGGATCGACCTCAACCTCGCAGACGTACGAGCCGGCCGGATAGGTGAAGTTGGTCGGGTCGTAGAAGGCGTTCTCGTTGAGGCCGGGCTCGAGCTTGTCGAGCGGATAGTTGTGCGGTACGTACGCGGTGAGGGCCACCTGGGCAAACGGCACCTTGCGATCGGTGCCGGCGACCCGGAACTCGCCGTTCTCGAATTCCATGTCGGTGTCGGCCGCCTCGAGCAGGTGCGCCGCGATCTTCTTGCCCTTGGCGATGATCTTGTCGACCGCCTTCACGATGGCCGTGCCGCCCACCGCCAGCGAGCGGCTGCCGTAGGTGCCCATGCCAAAGGGGATGCGACCGGTGTCGCCGTGGACGATCTCGACGCTGTCGACCGCGATGCCCAGCTTGCCGGCCACCACCTGCGCGAAGGTGGTCTCGTGCCCCTGGCCGTGGCTGTGCGAGCCGGTGAAAACCGTGACGGTGCCGGTGGGATGCACCCGCACCTCGCCCGCCTCGAAGAGCCCAGCCCGCGCGCCGAGGGCGCCGGCGATGTTGGACGGCGCAAGCCCGCACGCCTCGATGTAGCAGGAGTAGCCCAGCCCGCGCAGGCGCCCGCGGGCGGCCGATTCGGCCTTGCGCGCAGCGAATCCGGCCACGTCGGCGATCGCGATCGCCTTGCTCAGCGTGGCCTCGTAGTCGCCGGTGTCGTAGGTGAGTCCCACCGGCGTGGCGTAGGGGAAGGTGGTGATGAAGTTACGCCGGCGGATCTCGGCGGCGTCGAGTTTCATGTCGCGAGCTGCGGTCTCGACCAGGCGCTCGACGACATACGTGGCTTCGGGGCGACCGGCGCCACGGTAGGCGTCAACCGGCGCGGTGTTGGTGAAGACCGACTTGACCTCGCAGTAGATCGCCGGCGTGCGGTACTGCCCGGCGAGCAGCGTGGCGTACAGGATGGTGGGCACCGACGAGGCGAACGTGGACAGGTAGGCGCCCATGTTGGCGATCGTGCTCACGCGCATGCCCAGGAAGACACCGTCCTTGTCCATGGCCATTTCGGCGGTGGTGACATGGTCGCGGCCGTGGGCGTCGGACAGGAACGACTCGCTGCGCTCGGCGGTCCACTTGATCGGACGGCCGACGCGCTTGCTCGCCCACACCAGAGCGGTTTCCTCGGGGTACAGGAAGATCTTGGAACCGAAGCCGCCGCCCACGTCGGGGGCGATGACGCGCACCTTCGACTCGGGCAGGCCGAGCACGAAGGCGCTCATCAGCAGCCGCTCGACGTGCGGGTTCTGGTTGGCCACGTACAGCGTGTAGGAGTCGTCGTGCCGGCTGTACATCGCGTTGGCCGCGCGCGGCTCCATCGCGTTGGGGATCAGCCGGTTGTTGCGGAACGACAGCTTCGTGACGTGCGCGGCTTTCGCGAACGCCGCATCGACCGCGGCGGCGTCGCCATGCCCCCAGTCGTAGCAGACGTTGTTCGGCACGTCGTCGTGCACGGCGGCGCCGGCGCCGTCGGCCGTCGCGGGATCGACCACCGCCTGCAGCACGTCGTAGTCGACCTCGAGCTTTTCGCCCGCGTCGCGGGCCTGCATGTAGGTTTCGGCAACCACCAGCGCGACGGCGTCACCGACGTAGCGGGCCTTGCCCTGGGCGAGGACCGGATGCGCCGGCTCTTTCATGGGCGAGCCGTCCTTGCTGTGGATCAGCCAGCCGCAGGGCAGGCCGCCCACCTTGGCCTCGGCGAGGTCGGCACCGGTCAGCACGGCCAGCACGCCCGGCGACGCCAGGGCTGCGGCGCTGTCGATGCCGCGGATCCGCGCATGGGCGTGCGGCGAGCGCACGAAGTAGCCGTAGGTCTGGCCGGGCAGGACCACGTCGTCGGTGTACTGGCCGGCGCCGGTGAGGAAGCGCTGGTCTTCGCGGCGTCGGATCGATTGCCCGATCGGCGAGTTCGACATGTCGGTCATCGCTGTCTCCTCCTGGTGGCGCAGTCAGGCGGCCGTGGCGGCCGTGGCGATTGCGCGCACGATGTTGTGGTAGCCGGTGCAGCGGCAGATGTTGCCTTCGAGACCCTCGCGGATCTGCTGCTCGGTGGGGTTCGGGCAGTTCTTCAGTAGCTGTACCGCCGACATCACCATGCCCGGCGTGCAGAAGCCGCACTGCAGCGCGTGGCACTCCTTGAAGGCAGCCTGCATGGGGTGCTGCCCGTCGGTCGAGAGGCCCTCGATGGTGGTGATCTCCGCCCCCTGGGCCTGGACGGCAAGGATCGAGCAGGCCTTCACCGCCCGCCCGTTCATGTGGACCGTGCAGGCGCCGCACTGCGCGGTATCGCAGCCGACGTGGGTGCCGGTCAGGTGCAGGTTTTCCCTGATCAGCTGCACCAGCAGGGTCCGGGGATCGACCTGCACGGTCACGGGCTTGCCGTTGACCTTCAGGCTGACGGATTGGTCCATGGGTTGTCTCCTTCGATGTGTGCGGTGGCGTGTCGCGCGCGGCGTGTTGGTCGATGGTTCATTGTTCTTTCACATCTTCCAAACGGGTTTCATGATAGCCGAGCGTTGGCCCCGCCGGCGTTAGTCACAGGGCGGCAGGGCCGCCCGGCCTCATGGCCGCCCGGATGGTGCGCCGCAGCATCGGCGCGCGGCTAGAATCCCGGTTTCCCGACCCGCCCTCAGGAGGCCGTCGATGACCATCAAGTCCGATCGCTGGATCAGGCGCATGGCCGCCCAGGGCATGATCGAACCCTTCGAGCCGGCTCAGGTCAGGCAGCGCGACGGCAAGCGCATCGTGTCGTACGGAACCTCGAGCTACGGCTACGACATCCGCTGCGCCGACGAGTTCAAGATCTTCACGAACATCAACAGCACGATCGTCGACCCCAAGGACTTCGACGAGGCCTCGTTCGTCGATTTCCGCGGCGACGTCTGCATCATCCCGCCAAACTCCTTCGCGCTCGCGCGCACCGTCGAGTATTTCCGCATCCCGCGCAGCGTGCTCACCATCTGCCTGGGCAAGTCCACCTACGCGCGCTGCGGCATCATCGTCAACGTCACGCCGCTCGAGCCCGAGTGGGAGGGGCACGTGACCCTGGAGTTCAGCAACACCACGCCGCTGCCGGCCCGCATCTACGCCGGCGAGGGTTGTGCCCAGGTGCTGTTCCTGGAGTCCGACGAGGTCTGCGAGACCTCCTATCGCGATCGCGGCGGCAAGTACCAGGGCCAGCGCGGCGTCACGCTGCCGCGCACCTGAGCGCTGGTGAGCGCCGCCGCGCCTCTCGGGGGCGCAGGCCGGGCGCTTTGCCGGGCGGCCCGATTCGGGCTATCATTTCGGGTTTACAACGCACGGCCCGCCCTCCCAGCGGCGCCGCAAGTCTTTCGAGGGAACCATGACCATTGGCACGTCCGACAAGGCGAAGATCGTCGCCGACCACCAGCGCGCAAAGAACGACACCGGCTCGCCCGAGGTTCAGGTTGCGCTGCTCACCGCCCGCATCAACGATCTCACCGGGCACTTCAAGACCCACACCAAAGACCACCACTCGCGCCGCGGGCTGCTCAAGATGGTGAGCCGGCGCCGCAAGCTGCTCGACTATCTCAAGTCGACCAACCTGGGCAGCTACAAGTCCCTCATCGAGAAGCTGGGACTGCGCGGTTGACAGCCGCAGTTCCCGCGCCGAGGGAACCCACAGAAGAATCCGAGGGCCCGCAAGTCCCTGGCTTGCGGGCCATTGCCATTTCTGCCGGCGGGTCCGCGCAAATCCGAGCCAACGCCGCGGGCCCAGTCTGAAAAGGAAAACGACAGTGTTCGACATCGCACGCAAGACCTTCAAATGGGGCCAGAACACCGTCACCCTCGAGACCGGCGAGATTGCTCGCCAGGCCTCCGGTGCGGTTCTGGTCAACATGGACGACACCGTGGTGCTGGCCAGCGTGGTGGGCGCCAAGAGTGCCAAGCCCGGCCAGGACTTCTTCCCGCTCACCGTCGACTACGTCGAGAAGTTCTACGCCGCCGGTCGCATCCCGGGCGGCTTCTTCAAGCGTGAAGGTCGGCCCACCGAGCGCGAAATCCTCATCTGCCGACTCATCGACCGGCCGATCCGCCCGCTGTTCCCCGACGGCTTCTACAACGAGGTCCAGGTGATCGTGCAGGTCGTCTCGAGCAACCCCGAGGTCGACAGCGACATCCCCGCCATGATCGCGGCCTCAGCCGCACTGGCCGTTTCGGGCATCCCCTTCGCGGGTCCGATCGGTGCGGCGCGAGTGGGCTACATCGATGGCCAGTACGTGCTCAACCCCAGTGCCACCCAGATGTCCTCGAGCAAGCTCGATCTGGTCGTTGCAGGCACCGACGCAGCCGTCCTGATGGTCGAGTCGGAGGCCCATCAGCTTGCCGAAGACGTGATGCTGGGCGCGGTGGTGTTCGGTCACGAGCAGATGCAGACGGCGATCGCCGCGATCGACGAACTCGTCGCCATGGGCGGCAAGCCCGAGTGGGACTGGCAGCCGCCGGCGCGCAACGAGGCCCTCATCGCCCGGGTGGCCGAACTCGCCGAAGCCGACATGCGCGCCGCCTATGCCGTGCGCAACAAGCAGGCCCGCACCACCCGCGTGCGCGAGCTCGAGAAATCGGTCCCCGCCAGGGTCGCCGAGGAGGCCCGCGCCGCCGGACAGCCGCAGCCCGACGCCAACGAGGTCGGCACGATCCTGTTCGAGTTGCAGTCGCGCATCGTGCGCAGCCAGATCCTTTCGGGCGAGGCGCGCATCGATG
>Ga0315904_10004456_pt1 | contig 19998 bp, 13 predicted proteins | sample LakEriMetagenome_6_FD_203529 | JGI IMG/M metagenome (GOLD analysis project Ga0315904, IMG submission 203529) | Freshwater fungal communities from buoy surface, Lake Erie, Ohio, United States - Buoy 12 MA120 | ecosystem: Environmental > Aquatic > Freshwater > Lake | place: USA: Lake Erie, Ohio...
ACGGAGCCTTCGCCCTGACGGCGAACTCGCAGGGATTGACGACCTTCGGCGGCGCGGTGGGCGGCCAGACGGCGCTCGCGAGCCTGGTGACCGACGCAGGCGGCACGACGCGGATCAACGGCGGGTCTGTCCGCACGAGCGGCGGGCAGACCTGGCTCGACGACGTCGCGATCCTGGCCGACACGACCTTCACTTCGAGCGGCGGCTCGATCAACGCGGGCCCTGCGAACACCTTCCAGGCGACCGGCCGCGACGTCTCCTTCACCGCGGCCACCGGCATCGGCACCGCCGCGGCTCCGATCCGGATCGCCGCGGCGGAGGTCACGGCCCTGGTCACCGGCAGTGGCGATATCCACATCGTGGGCATCGGCGACCTCGTGATCGGCTCGGGCGGCCTCGGAACCGTGGGGTCGATCGCGATCGACGCCTCGGGCCAGATCCGCGTGCCCGACGGCGGCTGGATCGCCGCCGGCGGGGAGGTCACGGCCGGCAAGCCGGTGCGCTGGTCGGTGCTCGGCACGGCCGATGACGGGCCCGGCTCGCTGCGGCAGGTGATCTCAAACGCCAACGTCTCGGGCGTCGAGGGGCGTGTGCTGCTGGACGGCCCGTCCCTGCCCGGCGACACGGTCACCATCCTGGTGGGCTCCGCGCTGCCCCGCGTGGCCACGCGGCTCACCATCGACACGTCGGCAGGCCGAAAACTCGTGCTCGACGGCGGTGGCACCGTCGCGACGGGCCTTTCCTTCGGGCCGCAGTCCACGGGCAGCCTGATCGCCGGCGTGACGCTGCGAAACTTCGCCGCGAACGCGATCGTGCTCGACTCCTCGCCCGGCGTAACCGTCCGCGGGTGCGTCATTCAGGCCAACGGCAATGGCATTCAGGCATCCGGGAATCAGACCGGCAGCAGGATCGTCGGCAACACGTTCACGGACACACGGGCATACGGCATCCATCTCTATGCTGCGACGGGCCTGGAGATCAACGGCAACACGGTCATCGGCCGCAACACCCTCGACTCCATGGGCCTCTACGCCACGGGCACGTTGACGAACACGTTCGTCGTCAACAACACCTTCCGTGGTGGTCTTCGCGGGGCGCTGCTCAGGAACGCCCGCGGCCTCGCCTTCGGGCGGCTGGGCCAGGGCAACACGCTGTCCGACAACGTCGCCGTGCCGTCTCGTCCCACCTTCGCCGGCACCGGTGTCCGGGCCGAGGGCGACATGACCGGCACGACCGTCACGGCCAACACGTTCTCCCGCAACAATTACGGGTTTGGCTTCGTCGGGGCGCGGGGGCTGCGGCTCACCGGAAATACCTTTGTTCGCAACTCCATCGCCGGCATCCACGTCGACGGCAACAACACGGGCAGTTCCCAGGCGTCGAACACGTTCGGCAGCGGTGTGAACTCGAACAAGGGCACCATCATTCGCGTACGAGGGTCGAGGGGCATATGACAAGCCTGAAAAAGCTGTTCGGATTCCGAGACGCACGCCGCAGCCGCCCACGACGGGCCTCCCGCCGCGACCTGCAGCCCGAGCGGCTCGAGCCGCGGGCCCTGCTCGCGGTCACCGTGCCGCCGAGCATCACCACCGACACGGTCGAGATCGACGACAACGTCGTGGTGTCGAATGACGGCGGCACGATCACCGCCACCGGCGGCCCGAGCACCAGCGGCCACGTCCAGATCTTCGGCAACAGCAAGGGGCGGATCGACGGCACGCCGGGGCAGTCGGACGAAGACCTCACGATCGTCGCCGACAACTTCATCACGGTGACGGGCGGCATCGGCGGCATCCAGCGGCCCGACGACCTGACGCTTACGAGCGACAAGGCTCAGCCGATCAACCTGCAACAGGTCGTGTCGTTGACGGGCGACCTGCGGGTCACGAAGGCGGGCTCGTTCACGGTCGGTTCGACCGTGACGATCGACGGCGATCTCGTGATCGACGAGGCCGCGATGGTCACGTTCTCGGGCAACGTCACGGTCGGCGGCGATCTCACGATCACCAACGCCACGGGCGTCACCTTCGCCGGCACGCTCACGGTGGGCGGCGCGCTCACGATCACGAACTCCACGGGCACGACCCGGTTCGTCGGGGACGTGCGGGTGGGGTCGGCAGCGATCACGAGCACCACGCTCGTGCAGGTGCAGGCCGACTTCACGACCACCGGCGCCGCCGGCGACGGCGACGTCACCTTCACGGCCGACCAGATCAACTTCACGACGGCGAGCCTCGGGGCGGATCCGGCCGCGACCGGCGCCACGCTCGTGATCCAGCCGCGGACGACGTCGCGGGCCCTCACGATCGCCTCGCCGGGGGGGATTCCGGCCGGCGTCGACATCAGCGACGCGGATTTGGCGGCGATCCAGCCGGGCTGGAAACGTGTGGTGTTCGGCGACGAGGCGGCGGGCACGGGCGTTGTGCGGATCGGCTCGATCGGCTCGCAGTACGGCGGCTTTTCCCAGATCCTCAACACCACCACGATCGTGGGCGGCACCGTCCAGGTCGTGCAGCCGGTCGATGTCACGCCGCTCGCCATCTATCTCGAGCTCATCGCCCGGGGCACGGGCGCTCCGGGCAGCGGAGCGGTGACGATCGACGCCCCGATTAATCAAACCGAGGGCGAGCGGAGCGTCTGGGTTCGCCTCCAGTCGGCCGGCAGCATCGCGATCAACGCCCCCGTCTGGGCCGACCAGATCGTGTCGCTAACGACGACCGCCGGCGGCACGATCGCCCAGGGGGGCACGGCCGCGGCGATCACGGCGCCGAGCCTGGCCGTGGACGCGGACGGCGCGGTCACGCTCGCCGATTCCGGCAACGCGTTCGCGAGCGTCGCGATCAAGACCACCGACGACTCGCTCGTGCTGCGTGACGACTTGGGCTACATCATCTCGCCGATCACGACGATCGACGACGGACGCGATTCCCGGCCCACCGCCACCGTGACGGGCATCGACGTAGGCGCGGGCACGGCCCGCCTGGTGACGGTCTCGGGGGGCACGCCCTCGCGCGTCGACCAGAGCCGGGCGATCCTCGCCGCTGCCGTGGGCCTGGAGGGGGCCGGAACCAGGTGGAACCTGGAGCTGGTGGGCAACGACATCGGGACGCTCGCCGCCAATACCGGTTCGATCGTGTTCCGCGACATCGACGACCTGACGATCGGCACGGTCGGCGCGGTCACGCCGCGGAGCGAACTCTCGGGCATAACCGTCGAACGCACGCTGCGGGTGACGGCTGGCACGACGCTCACGATCACGGCGGCGGGCGACATCATCTCGGCCGCCTCGTCCGGCACGGTGATCGACCTGGAGGCGCCGTCGGGCATCTCCACCGCGGGCGACGTGATCACCGCCGGTGGCAACGTCGACTACCACCATGCCACCACGCTCACGGGCGACATCGTCCTCGACCTCGAGGACGGGCCGAACCGGGGCCTTGTGACGTTTTTCGACGCCGTGGACGGCACGACGGCGGGGCAGGAGTCGCTCATGATCGGCGGCGACCTCGACGCCGAGCTTTCGATCGGTGCGGTGGTTGCCCTCCAGAGCCTCTCCGTGTCCGGTGATTCAGCTCTTGCCGGCGGGATCACGTTGCGGACGACGGGCAACCAGACGTATTCAGGCTCCGCCACGAGCGTCGGCACGATCACGATCCAGGCGGGGTCGGGATCGACGGTCAGCTTCCTGGGCCAGACCACGCTTGGCGGGCTCGTCACGGCGACCGGCGATACCGCGGCCTACAACGTGGCCCTCACGGGATCGCCCGTCTCGGTCACCAACGCCGTCGCCTTTGCCAACACCGGCACCGTCACGCTCGGCGATGCAAACACCGACTCGCTGACCTTCGTGGGGGGCCTGACGAGCACCGCGGCCACGCGCACCAACCTCGCCGGCACGATCGCCACGACGAACAAGAACGCCACGTTCGGCACGACGGCGCTCACGGCGGATACGACCGTCTCCACCGGCTCCGGCGCCGCCACCTTTACGGGCACCGTCGACGGCGGCCAGGCACTCGTGGTCAACGCCGCCGGCGACACGACGTTCGGTGGCATGGTCGGCTTCACGACGCCGCTGGTGAGCCTCGTGACCGACGCCGCGGGCACGACCCGCCTGAACGGCTCGATCGTCAAGACGAGCGGCGCGGCGGGGATGGTATTCAACGACTCGGTGACGCTCGGCGGGATCGCGGATCTGACGGCCGGCAATCAGGGTCTGATCACCTTCGCCTCCACGCTCGACGGCGACTACTCCCTGGCGGCCCGCACGGCCGGCACGACGACGTTCGGTGGGGCGGTCGGCTCCATCACGCCGCTCACGCTCGTGGAGACGGACGCCGGCGGCGAGACCCGGATCGACGGCGGCAGCGTGCAGACGTCCGGCCCGAACGGGCAGGTCTACGGCGATGCGGTCGTCCTCGGGGCGGCCACGACGCTCACGGCGACGAACTCGGGCCTCGTGGTCTTCGTGACCACGCTCGACGGTGGCCACGCGCTGGCGGTGAACACCGCCGGCCTTACGAGCTTCGGCGGAGCGGTCGGCGGCATCACGCCGCTTACGAGCCTCACCACCGATGCGGCGGGCACGACCAAGATCGCCGGCGGCAGCGTGGCCACGAGCGGGGCAGCGGGCCAGGTCTACAACGACGCGGTCGAGCTGCAGAACAACACGACGCTCACGGCCCAGGCCTCGGGCCCGATCACCTTCGCCACGACGCTCGACGGCCCCTACTCGCTCAACGCCGACACCGAGGGCACGACCACGTTCGGCGGGGCCGTGGGCGGCACGATGGCGCTTGCGAGCATCACGACCGATGCCGGCGGCACGACCCGGATCGACGGCGGCAGCGTGAAGACGTACGCGGGCGGCCAGGCGTATGGCGATGCCGTGATCCTGGGAGCGAATACGACGCTGACGGCCGACAACTCCGGGATGATCCGGTTCGCGGACAGCATCGACGGCGGCTTTACGCTCGCCGCGAACACCCAGGGCGAGACCGGGTTCGACGGGGCCGTAGGGGGCACGACGCCACTCGTGAGCCTCGCGACCGATGCGGGCGGCACGACGGCGATCAGCGGAGGCGCGGTGACCACCAGCGGCGGGGCGGGCCAGGTCTACAACGACGCGGTCACGTTGGGCGCCAACGCGATCCTGGCGGCCGGCGCCAACGGCCCGATCCGGTTCGTGACCACGCTCGACGGGGCGTTCTCGCTCGCCGCCAACACGCAGGGCACGACCACGTTCGACGGAGCGGTTGGCGGGACGGCGAACCTCGTGAGCCTCGTGACCGACGCCGGCGGCACGACGGCCCTCAACGGCCGCGCCGTAACGACCAGCGGCCCCGCGGGCCAGGTCTTCAACGACGCGGTCACGCTCGGGGCCGACGCGCTGCTGACGGCCCACGACTTCGGCGCGATCACGTTCGCGAGCACGCTCAACGGCCCCCATGCGCTCTCCGCCGACACGCAGGGCACGACGACCTTCGGCGGCGCCGTGGGCGGGATCGCCCCGCTGGCGGCGGTCGTCACCGATGCGGGTGGCACGACGCGGATCAACGGCGGCAGCGTCACGACGACGACGCCCCTGGTCCTGAACGCGGTTCCGGGCGACGACGTCCACGCGCTTGTCAGTTCCGGACAGTTCTACAACGACGCGGTGGAGCTCGGGGCCAACACCGTGCTCACGGCCGGTCTCTTGACCATCATGCCCACGGCCTTGATCGGCGGCGACCAGATCGCGTTTGCCAGCACGGTCGACGGGGCCTATTCGCTCACCGTCAACACGGTCGGCACGACGAGCTTCAATGGGGCCGTGGGCAGCGGCACGCCGCTGGCGAGCCTGGCGACCGATTTCGGCGGCACGACCTCGGTGACCGGCCGCCTGGTGCGGACGACGGGCAGCCAGACCTACGCCGATCTGCTCAGCTTCGAGCCCGTGGTCGAGGGCGACGCCTTCGATCTCGAGGTGCAGCTCGCGGCCGACGAGGATTCTGATGTCGAGTCGTCGATCTTCACGCCCCCGATGACGCTGCTCGCCGGAGCCACCGTCGCGGCGCTCCAGGGCATCGCGGGCGGCGGACACGACCTCGTGATCGAGGGCAACGCGGTGTTCGGCGACCGGCCGGGATCGCTGATTCCCGATGACATCGCCGACGCCATCGATCCGGTCGCAAGCCTGAACGATCTGCGGATCACGGGCACGACCACGGTCAACTCCACGCTGATCGCCTCGACCGGCCTCCAAACCTACGAGTCGGGCGTGGTCCTCGGCAGCGATGTCCTGTTCCAGGGTACGGGCCAGCGGTTTGAGTCGACGGTCACGGGAATCGGCCGCGCGCTCCGCGTCACGGCATCCGCCGGCGGCATCGTGTTCGACGGTGACGTCGGCACGGCCGCCGCGCCGCTCGGAGGCGTGTCGGCCATCGCCTTCGGAGGCGACGTGCGGATCAACGCCGCCATCTACTCGCTCAATCCGGTCTTCGTCTTCTCGGTTTCCGGGTCCCTGGTCGGCGGCGCGAACAACGCGATCCGTGCCCCCGGCACGACGATCAACCTCGTCGGCATGACTGGCATCGGGGTCGGCACGCCGATCGCCGTCGAGGCTGCGGCGGTCAACGCCATCTCGACGGGCGGCGATGTTCGCCTCCGGGGCATCGGCGACCTGGTCGTCGGCGAGCAGGGCTGGTCTGCCAACGGCGCGATCTGGCTCGATGCGAGCGGCGAGATCCGCGTGCCCGGCGGTCGCACGATCCAAGCACCGAACCGCGTGACCGCCACCAAGACGATCGCCTGGTCGATCACCACGACGGCCGACGACGGTGCCGGCTCGCTGCGGCAGGTCATCGACAATCTCAGCCAGGTCGGCGACGCGAACAAGTCCGGGCTCGATGCGCGGCTCGTGTTCGACGTGCCGCGGGTCATGACCGTGTCGACACCGTTGGTGTTCACGATCACCAGGTCGTTGCCCGAGATCCGTGCGGCCGTCGAGATCATCGACTCCAACGTCGTGCTCGACGGCACGACCGTCGCCGGCAACGGTCTCTGGCTCGGGGCGGCCGCCTCGGGCAGCGTGGTCCGCGGGGTGACGCTGCGGAACTTCCGCGAGTACGGCCTCCAGCTCCGTTCCGCCCGGAACGTGACGGTCGATCGCATCTCGGTGACCGGCCTGAACCTGGTGACCTCGATGGGCGTCTACGCGACCGGAAACCTCGCCGGCACGCGTGTCACCGGCAGCCAATTCACGGGCGGTCTCCGCGGCATGCTCCTCGATCAGGCCCGCGGGCTGCGCGTCGGCTCGACCGCCACCGGACAGGCCAACACCTTCACGGGCAACCGGGCGGTGCCCAGCCGGCCGACGTTCGCCGGGACGGGCATTCGCGCGCAGGGCGACTGCACGGGCACGATCGTCGAGGGCAACACGTTCACTGGCAACAACTACGGGTTCGGCTTCGTCGCTGCCCGGGGGATCGCCCTGCGGAGCAACGTTTTCGTCCGCAACACGATCGCCGGCATCCACGTCGACGGGAATTGCACCGGCAGCACCCAGGCGGGCAACGTGTTCGCCACGGCGCTGCCCGACCGCAACCGGGCGAACGTCGTGCGGGTGCGGGGGTCGCGGGGCGTCTGACTGTCCGTGGACAAGGCCCTCCATGGCCTTTGTCCACTTGGCCGACCGATGGATTCGCAGACCTCGGCGCAGCCGAGGCAACGTCGAGGGTTTTCACGGGCGGCATGCCGCGCATCCCGCTCCGGGCAGAATGGTTCCACAGTCTGCTCAGCGTGCCGCGGCCGGTCGCTCCGCGGGCGATCCGCCCCCACACGCGGCGTCCTTTCGCCGGAGCGGCGGCGTCGATAGGATTTCGGTCTCCCACGCCCCGGAAGGAGCCCACGCATGTCCCGCAGGAAGATCGTCGCCGGCAATTGGAAGATGAACCTCGACCGCACGCAGGCCCGCGAACTGACGGCGGCCGTCGCGGCCCGCCGCGGCACGGCGGCGGCCGTGGAACTCGTCCTCTGCCCCCCTGCCCTGTACGTGGAGACCGTCGGCACGGCGCTGGCCGCCGCGCAGTCAGACATCGGCCTCGGGGGGCAGAACGTCCACGACAAGCCGAATGGCGCCTTCACCGGCGAGGTGTCGCCGCCGATGCTCGTGGACCTCGGCTGCCGCTATGTGATCCTCGGCCACTCCGAGCGGCGCACGCTCTGCGGCGAGACCGACGCGGTCGTGAACGCCAAGACCAAGGCCGCCCTCGCAGCCGGCCTGACGCCGATCGTCTGCGTCGGCGAGACGCTCGCGGAGCGTGAGGCGGACCGCACGGCGGCCGTCGTCACCGGCCAGGTGCAGGGCTCGCTCGCCGGCCTGTCGGCCGCCGATCTGGAGAAGATCGTCGTCGCCTACGAGCCCGTGTGGGCGATCGGCACCGGCAAGGTGGCCACGCCCGAGCAGGCCCAGGAAGTGCACGCCCTGATCCGTTCGCAGCTCGCTGCGCTCTCGTCGGCGGCGGTGGCCGCGCAGGTGCGGATTCAGTACGGCGGCAGCGTCAAGCCCGACAACGCCGCCGAACTGGCTGCCCAGCCCGACATCGACGGCGCCCTGGTCGGTGGCGCGAGCCTCAAGGCCGACGACTTCCTCGGCATTGCCACGGCCTTCGCAGGCTGAAGCAGCCGGGGTAGGCCGGGCGGCGGGCGTCGGTTAATCTTGAGCCCCGAACCCATCCCGGCCCTGGAGCCCTCCGTCCCCCATGACCGCCCTCATCCGCTTCTTTCTCGGCTTCTCGCTCGTCCTCACGTCGCTGTTTTTGATCCTGCTGGTCCTCATCCAGCGGGGCCGAGGCGGCGGTCTGGCCGGGGCGTTCGGCGGGGCGGGCGGCCAAAGCGCCTTCGGCACCAAGGCGGGCGACGTGTTCACGAAGATCACGGTGGCCGTGGCTGCCTGCTGGATCCTGCTGTGCATCCTGTCGCTCAACGTCCTCGGCCGGCAGTCGTCGCTCTTCAGCCCGACGCTCGGTGGCTCGGCACCGCAGGGCACCGCTCCGGTCACGCCGCCTGCCGGTGGGCCGGCCGCTCCAGATGACATGACGCCCGCCACGCCGGAGACCAAGCCCGCCACGCCGGAGACGAAGCCCGCAGCCCAAGCAGCCCCCGCTGCACCGGAGCAGCCGGCAGCCGCACCCGCCGCACCGGAATCGCCCGCTTCAACGCCGGCCCCCGCACCGGCCGACGCCGCCAAGTGACGCGGGCCCGAGCATGACGTCCGCGTCGTCCGCCATCGCTCCGACCGGTCCGCGCAGCATGACCGGGTGCGGCGAGGCCGTCGTGATGGACGGCGCCAACGCCTGCCGCGTCGAGATGCGGAGTGTGAACAACCGCTTCTTCAAGCTCTCCCTGCGGGCCCGCGAGGGGTTCGGCGCGCTCGAAGGCCGGATCGAGGAGTTGATGCGGCGCCGCATCCGCCGCGGCGCGGTGCAGATGAATCTCGACGTCAGCGGTCCGGCGGCGCCCGCGGCCCGGCGGCTCGACCGCGGCCAGCTCGAGACCTATCTCGACGACGTCGCCGATTTCTGCGCGACGCACGACCTGCCCGTGCCGCGGTCAATCGACGCGCTGCTCACGTTGCCGGGCGTCCTTGTCGACGCCCCGCCCGACGCCGCCGTCGTGGAGCAGGCCTGGCCGCTCGTCGCTCGGGCGGTGGCCGAGGCGGTCGATCGGCTCGATGCCATGCGGCGCACCGAGGGCGCCTCTTTGGCGGCGGCCATGCGCGACCTCCTCCGCGAGATCACGGCGCTCGTGGCGACGATCCGCACCCGCGTGCCGGGAGTGCTCGCCGATCACCGGGCCAGGCTCGTCGACCGCGTGGCGAAGCTGCTCGAGCAGCACGGCACGGCCCTCACGGAGGCCGACATCGCCCACGAGGTGGCCCTGATCGCCGACCGCTCCGACATCGCCGAGGAGCTCGTGCGGCTGGAGAGCCACGTCGGGCAGTTTGACCGGCTGTTGGGCGACGATTCGCCGGGGCGATCGCTCGATTTCCTATCGCAGGAGTTGGCCCGCGAGGCCAACACGATCGCCTCGAAATCCCTCGACGTCGAGACGGCCCACGCCGTCGTCGAGCTCAAGACCCGCATCGAGCGGCTCCGCGAGCAGGTCCAGAACGTCGAATGACGGCCTTTCCCCGGCCGACTTTTCAACCGCCGCGGACTCGCGGTACAACATCGGGATGGAAGTCCGCCCGGGCAAACTCGTCGTCATTTCCGGCCCCTCCGGGGTCGGCAAGAGCACGATCCTGCGGCGGCTCCTGGCCGCGCTGCCCCAGCTCGTGCCGAGCGTGTCGGCCACCACCCGCCCCCCCCGGGCCGGGGAACGGGACGGCGTCGACTACCACTTCATTCCCCGCGCCGATTTCGAGCGGCGGCGGGCGAGCGGCGAGTTCCTGGAATGCTGCCGGGTCTACGGCCGGGAGCACTGGTACGGCACCCTGGCCTCCGAGGTGGCCCCGCGGCTGGCGGCCGGAAAGTGGGTCGTGCTGGAGATCGACGTGGAGGGTACACTCTCGATCCTCGAGCGGTATCCGGACGCGATCACGATCTTCGTCGAGCCCGCGCACCCCGACCAATTGCTGCAGCGGCTCCAGGGCCGGGGCACCGAGTCGGCGGAGGCGATGGCCCGGCGGCTGGAAGTGGCCCGCCGTGAACTCCTCGAGGCCCACCGCTACCGTCACCGCGTCGTCAACGACGACGTCGACACGGCGCTGGCGGAGATCGAACGGATCCTGTTCGCGGCCGGCCTGCCCCGCGCCGCCGACACGACCGGCCGGTCCGCCCTGCACACCAACGCCTCCTCCTGACCAATTCCCCCGGAGATGACCGATGATCGACGATCTGCGTGAAGAGGAAATCGTGAACAAGGTGGGAGGGCGGTTCAAGCTCTCCACGCTCATCCAGAAGCGGCTCGTGGCGCTGAACGCCGGCGGCCGCCCGCTGGTGAACGTCGACACCGACGACAAGATGGCGATCGTCATCGAGGAGATCAAGCAGGACAAGATCTTCCTCGACACCTCGCTCAACCTGCGGATCACCGGCGAATCGACCGAGGCCGGCGGTCCCCTCGACTTCGATCCCGGGATCATGTGAGAGCGCCCGCAGGGCCATCCATGGCCCCTGCGGGCTTACGCAGCCGTTCGCAAAGCCAAGGTTTGCTCCGGCTGCCGGCGGCCGCACCTCCGGGCGGCCGTCGGCCTGCGGCCGGCCGCATGGCGGTCGCCCGTCCTGGATTGGCGGTTTCATCGTTGAGAGAAGCGGTCTCGTTCCATTCCCGAGAAGCCCCGGGCGGGAGCCCGGGGACAACGGGCACGAAAAAACCACGCCGTCCATGCCGCAAGATTGCACGCTTGACCCTGGTTCGAACCCCGTGTCGCATGGCATCCGGGAAGGAACGCCACCCGGAGTCCCCCGGCTCCCGCCGGGGGCTTTTTGTGTGGCCGTCGCCCACGGTCAAGAAGCCCCGGCCGGGAGGTGAAGATGCTCACGGGTCGTGAAATCGTCTTGGGCGTTTCCGGCGGCATCGCCGCCTACAAGGCCGCGATGCTCGCGAGCCTGCTCGTGCAGCGGGGGGCGGGCGTGACGGCCGTTGTCACCCGCAACGCCCGGCGGTTCGTCGGCGCCGCCACCTTCGCCGCCCTCACCGGCCGGCCGGTCGCCTCGCGCTCGTTCGACCCCGCCGTCTTTCCGCTCGGAGCCCACATCGAGCTCGCCGCCCGGGCTGACATCGTCGTCGTGGCCCCGGCCACGGCCGACCTGCTGGCCAAGGCGGCCGCCGGCGCGGCCGACGACCTGCTGACGACCCTCCTGCTGTGCGCCGCATGCCCCGTGCTGCTGGCGCCGGCGATGAACTCCGCCATGTGGGCCAAGCCCGCCGTGCAGCGGAACGTCGCGCAGCTCGCGGCCGACGGCCTGCGGATCGTCGCGCCGCAGTCCGGCTGGCTCTCCTGCCGCCAGCACGGCGCCGGACGGATGGCCGAACCCGAGGAGATCGCCACCGCGATCGTCACGGCCCTGGCCGACACGCCTCGCAAATCTTCCTCCTGAACCGCAGCGGCGGCCCGATGGCGAAGATCCTCCTCACCGCCGGCCCGACCCGCGCCTACCTCGACGACGTCCGCTACCTCACCAACGCCTCCAGCGGCCGCATGGCCAAGGCGCTGGCGGCGGCCGCCCTGGCCCGCGGCCACCAGGTGACGATCGTCAGCGGCCCCGTCCAGATCGGCTATCCCCGCAAGGCCCGCGTGATCCCGGTCGTCACGACGGCCGAGATGCTCGCGGCCGCGGTCGCGGAACTGCCCCGGTGCGACGGCGTGATCGCCGCCGCCGCTCCCTGCGACTTCGAGCCCGTGCGGCGGTCGGCCGGCAAGATTCCCCGCACGGCCGCCGGACTGACGCTGCAGCTCGGCCCCACGACCGACGTGATCGCGACGCTCGCCCGCCGGCAGCGACCGGGCCAGTGGTTCGTGGCGTTCGCGCTCGAGCCGGGCGGCGATCCACGCCGGGCCTTCGAGAAGATCACCGCGAAGCGGTGTGACCTGATCGTGGTCAACGACGTCACGGCCCTCGAAGCCGACGCGACAGCCGTGGCCGTCTATGACTCCCGGCATGAGCACGTCGGCTCAAAGCGGGCCTCGAAGCGGGCCGTGGCCGGCTGGCTCGTGCGGCTGATCGAATCCCGCCTCGTCGCGAAGCGAAGTCGCTCATGAACCGCGTCGCGGGGCACAGGCCTTCCGGACGTGTGGCGATGTCCGCGCGGCCCGCGACTGTTCCTGGGGCGTCACCGACGACTGATAGAATCGGATCTCGGGTGGAGGCCCGCCTGGCCGCCCGCTATAAACTTCCCTCCCGCCCCGCGACCGGAAGCCCCAGATGACCAACTCCCCGCAGCGTGTCACCGTCGCCATCCTCGGCGCCACCGGCTACACCGCCCTCGAGGCGATCAAGATCCTCCTCCGGCACCCGCACGCCGAGATCGTCGCCGTCACCAGCCGCCAGGACGGAAACACGCCGATCTCGGCCGTCCATCCCAGCCTCGTGTCGCGGCTCGACCTGCCGCTCGAGGATCTCCGGCCGGAGGAGGTCGGCACACGGGCCGACTGCGTCTTCGGCTGCCTGCCGCACGCCGCCAGCGCGGAGATCCTGCCGCAGGTGCTCGCCGCCGGGGCGAAGGTGGTGGATTTCAGCGCCGACTACCGGCTCGACGACCCCGACACCTACCGCGAGTGGTACGGCCACGAGCACCCCGATCCCGCCCGGCTCGGCACGACCGTCTACGGCCTGCCCGAACTGTTCCGGTCACAGCTCGCCGAGGCCACGCTGGTGGCCAACCCCGGCTGCTACTCGACCTCCGCCATCCTCCCGCTGGCGCCGCTCGTGAAGAGCGGTCTCGTGGAAACCGACGACATCATCGTCGACTCCAAGAGCGGCGTCAGCGGCGCCGGCCGGCAGCCGAAGCTGATGACGCACTTCCCCGAGTGCAACGAGAGCCTGTCGGCCTACAACGTGGGCCGCCACCGGCACACGCCCGAGATCGAGCAGGTGATCGCCCGCCATGCCGGCACGCGGCCGGCCGTGATCTTCACGCCGCAGCTCGCCCCCATGGACCGCGGCATCCTCTCCACGATCTACGTGAAGCCGCGGAAGACGGTCGCCGAGGCCGACGTGATGAACCTGCTGCGCGAGGCCTACGCCGGCGAGCGGTTCGTGCGGATCGTGGACCACCTGCCCGGCACGAAGGACACCGTGGACACGAACTTCTGCGACATCACCGCCCGGGTGGTCCGCGGCCGCATCCTCCTCATTTCCTGCCTCGACAACCTCGTGAAGGGGGCGGCCGGGGCGGCGGTGCAGAACTTCAACATCCTCTTCGGGCTGCCCGAGCACGCCGGGCTGGCATGAACCCATGACGATCACCGACACGCCGATCCGCCTGCCCATCCCTCCCCTGCCCCGCGGCTTCCGCGTGGCCGCGGTCCACGCCGGCATCAAGCGCAACGCGTCCCGCGAGGACGTCACGCTCGTGGCTTCCGACCTGCCGGCGACGGCGGCGGGCGTCTACACGACGAACCTCGTGTACGCGGCCCCGGTCGCCTACGACCGCAGCCTGACGCCGGGCCGCAACTTCCGTGGCGTGGCGATCAACTCCGGCAACGCCAACGCCTGTACCGGTGCCCGCGGCCTCGACGACGCCCGGGCGATGGCGGCGGCGGCCGGGAAGCTGATCGGCGCGGCCGCCGACGAGGTGCTCGTGCTGTCCACGGGGATCATCGGCGAGTTTCTGCCGCTGGGGAAGATCACCCGCGGGCTCGAGCAGGCCGCGGCCCGGCTGGCCGCCGATGACGACGCGGTCGTCACCGCGGCCCGGGGCATGATGACGACCGACACCCGTCCCAAGCTCGCCGGTTCCACGTTCGCGGCCGATGGCACGACCTACACGCTCTTCGGGATGGCCAAGGGGGCGGCGATGATCGGCCCCCGGCTGGCCACGATGCTCGGCGTGGTGCTCACCGACGCGGCCATCGAGCCGGCCGACGCCGAGCGGCTGCTCCGCGAGGCGGCCGAGACGTCGTTCAATTGCGTGAGCGTGGACGGTCACATGAGCACCAACGACACGGTGCTCCTGCTGGCCAACGGCGCCGCCGGCGGCGGCACGCTTCACGGGGCGGGCCTCGCGGGCTTCGGTCGGGCGTTGTCCGCCGCCTGCGAAACGCTGGCCCGCGAGATGGCCGACGACGGCGAGGGGGCGACGCACGTGATGCGGATCGAGGTCACCGGCTGCGCGACCCGCGACGAGGCGCGGCAGGTCGCCCGCACGATCGCCGACAGCCCGCTGGTGAAGACCGCCGTGCACGGCGCCGACCCCAACTGGGGCCGGATCGTGTCGGCGGCGGGCTACTCCGGCGTGCGGTTCGACCCGGCACAGGCCCGGCTGCGGCTCAACGGCACGCTGCTCTTCCAGGCGGGTGCTCCCGTGCCCTTCGACGCCGACGCCGTCTCGGCCTCGATCAAGGCCGCCCGCGAGACGCTCATCGAACTCGAGCTCGGCTCGGGCCCCGGGGCGATCCGCTTCTACTCGAGCGACCTGACGGCCGAGTACGTGCATCTCAACGCCGACTATCACACGTGAGCCTGCCGGGGCATCCGTATTGAAGCCTGCCGGGGCATCCCTGCCCCCGGCAGGCTTTGGCCGCCGCGGGCACAGCTGAAGTGTGCCCGGCCGGCCGGGCGGGCACACCTCCGGGCGACCGTGGCCGCCGCGGAGCGGCGGCGGCGCGGCGGTTCGACGAGGCGTCGATCCGCGCCGCGGTGGCGGCCTGGCTCCGGCGTTTCGCTCCCTGGCCTACGAAGCCCGAGGCGTGATCAAAATCCCCGCGGCCCGTCCCCGGCGGAAACCGCGTACAATACCCAGGCTTGACGCGGCGCTGGCAAAACGGTTTGCTCTGTCCTGAAATCCCCTGTCCCCGAAAGAGTCCACGCTCGATGATGCTCGCCGTCCCGTCGCTCCCCGTTTGCACGCCGTCACTTCCGGAACTGCTGCCACGGCCGCCGGCGTGGGGGCCATCGTCAGCCGGGGCGGTGGCCGGTGGCCGCCGAGGGTGGATCGCGGCGGCCGGCGATCCTGACGACGAGGACGAGGAACTCGGTGACGAGGAAGATCTCGCCGTTGCCCAGCCTCTCGCCGACGAGGAATCGAGTTTCGACGATTTCGACGATGAGTTCGACGACGATTTCGAGGAAGAAGAAAACGACCCCGACTGGGATCACCCCGACGACGGCGACGAGGAGCTGCCGCCCGGCAAGGGAGCCGGCAGGAAAAAGTAGCCACTTTCACCGAGACCGAGCCATGTCAGGCCGCGACTCTCCGCAATTCACGCCGGATGATCCCCACCCGGGCGCGGCGGGCGGGCCGTCACGAGGCAAGCCGGCCCGCGGCCAGTCTCGCGGCCGCCGTCAGCCGGCTGCCTGGTTCGGCACGCTGAACCAGTTGGACTTCGACATCGACTTTTTCGAACGGCTGCTGGCCCGCAAGCAAGACTCCATCGAGGTGCTGCGGGTGCTGGCGGAGCTGGTTTCGCGAAAGGGACTCGCGGATCGCGCGGTCGATCTGGATCGCCGGCTCGTCGCCCTGCTGCCCAACGACTTCCTGGCCCGCTACAATCTCGCCTGCTCGCTGGCCAGGGCGGGACGTTCCGACGAGGCGATCGATTCGCTCTCCCGGGCCATCCTGCTGGGATACGACGACCTCGCCCACATGGAGGCCGATCCGGATCTCGAGTCGCTGCGGAATCATCCCGATTTCCAGGCTCTCCTCGGCGGCGAGTGACGCCCTCGGCGTCCACTCGATCCCGGAGAGCAGGCATGCTCGATCAGTTCGACAAGATTGCGGAAGCCGCCGCCTTCATCGCCGGCCAATGGGCCCCGCGGCCCGCGGTGGGCATCATCCTTGGCAGCGGCCTCGGCGGCATCGGCGGGGCGGTCGCCGACAAGGTGACGATTCCCTACGACGCGATCCCGCACTTCGCCCGCTCCACGGCCCATGGCCATGCCGGCCAGCTGGTCTGCGGGCTCCTCGAGGGCGTGCCGGTGATCGTCATGGAGGGCCGGCAGCATGCCTACGAGGGATACCCCCTGGCCCAGATCACGTTTCCCGTCCGCGTCCTCCAGCGGCTCGGCGCCGGGCTGCTCGTGGTCACCAACGCCTGCGGCGGCCTCAATCCCCAGTACCGCACCGGCGACCTGATGGTCATCGACGACCACATCAACCTCCTCAACGACAACCCGCTGATCGGCATCAACGACGAGCGGCTCGGGCCGCGGTTTCCCGACATGTCGGCTCCCTACACGCCGGCGTTGATCGACGCGGCTCTGGAGACGGCCCGCCGGGAGAACTTTGCCTGCCACCGCGGCGTCTACGTGGCGGTGACCGGCCCGAACCTGGAGACGCGGGCCGAATACCGCTTCTTGCGCGGCATCGGGGCCGACGTGGTCGGGATGTCCACGGTGCCCGAGGTGATCGTGGCGGTGCATGCGGGGTTGGAGGTGCTCGGCATCTCGGTGATCACCGACATGTGCCTGCCCGACCACCTCGAGGTGGCCACGGTCGAGAACATCCTCGCCGCGGCCCGCACCGCGGAGCCCAGGCTCCGGTCGCTGATCACCGCGGCCGTGCGGTCCCGCCGGCCGGTCACCTGATTCACCCGCCCGCTTCTGCCGCATCGAGCGCCGGGCCCGCCCGCAGCCGTGGGCGGCCGGAGGCAGGCATCAGGCAGTCCGTCGACGCCGCATGTACGCCAGCACGGCCGTGCCGATGCCGATGCCCGCCAGGGCGATCGTGGTCGGCTCGGGCACGAGCACGAGGTCGAGGCCCGTGCCCCCCGCAGAGACCTTGACCTGAAACTGCGGGGACGGCGGGGTGTTTTGCCAGCTCCCCGTCACGAAGGAAAACAGGCTCGTCAGGTCGGTGCCCGCGGTCTGGGCCGTGCCGCCGATGACCACGCCCGTGGCCGAGGTCTGGAAGATCTTCCAGGTATATTCGGTGTTGGGCTGAAAGTCGGGCAGCAGGCCGGGGGTCGACGTTCCCGAGAACGTCCGCAGGTCGAGCGTGTACGAAGCCGGAGTGAGGCTCGTCAGGTCGAGGGTCGATCCCGAGACGTTGATCAGATCCCAGTCGATGCCGGCCGTTCCCGCCGCGGGCAGGCTGCTGACCTCCCAGACATACGTGCCGCCCGGCCCGAGGGCCAGGCCGGTGGTGAACTCCTGGGTGCCGGTCGAGTTGCCCGGCGAGAGCACCGAGTTCGAGCCCGCCGTGACGCCGCCCACCGCGCTGATCACGCCCGTGCCGGAGAGCATGCCGCCGGCGGCGGTGAAACTGAGCGGACTCGTGAGCGGATTCTCGGAGTTGTAGTTCAACTCCGCGGTGGAGCCGGCGAGCTGCACGCTCGAGCCGGTGATCAAGGCCGACGGATTGACCTGCAACCGGCCGAACTCCACGCTCACCGCCGTGTCCGCAAAGCCATTCATTTGCACCAGACCGGCACGGTCGGCGGTGCCGATCCGGACGGTGCTCCCGGCGCCGTTCCAATCGCTGTCGAAGATCAGGCTGCCAGCGTTCGGCGCCACGAGCGTCACGTCGCGGCTGAGTTCGAGGCTGCCGCGGAAGGTTCCCGTGGTCGCCGCGTTCAGTGTGCCGACCACGGCCCGCTGGACGGAGGTGCCGGTGAGCGACAGCACGTTGATCGACCGATCGAAGGTGCTCCCAGAGAAGAGCAACATGGCGGTGCCGCTGGCGTCGGCCGCGGTGCCTCCCACGTTGACCGAACTGGTCCCAAGCGGTGAGTTGCCGGAAGCAGGAACGTTCGCCGTCACGATCGCCGTGCCGGCGGCGGCGGTGAAGCTTCCGTTGAAACTGCTCGCGGCACCCGTGAACTGCCAGGTCCCCAGCCCGTCCTTGACGACCGAGACGTTCGTGCCAGTGATGAGGCCGACGCGGTTGTCGGCGGTGCTCGTGCCGGAGAAGCGGAACACGCGGCCGGTTGCGCTACCCGCCGCGGTGATCGTGCCACCGATCTCGAGGGCCCCGGCGCCATTGGCCTCGATGCCGCCGCCGGCATTGGCCTGGTCGACCAGATTGAAGGTCCGCTGAGTCGATTCGCCGGCCCCGGTATACCGCAGGATGCCGGTGGTCGAGGCGGCCCCGAAGTCGACCGTGGTGTTCGTGCCGAGAGGGCCATTACCGCTATTCAAGATGCGGTCCACCGAGAGCGTGCCCTCGGCGATCGTCGTCCGACCCGTGAAGGTGTTGTCGCCGGTGAGTTCCTGGACGCCGGCACCCGTCTTCGTGAGGGTCCTGGACCCGCCAATGGTGCCGTTGCTGATCACGCCACCGTAGGAGTAGCTCTGGCCGGCCTGGGGGTTGAGCGTGAGGGCCGTGAAGCGGTTGAAGTCTGCGGCCACGAACTCATCCACCAGATTGCCCGACGTGCCGATCAGGCCGCCGAACGTGGCGGAGGTGATCGTGGCCGCCGACGTGGCGATCACGCCAGCACCGGCGGTGTTGAGCGGGCTGTTTTGCAGGGCGCTGCCGTTGCCGATCGTGAGCGTGCCCGTGTTCACGGTCGTCGAACCCGTGAACGTGGTCGTGCCGTCGAGGCGGAGCATGCCCACGCCGTCCTTGGTGAGGCCGAAGCCGCCCGCGATCGGCCCGCCGACGGTGAGCGTGGAGGAGTTGACGGTCACCGTCGACGTCGCGCCGAGCGTGACGGTGCCGGTGCCGAGATTCAATGCGACAGCCGTCGCCGGGCTGTAGGCGAAACTGCCGTTCCATGCCTGCTGCGGGTTGCTCAGCGTCCGGGTCAGGTCCGTCGCGATCGTACCGCCGGTGATCGTGAACGTGCCCGTGCCGACCGCGGCATTGTTGTTGAGGTTGAGGAGGCCACCGGAGAGCGTGAGGCCGCCAGAAAACGTGTTCGACCCGGACAGGGTGAGCGTGCCGTCGCCAGCCTTGCCGAGCACACTGCTCGGGCCGCCGGAGATGACGCCGCTGACGGTCATACGCGTGGTGGCCGACGAGAGCGTCGTTACGGTCGAACTTTGTTGCAAGGACACTCCACCCGCAAAAGTGCCGGAGTTTGCCGTGCTAACGACGGTGAAATTACCGTTCCAGGTCGAGGAAACGATGAAGCCATTCTTGTTTTCGGTGCTCCCCCCCTCCGATCCGAAACCGATGGCAGCCCCGTCGTTGATCTGCAAGCCGTACGAGCCGAATCCATTGTTGCGACCGCCGATCCAGGTTCCCGAATTGAGAATCAGGGTGCCCAAGCCCGATGGTGGGAAAACTGCAGAACCGTACAAATTCGTAAACCGACCGCCTGGCCCCATTGCCATCGTCACAGTTGTCGCTGAACCGCTAAATCCGCCCGCAAGCGCCAAACCTGTCCCCGAGATCGTGAGTGCGTTGGAG
>Ga0315904_10004457_pt1 | contig 19996 bp, 16 predicted proteins | sample LakEriMetagenome_6_FD_203529 | JGI IMG/M metagenome (GOLD analysis project Ga0315904, IMG submission 203529) | Freshwater fungal communities from buoy surface, Lake Erie, Ohio, United States - Buoy 12 MA120 | ecosystem: Environmental > Aquatic > Freshwater > Lake | place: USA: Lake Erie, Ohio...
TGAAGGTAGTCATCTGATTTTTTACCTGAATACAAAATCATAGAATTTTTATTAAGGTCTCCATCAACACCCTTGTATGCTTTAATGATGTCGTCCTTGTTTTTGTTGATTTTGTTTGTTGTGTCAATATCAGCTAAAGTTAAACCATAGATATTTAGTGCTGTTTCAAACTGTATTTTGCGTTCATCGTGTTTGTAATTGAACGGAATAAAAAACCAGTCTATCCCTGCAAGTGGAGCAAATACTGTCCCACTTAGGTTATTAGTAGAACTTACAATCTTTGAAATGTCTGTCGGGTCGTTAAGTCCAATACCGTCAGTGTTTGGGTTTATTTCAGTTGGTTCAATTCTAATAATTGGAACATCTCCGCCAAAAAAATCTTCAGGACTATCAATTAAACTGGTGTCAGAATAATTGTTGTCAAGCAGGTTTGTTACCTTCAATAATATTTTTGCTGTGTCGTCAATTAGTGGAATAACAACCTTTTTTATTTTACAATGCTTAGCAAGAATTTCTATACCACTAATGTGGTCTGCATGAAAGTGAGAAATAAATAGAATGTCAATAGGATGGTCTTTAGGAAAAGTAGATTTGATTTTAGTCTCCAATTTTTTTCCTTTAAACGTTGATGAGCCACAATCGTAAACAATCGTAAACTCTGTTCCATTAAACTTATGTCTTTCGGTGTAGAAAGCACCTTGTCCGATTGGATGAAATGTTCTTATCAAACTCATATTGTGTTTTGTTTTTGTCAGTTAGTTCAAAGCTCAAATATTTAAAGTTAGCACTGTCCCCACGGGTTGCAGGTAACTTGCTTATAACATTACCTTTTCTACCGTATTTGCACGTCCCGCTGCGTATAACATAACCTTTGTTAAGATTCTTAACATCCCGCAACACCCTGAATGCCCATCAAACCATCCTTTGCTCTTCGGTACTGTCATGTTTCAAATTACGGCTTTAGTCAACTGATTTTGTGTAGTACTTTTTCAAATGTATACAATGAATGGAATATTGCAAGAGGTTTGTGGGTAAATGGTGGATTGTTGCGGTGGGTAGGGAGTAGGTTTGATGTGTTGCATGGTTGCTTGTGGGGTAAGGGTTGTAAGGCTTTGGAGTAAGGATGGATTTATTGGGAAAGGGCGATGAGATTTTCGTCGAAAAGGTGGAGGGTGAGAGATTTTCCCGACTGAAAAAGTCGGGACTGCTGCGTTGTGATGGGCTGCGGTGGGTTCATCGCTTCGAATCCCGGTACATTTCGACTGCTTTCCGCTGCGCTCCAAGCGCTCAATGACCGGGCTTGGGTGGTTGTGTGGTGTAGCGGAAGGCGCTGAAACTGCGTGCAGGGAGTAAAATGCTTTGCTCCTCTTGTTTCGCAGCCTGGGGCGTGAGGGGCTGGGCGCTGCGCCAGTTGAGGCGGAGGTCGGGGAATTGGCTGTGGTAAAGGCGCCGTGGGCTGTTGCCGGTGTGGATGAAGAAGCCGAGCACGGTGTCGCCCGAGGTGATGAAATAGGCGTAGGCGCTGTCTTGCGGGATGTACTGGATGCGGCGGCCGGTCTGGAAATGCGCAGGATGCTGCGATCGGATGGCCGCCAAAGCCCGGAGCCAGTCGTGCAGCTCGCGCTGGGCGGGGCTGAGCTGTGCATACTGAAACAGGTCGAGGCTGTCGCCGGGCCAGCCGCCGGGATAATCGCGGCGGATGATGCCGTGCGGGCCTGCGCCGTCCATCCCCAACTCGCTGCCGTAAAACACGCAGGGAATGCCGCGCTGGGTGTACAGGAGTCCGTACGCGATGCGCAAGGTGGCGGGGTCGTTCTTGTACAAGGCAGCCGCGCGGTCGAGGTCGTGGTTGTCGACAAAGGTGACGAGCTGCTCCGGATGCCGGTAAATGCCGTCGCCGGCCAGACAGTAGTAAATGCTGCTGATGCCGGTATTCCAGCCGAAGGGTTCGCGCAGGCCGCGGTGCAGGGCAAATGCGAGCTGGAAATCGGTGACGCCGTCGAGCGCCACCGCGTTCGGGTCGCTCATGCGGTTGTGCGTCCAGATGGCTTGCGCGGCCGGTATATGCTCCCAGGTTTCACCGAAGATGAAGAGCCCGGGAAAAGTGGCCTTCAGGCGCTGCAACAACTGCAGCAGAAAAGCTTGCTCGGAATAGGGATAGGTGTCGATGCGCACGCCCGATGCGCCGGTCTGCGCCACCCACCAGAGCGTTTGCTGGATGAGATAGCGCGCGAGCAGCGGATCGCTCTGGTCGAGGTCGGGCATGTGGTGGTCGAACCAGCCTTCGCGCAATGCCGCCTGCTCGGAGGGCGCGGCATACGGATCTGACAGGGCTGCGATGCGGTAATTGCTGCGGCGGAAGCTGTCGCTGAGATGGAACCAGCGCTTGCGGATGCGGTCGCGGTAAAACGGATGCTGGTCGCCGATATGGTTGTACACGCAGTCGAGCACGAGGCCGATGCCAAGCTTGCGGCAGGAATCGCGGAGGCGCTGCAGCACGTTCATGTCGCCAAAACGCGGGTCGATGCGGTAGAAATCGGTGCAGGCATAGCCGTGGTAGCTTTCGCGGGGCTGGTTGTTTTCGATGAAGGGTGTCATCCAGAGGGCGTTGAAGCCGAGCTTGCGTATATGGCCGAGATGCGCTGTCACGCCTTCCAGGTCGCCCCCGTGCCGGCCGTTCACCTTGTTGCGGTCGGGCAGTTCGGCCATGCCGGGCATGCGATCGTTCTGCGGATTGCCATTGGCGAAGCGGTCGGGCATGAGCAAGTACATGCGGTCGGATGCCTGGATCTTGCTGGTCATGGGCTGCGGCGCGTTTACCTGGTAGGCGATGCGCTGCGCTTTCTTTCCGATCCCGGCCAGCAGCTGGAAGCTGCCACTGAAACCTTGCGGGACGAAGAGGCGCAATAGGCGGTAATCGCCCGAGAAGGCGGTATCCGACGCCAGCACGCGGATGTTCGGGCCTTCCACGGCGAGCGGAAGCCGTTCCACACCCTTGCCGTACAAGAGCAGGTCGAGCGTATCGGAGCCGCTGCCGCTGAACCAGGAAGGCGGGTCGATGCGGGTGATGACCCCGCGCTGCGCCTGTATTCCGGCGGCGGAGAGCAGGCTGAAAAGCAGGAGGCCGGCGGCGCTGAGCGCTCGTTTTTTCATGTTGTCCACAGGTTACAAAGAAAAAAAACATTTGTTAAGTGTCCTTTTTACACTTTGAAAGTTAAATTTGCCTTCACTAAAGGAGAAAACAGGATGAAAAACCTCTTTACTACAAGCATGGTGCTGTTGAGCTTCGCGGCTCTCCAGGCCCAAACCGACGTAGTGTTGACGGTGGATGACACCAACAACAAGACGAAGACCGGTATCAAGTTCAAAGGCCAGTTCAACAGCTGGGCTGAAGTAAGTGCCTTCGACGACGGCACCAACGGCGACGCAACCGCAGGCGACAATATCTGGTCGCTCAAGGTTTCTGCTGCCGACGGCACCTACGAGTGGGGCGCAGTAGACCAGGACGGCGCATGGCTTACCCCCGGCGTTCCCAACTCTACTTTCACCGTGAGCGGTTCTTCCGTTACCGGAACCACCAGCATCGTGATCCCCAAGCTGAAGCCCATGCACTCGGTAGTATTCACCGTGCGCGACCTGCCCGGCAAGGAAACCAACATCAAGCTGAAGGGTTCCATGTTCGGCTGGAGCACCAAAGACATGTTCGATGACGGCACCAACGGCGACACCACTGCCAACGACAAGGTGTTCACCCTGAAAACCGATATCGAAGAAGGCAACTGGGAATGGGGTATTGAAAACCAGTGCGGCTGGAAACTCCAGGGTTCCAACCGTCAGTTCACGGTAGCCGTGGGCGGCGCTGTGAGCGGTTCTACTTCCTACAGCATCCCCGCAGGCGGAACTCCGATCAATGTAACTTTCCGTGTGTACATGGGCGACGTTATTGTAAATTCTAACGGCCTGTATGTGGGCGGTGACTTCATGGACCAGATCAGCGGCAAATCGCTCTGCAACTGGACCAAAGACACCCTGCGCCTTGCCGACGCCAACAGCGACGACGTATTTGAAATGACCCTCAGCATCCCCGCTGCGAAATACTCCTACAAATACTTCAACGGCCGCGGTGGTGACCCGGACGGTGAAAAAGGTGACTTCAAAACCGGTGGCTGCGGTACCGACAACGGTCTCGGCGGCTTCAACCGCGTACTCGACCTCACCGGCATTACCCGCGACACCGTGCTGCACATCTACAAGTATGACAGCTGCTCGGTTTACACCCCGATGGCTTCAGGCCTGAACAAGGGCAACAGCGTGGTAAAAGGCATTTTCCCGAACCCCGCTTCTGCTACCGCTACCGTGATGTTCCATGAAAGCGGTGTAGCCCACGTGGTTACCCTGTTCGACATGGCTGGTAAAGCTGTTTCCGTGCAGACACTGAGCGCCGGCAAAGGCTTCGCCACCATCAGCCGTCCCGGCAGTGGCATGTATCTCGTGCAGGTAGCCGACCAGCGTGGCGGCACTGCATACGGACGCATCATCTTCGAATAATCCACAATCAAAAAAACCGACAAAAAGGCGACCTATCCATCCGGTAGGTTGCCTTTTTTTTGAAAGCATAACCCATGAAACGCAACATTCTGCATGGCTTGATTTTCGCGCTGATGCCGGCCGCTTCAGCCCAGGTATGGCTCGATCCTTATTTCGCGCGACAAGACGATTCTGTCACCGTGTATTTCGATGCGGCCGCAGGCAATAAAGCCTTGGTCAATCTCGGTCCGCCGGATGTGTACATGCATACCGGCGCCATCACCGACCGCAGCACTTCTGCCGGCGACTGGCGCTATGTGCAGGGCACCTGGGGAACAGACGACCAGCCCAGGAAGATGCAATACCTCGGCAGGAACATCTACAGCAAGCGCATCCATGTCCGGAATTTCTATGGGGTTCCTTCCAACGAAAACATCCTCCGCCTCGCCTTCGTTTTCCGCAACCGGGCCGGCGACAAGGTGGGCCGTGCCAGCGACGGCAGCGATATCTTCGTCACCATCTGGCCGGCAGGGCTCCGGGCAGCATTCCTGCAGCCCGATGCAGCGGCGCAGATCGGCAAGGCCGGCGATTCGCTCCGGCTCCGTTGCGCAGCTTCCGAATCATCCCAGCTTGAACTCTACCTGAACCAGACGCGGATAAAATCAGGTCAGGGCAAAAGCCTCGACACCCTCTTCACTTCCCTCCCGGCCGGGCAATACCGCTTCATCTTCAAGGCCAACACCGGCACCGCGAGCGTGGCAGACACCTTTGTGTACATCGCAGGCGGTACGGCAGCAACTGCTTCCCTCCCATCCAATACCCGCGACGGTGCCACCTATCTGAGCGACAACAGCGTACGCCTCACCCTTTACGCCCCGGGCAAGCAATCGGTCTTCGTTACCGGCGACTTCAACAACTGGCTGCCCGATACCGCTTACGCCATGAAACGCACACCCGATGGGCTGCGCTGGTGGCTGGATATCCAAGGGCTGCAAAAAGGAAAACAATACGGATACCAATATTTCGTGGACGGCGCGCTGAAGGTCGCCGATCCGCTCAGCGAACTCATCCTCGACCCCTGGAACGACGCCTGGATCGACAAGGCCGACTTCCCGAATCTGCCGCCTTATCCATCCGGCAAAACGAACGGACTGGTTTCGGTGCTTCGGCCCGGGCATACCGTTTACAACTGGCAACACGACAGCTTCCGCCTGCGCAATCCGGCGAAGCTGAACATCTACGAACTGCATATCCGCGATTTCGTGGGCAGCCATCATTTTAATACCATCCGCGACACCCTCGCCTATTTGCGCCGCCTGGGCATCAACGCCATCGAATTCATGCCGCTCAGCGAGTTTGAAGGCAATTCCAGCTGGGGTTACAACAGCTCTTACCACATGGCGCTCGATAAATATTACGGCAACAGCGAGCAGCTCAAGGCGCTGGTGGATGAATGCCACAAACACGGCATGGCGGTGATCCTCGACATCGTGCTGAACCACGCTTTCGGGCAGAGCAGCCTCTGCCATTTGTATTGGGATGCGGATCGCAACCAGCCCGCGCCCGACAATCCGTGGCTGAACATCACGGCCAAACACGACTTCAATGTTGGATACGACCTCAACCATGAATCGCAGGCCACAAAAGATTATGTGGACCGGGTGATTGAATACTGGCTGAAGGAATTTGATATGGATGGATTCCGCTTCGACCTCAGCAAGGGCTTCACGCAGGTGAACACCCTCGGCAATGTAGCTGCCTGGGGCCGTTACGACGCCAGCCGCATTGCGATCTGGAACCGCATCAAAGACCGCATCCGCACCTACGATCCGGATGCCATGCTCATACTCGAACATTTCGCCGACAACGACGAGGAAACGGCCCTTTCCAATGCCGGCTTCTACCTCTGGGGCAATGCCAACCACGTGTATACCGAAGCCAGCATGGGCTTCAGTTCCGACCTCAACTGGAGCGATTACAAGCGCCGCGGCTGGAGCAAGCCCGCCCTGGTAGCCTATATGGAAAGCCACGACGAAGAGCGCATGATGTACAAGAACATCTCGTTCGGCAACAGCAACGGCAACTACAATGTAAAGAACCTGAATACGGCCCTGCAGCGCGGCGCCATGGCGGCCGTGCCTTTCTTCAGCCTGCCCGGACCGAAAATGATCTGGCAGTTTGGTGAACTCGGCTACGAGGTACCGATCAATTTCAACGGCCGCACGGGCGAGAAGCCCATCCGCTGGGAATACTTCAGCCAGGATACGCGCCGCAGCCTGTATTCGGTGTACGCCACCCTAATGCAACTCCGCAATACCTGGCCGGTATTCCATACCAACGATTACGGACACGAGTTGAACGGCATCGTCAAGAAGGTATGGCTGCAGCAAAACGGGCATTATGTGCTCAGCATGGCCAATACCGATGTGCGCAACCAAAGCTTCAACATCGACTTCCAGTCAACCGGCAAATGGTACGAGATCTTCAGCGGCGACAGCCTGAACATCAGCAACCGCACGCAAAGCATCACGCTCCGTCCGGGTGAATACCGCCTCTATTCGAATGTCCGCATGCAGGAAACCAATCTGCCACTGGGCACGGAAAAGATCAGCGGCATGAAGGTCAGCCTCTATCCCAATCCGGCTTCCGGCCAACTCTTCTGGCACACAGCGTCTGAGCAAATCGGACACTGGCAGGTTTCAGACCTCAAGGGCAGGCTGGTGATGCAGGGAACAGCAGGAACAGAACAAGGTGTGTTGGATATCCGCGGCCTGCAGGCGGGCGTGTATATCCTCTCGCTGGAAGGAAACCAGAACGCGGTGCAATTGCGTTTCGTGGTTGAATAAACCGGAAAGGCAATAGGGTTATTCCGCCGGATTCGCCATGGCGGCGGTATCGGGTGCCATCAGGACCAGCAGGTTTTCCTGCAAAAGCTCTATTTTCCGAATAGTCTTAACCGCCGGTTGCCAAAAATGGCGCACCTCGTTATGCGTTGTAACTATATTCTGAGTTGGTTCATTGAGATAAGCATATAATGCTCTCATTGGTAAACGCGCACTGAAACGCGAAACGAAAACATCATTTTGCTTCTCATTATAGAGCAGTTTCACTTGATTCAGGCGTGTTCTCTGAGCAAATGATTGTAAGCTAACAGAATCTAAACTTCTATAGAGACGTGTATCTCTAATGGTAAAATTCACGAGCGCATCGCCGCTGCTGTCGGGGCGGTAATGGAAGGTATAATCCATCCAGAGGCGCGCATCGCCCGATCTGAATTCGAGGGGTTTGATGAAGTACAGCGTGCCTTTATCGCCCGCATAGAACACTTCAAACAATTTGCCGGCCCTGCCTCCACCGCCCGGCTTGAGCATGCCGCAGGAGGCCAGGGAAACGGCTGCCAGCAGGAAAAGAACGCCCTTGCGGAAGGCGGAAAAACTTACAGGGGTGGAAAGGCTCAAGGCTTATGGATTTTGTTTTTGAAGATGCCGGAGCGAAAAGCTTTCGCTGCCGCGGAATCGGAACCGGTGAGGAAGAGGGCTATTTCTGAACCTCCGGCTTCGGTTACGTATTCGAGGAAATCGGTCGTGCCGCTGCGTTGCAGGCGGTGGACATAGGTAGTGGAATCGGTCTCCGAACGCAGGGCGGTATCGCCGGAAAGGTAGCGGCTCATGCGCGCGATGCTGGTGCGCACAGGCAGGCCGATGTACAGGCGGTAGTTGTTTCCTTCCACTACCCGGAAAAGCGGTATTTTCTCCGCTTCAGCCCGGAAGAGCGCCGAAAACTGCTGGTCGATGGTGGTATCGATGGCCGGCAACACTTTTTCACCCGAATCCAGTTGCAGCCAGGCACCGTTGAAAAGCGGGAGCTGGTTCGGCGGGATGGATTTGCTTCCGCAGGAAAACAACAGCGTTCCGAGCAGGATGGCGGAAAAAGTACGGCCGATACCAATAGAAAAGGGAAGACCGTTGGGCCTTCCCTTCTCCGGACAGGTGAGATTATTCTCCTGTAACAATGGTTTCGTAGGTAACGATGATATTCAGCAGGCTGGTGTGCTTGATGTCTACCGTCGAGATTTTGGTGATACCGCCGTTTTTGGCTGCGGTGCGGATGCTCGCGTCGGCATCGAAGAAGAGGATACCGAGGAATCCTGTTGCCTTAGCGGTTCCTACCTTGCTGCCAACGGGGTTGCTGGTGGCGTTCACGGGCAGCGTGATGGCGCAGCCGGTTGCTACTACGGCGAGGGCCAGTGCAGCGAAAGCGATTTTGATTTTCTTGAACATGGTTATGTAGTTTAATGAGGTTTTGAGGGTTCCATGATGGCCGGATTGCTCAGCCATCGTTGCGCAAGTAAAGGGAAGAATTGGATATTAACAACTTTCATAACCCACATAGCCCGGGTTGTGCAGATAAAAAGACAGGCCAGGGAAAATCGCAAGCGCTTAATTTCGCTCATCGATGACGGCAAGCCATACTCCGGAACCAGCGGTACAAACGATCCGTGCACTGATACTGGCCGGAGGTGCGAGCAGCCGCATGGGAGCCGACAAAGCCTGGATGGATTATCACGGCAAGCCCCAGGTAATCTGGTTGTATGAGCTGTTGGAAGGCCTGGGATTGAACGTGTGGATTTCGCTGCAGCAGGCGGATGGAAGGCTTGCCGGAAGGAATACTGTTCAGGATTTTCCCGCGTTTCAGGGGCATGGACCCTTGAGCGGCGTATTGAGCGCTGCGCAGCAAGTCGGAGCAGATACTGCCTGGTTGTTTATCGGCTGCGATTATCCGCTTTTTGGGGAAAGGGAAATCGGCCAACTCATTCAAGCGCGTGATCCGAACGCCTTGGCAACGGTTTTTTCCTGGGAAGGCCGCGTATTGCCATTTCCGGCCATTTGGGAACCGGAAATGCTGGCCTGTCTGGAATCGGATTTCCATGCAGGGCATCATTCCCTGCGGCGGAGCCTGGAGTACCGGGCTGAAAGGTTGCGGATCATTTCCCCGTTGTCGGGCAACAGCCTGCAAAGCGCCGATACACCGGAAGATGCGGAAAGGATGCGATTGGCCCTTGGAAGCAAGGGAGATTCAGTCCGGCGGCTGTAAATTTGGCGCATGGACGCAGCGGCGGTGCAAGGAAGGCGAATTTGGCGCATTGAGGCAGGGAGCGGCAACTGGACCGACGACGAGCTGGCAGTGGAAGAACCGCTGGAAATCCGCGTAGGAACGGAAGGGAAGCTGCAGCCTTTGTCCATCACCATGCGCACCCCCGGCAAAGACCCGGAACTGGCCGCGGGCTTTCTCTTCACCGAAGGCGTTTTGAAACAGGCAGATGAAATCCTGTCGGTCGCGCATGCCCGCCATCCTTTTTTACCCCAACCCGATCCGAATGTTGTGGAAGTCGTGTTGAAGCCGGATCATCCCTTCGATCCTGCCAGCCTGAACCGACATTTTTACACCACTTCCAGTTGCGGTGTTTGCGGAAAAAGTTCGGTCGATGCCTTGCGCACCACCGCCGGACGCCAGCCTTTCAGCAGCAGCGGTGTGCAACACTCCCCTGCCCTGCTCGGCAGCTTACCGGAACGCTTGCGGGAGATCCAGCAGGTCTTTGGACGCACCGGCGGATTGCATGCCTCGGCCTTGTTCAGTGCACAGGGCGAATGCCTGTGGTTGCGCGAGGATGTAGGCCGGCACAATGCCCTCGATAAATTGATAGGAGCCAGTTGGCTGGCCGGCGCTTTGCCTCAGGCGGATGATATCCTCTTGCTCAGCGGCCGTGCCAGTTTTGAATTGCTTCAAAAAGCCATCATGGCAGGCATCCGTACCGTGGCTGCCGTTGGCGCGCCGAGCAGCCTCGCTGTTGAGCTGGCCGCAGAATTTCACGTAACTTTGGTCGGTTTTCTGCGCCCGGAACGCATGAATGTGTACACGGCGCCCGAACGCATAGTGCAAGCATGAAGATCCGCATCAAATCGAATTTCATCCGCATCCGGCTCACCCGGCACGAAGTGGAAAAGCTGCGTGCTGATGGCATGGTGGAGGCATCCACCGTTTTCGGTCATGACAATGCCTTTGAATATGCAGTGCGCAGCAGCGATGTTGTTTCCGGTCTGACCGCTGCTTTCTCCGAAAACCGCATTACCTTTTATCTGCCCAAAAGCGAAGCCCAGGTATGGCCTGATGATCAGCGGACCGGCTTTGAAGCCATCCAGGAGAACGGCGCCGGCGGGCTCGGTCTCCTCCTTGAAAAAGATTTCATCTGCCTCGATCAGCCCGATGCCGGGGCAGAAAACTTATATCCAAACCCATTGGCGCAACAGGAACCATGAACGAAGCGAAAGACCAGCACACGGCACAGGCCGAGAACCCGGAGATTTTTACAGGCATACGGTTTGTCGCACCGAAAGATGTGGCCGGAGGCGCTCCGGCAGTATTCAGTGCCGTGAAACACGTGTTTGGCGCCATGGGTCCGCTGCGCGGCTGGAAAGCCCTGGCCAAGCTGAACCAGAAAGGCGGCCACGATTGTCCGGGCTGCGCCTGGCCCGACCCGGACGACCACCGTTCCGGCATCGCAGAATACTGTGAAAACGGCGCCAAGGCCATTGCAGAAGAAGCCACAACCCGCAAGCTTACGGCGGCCTTCTTCGCCGAAAACAGCATCTCTTCCCTTTCGCATCTCACAGATTACGAAATCGGGAAGAAAGGCCGTCTGGCAGAGCCGATGTACCGCCCTGCCGGCGCCGACCATTACGAACCCATCAGCTGGGACGTTGCATACGACAAGATAGCAGCCCATCTGAACGCGCTGGCTTCGCCCGATGAAGCATCCTTTTACACTTCAGGCCGCACCAGCAACGAAGCGGCTTTCCTTTACCAGCTCTTCGTGCGCGAATTCGGCACCAACAACCTGCCCGACTGCAGCAATATGTGCCACGAGAGCAGCGGTGTGGCCTTGTCTGAATCGGTGGGCATCGGCAAAGGCTCGGTTAAGCTGGAAGATTTCTACGAAGCGGAAGTCATCATCATCCTCGGTCAGAACCCCGGCACCAACCATCCGCGTATGATGTCGGCCCTGCAACGCGCCAAACGCAACGGCGCGAAGATCATCAGCATCAATCCGCTGAAAGAAAGCGGACTCCTGTCATTCAGCAATCCGCAGGAAGTTGGCGGCATGCTCGGCGCCCAAACCCGTCTGAGCGATTTGTACCTGCAGGTGCGCATCAACGGAGACATTGCCTTGCTCAAGGCGGTGAATCACTTGCTCCAGAAAGCCGACGAGCAGGCGCCCGGCAAGGTATTCGATCACGATTTTATCCGCGACCAGACCATCGATTCAGCCGCCTACCTCGAGCATCTGCGCGGGCTGGATCTGCACTACCTCGCCGAACAGAGCGGCATTGCATTGCCCTTGATCGAAGAAATGGCGATGATGCTGGCGCCTTCCAAAAAGATCATTGCCTGCTGGGCGATGGGCCTTACACAGCACAAGAACGCCGTCGACACCATCCGCGAAGTGGTAAACCTCCTGCTGTTGAAAGGCAGCATCGGCAAACCCGGCGCCGGTACTTGTCCGGTACGCGGGCACAGCAACGTACAGGGCGACCGCACGATGGGCATCTACGAAAAGCCGCCGCAGGCCTTCCTCGACCGCCTGGAGAACTCCTTCGGTTTTCGTCCGCCGCAACACCACGGATACGATGTGGTGGAAAGCATCGAAGCCATGCACGCCGGCAAAGTGAAGGTCTTCATGTGCCTAGGAGGGAACTTCCTCTCCGCCACACCCGATACCTTGTTCACCGCGGAAGCCTTACAGCGCTGCGATCTCACCGTGCAGGTAAGCACAAAACTCAACCGCAGCCATCTCATCACCGGCAAAGAAGCCATCATCCTGCCATGCCTTGGCCGCACAGACCGCGATATCGTGAACGGCGAAGCGCAGTTTGTGACGGTGGAGAATTCCATGGGCGTGGTGCATAGCTCACGTGGCAACCTCGAGCCCATTTCAAAGGAATTGCGCAGCGAACCGGTGATAGTGGCCCAGTTGGCGTCGCGGGTATTGGGCGAAAAAAGCAGGGTGGAATGGAAGAAATACCTGCGCCATTACGACGCCATCCGCGACGATATCGCCCGCACCATTCCCGGCTTCGACCGTTTCAATGAAAAGGTACGCCAGCCTGCCGGTTTTTATCTGCCCAACGGCGCGCGCGAAGGCCGATTCAACACCCTGAGCGGCAAAGCCGGTTTCCATATCGGCCGCGTGATCGAAACTCCATTGAAGCCCGGCGAATTGATCATGATGACCATCCGCAGCCACGACCAGTTCAACACCACCATTTACGGCCTGGACGACCGTTACCGCGGTATCTTCCACGAGCGCAGGGTGATCATGATGAACCGGGAAGACATGGCGGAGCACAAACTGAATGCCGGCGATGTGGTGGATTTGTACAACCACCATGGCGGCACGGAGCGTGTAGCCCGGAGGTTCATCGTCACGCCTTACGATATTCCGCGGGGTTGCACCGCTACCTATTTCCCGGAGGCAAATGTGTTGGTGCCTTTGCAAACCACGGCCGACAAGAGCAATACACCGATGAGCAAGATGGTGGTGATTACGCTGCAGAAGCAGGCCGAGCATGTGAACCTGTCCTGATCGGCAGGTTTTTTTAAAGCGAAGGCTGAAGCCGGGGTTGAGGATTGTGTCGAAGGTTACACCAAAGCGTGTATACTATTCGCTATCAACGTATTACAAGAAAACCACTTACCCAGACATCTGATTGTGTCGAAGCTTACACCAAAACCTGCAGGTTATTGGTTGTCAGTGCATTGAAGACAAACCCCGCCCCTAGCTTCTGATTGTATCGAAGCATACACAAAAGCGTGGATGTTATTCCTAATCAATGCATTAAACGCAAACCACCCGCCAGAACATCTGATTGTGTCGAAGCTTACACCAAAACCTGCAGGTTATTGGTTGTCAGTGCATTGAAGACGAACCCCGCCCCTAGCTTCTGATTGTGTCGAAGCATACACCAAAAGCGCCCGATAGACCGTCTCCAGGCGGCTGTGCGGGCCCAGACATCTGATTGTGTCGAAGCATACACAAAAGCTATTTGTTATTGGTTATCAATCCATTACACTCAGGCCCGCTCAGCTTCTGATTGTGTCGAAGCATACACAAAATCTCCTATATCATTGGTTATCAATGCATTACAACCAAACCACTCGATCAGCCATCGGATTGTATCGAAGCATACACAAAAGCGCGGGATGAACCAGCTCCAGGCGGCTGTGCGGACCTGAACTTCTGATTGTGTCGAAGCATACACAAAAGCGCTTTTGTTATTGGTTATCAACGCATTACACTCAGGCCACCAGCTCAGCTTCTGATTGTATCGAAGCCTACACAAAGCACCGCCGATCGAAAAAAGTACCTTTCTACCCCCCACCCGCTCGTTGATCCGGATGCCTGTTCACAGTCAAGAACCAAGAGGTTGTTACCGAAAAACCCTTCACGCAATTTGAATTATTGAAATGAATTATATAGATTCGATTATCCGGTTAGCATTGCGCTAACATAAACACAATCCGGAGGCCCCCAACTGCAACCTATTCAACCCGAACGCGTCAAACCCAATAAAGCATGAAAAGACTCTTTACTATTTTACCATTTGTATCACACCGTGTAATGCATGCACTGTTTCCAGTCGCGGTGTTTGTTACCGGTATCGGAACAAATTTGCAGGCATCCAATCCATTGGGTGTCAGTGTATATTACCAACACTTGGGCGGACAACGCTATCTGCTTGTCGCCGAGCTGCAGAGAGATTGCAGAGCTATAAGATTGCTTCCCACGGTCAGCGGGACACTCCGCTCAGGCCCCTGCAAGACAAACATTACACTTACACGCGATTCAATTCGTGAATTCAAATTGCGTTGCAATAACCAGTCTGCTTGTTCTCCCAGCAATACGCCTGCCGGTGAAGGTATAGAAATTCAACGCTTTACCCTGACAGTTGATTTCAGCCAATCTCCATACAATGCCTTTACGCAGTCGTCATGCTGTGAGGTGATTTTTGCCATGAGCGATCGCCTGAGACAGTCATACATCAACACCGGACCGGGTGGATCGTTTATTTGGGCAGCTTGCACGCTTAACCTCTGCACGCGACCAGGCCTCAAACCACATAACAGCAGTGCCCGGCTGGGAAATGAATTTTCACCCTACTTATTGGTTAATCAGCCTCTGCGTATCTCTGCTTATTCCATCGATCCCGATGGCGATTCCCTTGGATATGCCTTGAGTACACCATACACTGATTTATCCAAACCTGTAAGCTATACAGGCGGTTTTTCAGCTTCAAATCCGTTCACCACCTATTGCCCGGTTTCCTTTCCTTGCAGCAGCAACCCAGGGAGCTCCCCTCCCAGAGGATTTAACTTCGATAACCGCACCGGTGACATGATCTTTCAGCCGGGTAAACAAGATGTTTGAAATAAACGAGTTCCGAAGAGACAGTAATGGCATCATGCAAAAAGTGGGTACAACTTTTCATGAACGCGTTGTAATCATGACCGTAAGGGCCGGCAACAATGCTCCTGTTATCACAGTGCCAAACGAATCGCCTATCTGCGCCGGAGATAAGCGTTGTTATGCATTCAAAATCGAAGACAAACCTTTCAATGCTTCCACCCCACCCGACACCCTGCGATGGCGTTGGAGCACCAGCCATCCAAACCTTACTGTAAGTTCCACCGTTAATGCGCCTAACGACGTAAGCCTGCAGGTTTGCGTAACCACTTCAGCAGCTGACAGCATGGGCACCTCGCATTTCTTCAGCCTGATTGCAGATGACAATTTTTGCCCGATACCCCAGCGCGCGCAACGTACTTTCCACATTCGCACCCTCCGCAAACCGGAATTTAATTTCAAAGCCAGTAAATTGCCCGGCTCGCGCGTGGTACTTCAACTGAGCAGCCGCGATTCCACTGCTGAATACTCCGTTGCCTTCCGCGGACCTGACAAATTCTTCCGCCGATATGATTACCGCAGGAAGACCAGCGTCAGCGACACCATCCAATTCCCCCTTGCCGGCACCTATTACATCGAAGCCGAAATCAAAGTACCCAACGCCTGCTCCTACCTGCTGCGCGACAGCATACAACTCGAAGGCTGTCTGAAGCTGGAACCGCTGAGCGTGCCGCTGAACCCGGCCTGCGCCAGCCTGCCACTTACCATCGTGCCGAAAATCAGCAATGCCGTGGGCAGCCTGCAATACCGCTGGAGCGATGCGCAAAACAATGTCCTTTCCACGGCCGACAGCCTCACCTATACGCCCGTCCGCGATACCCTCATCCGGCTCCGGGTGATCGATCAAGTGGCCTGCGAAGCGAGCACTTCTATCGCCATTGGCTCCTATCTGCCGCAACTGAGCTATCAAACGCCCTCAGTGGTGTTCTGCAGCGAAGGAACCGAATTCGATTGGGCGAAAATCACCAACGCAAACCCGTCCACTGCCAGCTTCAGTTCTTCCCTGGCCGGCCTGGTTGAAAAACGCTCCAATGGCTATTTCAGTTCCGCGCGCATACCACTCAGCGGTCTCGGCACCCAAAGTGAACGTGTGCAGATTGATTACAGCGATTCGGCCGGATGCCCCGTGACAGGCGGTTTCATCGTGGATGTGAATCCCTCGCCGTACAGCATCCTGCGCAACGATACCCTTTGCCGCGAAACGGAAGTGTATCCGCTTTTCAACCTGCTGCAGAATGAGGATAACATCAAGAATAGCTACCTGGTTAGTTGCTATGCCGGACCGATCGGGCCGCTGTACAGTGTGGTGAACGACAACCTGGGTCGTTATGTCACGCGCGGTATCTATTACATGGAAATGCAGACCAGCGACCGCCGATCCGGCTGCCTGGGACGCGACAGCTTCACGGTTGAACTGCGCGCCGCACCTACCTACAACATCCTGAAAGTGGATAGTCCATGCGCGCTGAGTCCTGCCCTGCGTCTTAATCCCTATGTGCGCGTCCAGAGCGCGACGCCCGACTTCAATTGGACAGCCGTGGCCTTCAACGGCGATGCGACAGACCCGATCCTGAGCAGGGTCATCAGCAACAAGGAGCGCTTCTTCCCCGCCAAAGCCGGCCGTTGGACACTGGCTTTCGCCGAAAGTTCAACCTTCTGCACCCTGCGCGACACCTTCGACATGGAAGTGCTGCCCTTGCCCAAACCCAATATCGGACGCGACACTGCCATCAATATCGACCGGACTATCCGTTTTTCGCCGGGCCGCTTCGACGCCTATGAATGGAACAACGGCGATGTCGGCAGCACCCGCAACATCGAAGCGCGCTTCCTGGGCCTGGGCCGCCACCTGATCTGGGTGCGCGTTACCTCGGCCGAAACCAATTGCAGCGCTGCAGATAGCCTGTACCTGGAGGTATTGCCCGCGGGAACGGGAATCACACGCCTGGCTGAACCCGGTTGGGTGTATCCGAATCCGTTCGACAAGGCATTGTTCATTGCTCCTTCGGGCGCGACGGATGTGCGCTTGTTCAATTTGCTCGGTCAGGAATTGCAGATGCAAATCGAACGCAAGTCTGGCCAGACGGTATTGCGCACCGACCTGATTCCGGGCGGATTGTACCTCTTGCAGTTCAGCCTGGGAGACCAGCGCTACCGCACGATGCTGCAGAAAAACTGAGGAACGCGATCGTTTTTTTTACAAGGGAAAATCGCGGCAATAGCTGCGGATCAGGTTCCTTGTCTTGCGGAATGATTCCATGATCTCCGATTCTGATCCTGTGGCCTTGGCCGGATCAGGGAAGTTCTTGTGATGCCGTTCGGCATTGCCCGGGATATACGGACAAACTTCTTTCGCATGGTCGCAAACCGTGAGGATATGGTCGAAATCCATGCCCAGGTATTGATCGACCAGATCAGAGGTATGCGACGATATATCCACGCCGTCTTCAGCCATTGCCAACAAGGCGCGCGGATTCAGGCCGTGGGCTTCAACGCCGGCGCTGTAAACTTCGGTGGCATCGCCGTGAAAATGACGCAGATAACCTTCTGCCATCTGGCTGCGGCAGCTGTTGCCGGTGCAGAGTACGAGTATTTTCTTTTTCATTGGGAATCAGATTATTGGAATCAATAGCGCCAGCGATTGGCCAGGGCAACGAGCGACAACATCACCGGTACTTCAATCAGCACACCAACAACGGTTGCGAGCGAAGCACCCGAATCGAGTCCGAACAAGGCAATCGCCACCGCCACCGCCAGTTCAAAGAAATTGCTGGCACCAATCATCGAGGCCGGTGCACATATCGCGTGGGCCAGCTTGAGGCGTTTGCCAACAAACCAGCTCAGGAAGAAGATGAAATAGGTCTGGATGGTGAGCGGAATGGCGATGAGCAGGATATTCCAGGGTTGATCGAGGATGGTTCTACCCTGAAAGGCAAAAAGCAATACCAGGGTGGTTAACAAGGCAAGGATGGAAACCGGCTTGAGCGCAGGCAGGAAACGTTCGGTGAACCAGGCCTCGCCTTTCAGTTTCCTGAGGTAACGGTTGCTCAGGTAGCCGAACAAGAGCGGAATGACCACGAAGATGACGACCGAAGAGGCCAGTGTTCCCCAGGGGATGCTGATATCGGCCATGCCCAGCAGCAACCCTACAATGGGTATGAACAGAACCAGAATTATCAGGTCGTTCACGGCCACTTGTACCAGCGTGTAGGCCGCATCGCCTTTGGTAAGATAAGACCAGACAAAAACCATCGCCGTACATGGTGCAGCGCCCAGCAGGATGGCCCCTGCGATGTATTCCTGCGCCTGTGCCGGGCTCAACCATGCACTGTATAAATGTTCGAAGAAAATCCAGGCGAAAAAGGCCATCGTGAAAGGCTTGATCGCCCAGTTGATGGCGACCGTCAGGCCCAGCCCTTTCCAGTTGCGCGATGCCTGGGCGAGCGAACCGAAGTCGATCTGCACCATCATCGGATAAATCATCAGCCAAACCAGGACGGCAACCGGCAAGTTCACGCCGTACCATTCCCAACTGCTGAGCACGCGGATTTCATCGCCGAGCCATGCGCCCAGCGCTATTCCCGCTGCTATGCACAGCAATACCCAAAGGCTGAGGTAGCGTTCAAATTTTCCCATAATCGTTTTAGCAGCAGCCTCCGCCAGGTGTGCAGGTGTTTTGGTTCGAAACCGACAGATCTTCCATCACCAGTTCCATCGCCGGCACGCCGCACTGATCAGGCGCGAGGCAAGCAGTTTGCAAAGCCGTCAGGTACAGGCTGTTTCCCTGCTGCCGGATGCCCCAGCGCCCGATGGTTTCAGCCTGAAACTCAAGCTCCACTTCCGGGTCTTCACCTTCAAACAATGCTTCTGCCTTGCGGATGATGCCGAGCCATTTGAACGGCGTCAGGCGGTGTTCGGTGTCGTTGGCTACCCACAATTGGAAGCCAACCTTGACTTCATCGCGTTTCACCCCCCCGCAATCGAGGAAAGTGCGGCGGTGCAGACCGGCTTCGGTAAGATGGAAATGCGCAGGAACGGCTTTCCCGTCAGGCAGGAAAAGGTCGAGGCGGATGGCGTGTTGGAGGAAGTTTTTGAGTTCAGAGAGTTTCATAGGGTTGGTATTAACAGCAGGTGTTGTTGGCTTCGGTGGTGGCGCGGTCTTGCAACAGCAGCAGGAAAGCCTGCACTTCGGCGAGTGCATCCGGATTGAGGCAATAGCAAACAGCCCGGCCTTCGACGGTGCCGCGGATGATACCCGCATCGCGCAGGGCTTTCAGGTGCAGCGAAATCGTGGGTTGTGCCAATTGAACGGCATTGCTGATATCTCCACAGATACAACCGGCCGTTTCAGAAAGGTATTCCAGTATGGCCACCCGGGCAGGATGACCAATCGCTTTCGCCAGTTCTGCCAGCCGCATATGCGCGGCTGTATACACATCTTCCTTCAGGGCACCCATAACAGATTGCAATATTACTATATTTCAATGAATGAAAGCGGACAAACATTGGATAGCGTCGATAACTTTTTCGTTTTTTAAGGCTGCAGGGTGGAATTTTGCGCCATACTCATGCAAGCATCGCGGAAAACCCGACGCCGCCGGCCTTCCGGTCTGCCCTCCGTTGTCAGCATCGGCCTGGTATTGTTTTCACTGGGCTTGCTGGGCATTTCCGTCTTCGCTGCACGTGAAGTTTCCCGCTATCTGAAAGAGGAGTTCCTGGTTGAAGTATTCTTCGCCGACAGCGCACAAGACATCGATGCCGAGCAATTCACCGCCCAGTTGACCAAGCAGCCCTGGGCTTTGAGCGCCACCTTTATCCACAAAGACAAGGCGGCAGAGCGGCTGAAAAACGAAATCGGGGAAGATTTTCTCCAGTATTACGGAACCAATTTCCTGCCGCATAAAACCGATTTGCACCTGAGGGCCGAGTTCACCAAACCCGCAGAAGTGG
>Ga0315904_10004459_pt1 | contig 19990 bp, 22 predicted proteins | sample LakEriMetagenome_6_FD_203529 | JGI IMG/M metagenome (GOLD analysis project Ga0315904, IMG submission 203529) | Freshwater fungal communities from buoy surface, Lake Erie, Ohio, United States - Buoy 12 MA120 | ecosystem: Environmental > Aquatic > Freshwater > Lake | place: USA: Lake Erie, Ohio...
ATTCATTCGCCAGTACTGCGCCATTCAACGGGCTAACAGTCAGCGTGGTAGCAGTAACCGCAGTAACCAAAAGGTTTTTGCCGATGTTGGCTGCAACCAGCGTACCGCCTGACAAACGAACGACCATGCCAGCTTTGATGCCAGAGGTCAGCGGGTTGCCGGTCTGGAACGTGATAACGCCAGTCGATGCTACCAGCGTGATTGCTGCGCTGGTCATGGATGAAACTGCCGTGAAATCCTGACGCAGTACGGAGGCCATCAGATCCTTGTAGGTTCCAGGCGATACTTCACCCGCGATAGAACCGGTGACTTGGCGGGGGCCATGACGGTAATCCGCGATCTGCTGGTCAGGGCGAATTTCTGCTGACTGGTATGCTTCCTTGGTCAGGTTGATGGTTGAACTGGTGCGGCGAAGCTGCTGACCACCAGAGCCAGATGCTGCTGAACCGAGTCCAGACTGTTTTTTGTAAGCAAGAATCTTGCTTACGCCTTGTGCAATGTTTGCCATTTGCGTCTACCTCTAAGGGAAAATGTCTGCCGAAAAATAGATCGTCACGGGAAGCCGATAACGATCACCGTCAATAATCGCCGGGGCGATAGTCGGGGTGCGATCAATCAGAACATCAGTGCCGCCTGACGATAGACCCAATCCACGCTGAAACTGATTACGAATCAGTTCAGCCCTTGCTGATGCTGCCTTAGGCCCTGTTCCCGGCGGGTAGCACAACAAAACCTGTAAAAAACCAATCACCCGGTACATCCCATCACCCAATGTGGGATTCTGCGTATCCGATACCGCAAGATTGACTTGCTGGTAGGGCGTTCCTGTCACCGGAGTATACGGGACGCTTTCCCATGCCGTTGCAATCGACGGGCTGATCGCGTTGAGCCGAGTTTCTAGCGCCGCTCTGATGTTAACGATGCTCATAATTTCATGCTACCGGCGACAGACTGAATGGCGATCCGTACCCATCCAGCAGGGGCTTGTCGAGGCGAATAAAAATCGTATTCCAGCCGTCGAATATACGGCACATTGTTGGACAAATACATTACCGATCCTGGCGTAATTTTTGCCAAAGCATCGGCTACTGTATCCGATCCATCACCATCAATGCGATCAATTTCATTACGAATTGGTGCGCCCGTGCTGGCTTGCCAATTTCCTTTTGCGCGACCGCCCACATAGCCCGGCGGGGCGGGTTTTGTCCAATAAGTCGGATCACCAACCGGTGTGCCTTGAATCACACGGCGAAAAATTTCAGTGGTTACCTTCTTAACCGCGCCTTCAACGTTCGTATTGATCTTGACAGTGATTTTGCCCAGGCTCATTTTCGCACCTGTGAAACATAGAGCGCGTGTTCTTCGCCTGACCAAATAATCTGCACCGCGATGACCGTATAAGTCACCGAGTCAACAATGAACCGGTCATTTGGATTCGGCTCGGTGTTGCCTTTGGCGGCAATCGTCAACTTTTTGTCACCCTTTTCAACCAATCCGGCCACGTATTCGTCGCCAGAAAATTCTTCAAGGATGGCCTTTGGTACTCCGACACTCGTAGAACCACCAGAAACATCGCCAGTAATCGGGTCATACGTTCCCTCGGTCACAATGGTGTGACTGACTGCCTTGCCGTATTTATTCAGCAAGCGAACAGCAGTGGCTCTGGCCTTGGTGTCGAGTGCTGTCATGTCCGCATCAACTTCACTTGGTTGGCGCTGGAAGCAAAGTAAATGCTCAGGCTGTTCTCGACTTGCAAATACCTTTTGTACTGCGGACTGAATTTGTCGTACTCAACTTCAATCGGGCCGACTTTTTCACGAATCGTGACCTGACCTTGATCGTCCAGCAATGTCTCGGTATTGGCTTTCAGCGCAAGTTCAGCGCAAGCGTTTTTTACCAGAGTCGGAACAATGTCAAAGTCAACGTATTCCGGGTACGCATTGACAGAACAGATATCCCTGACCGGCACATAGATCCTAGGCCAGTCGAGTGCTTGTGTGTTGACGTACCGATAACCATCCCAGCGCAAGCGATAGACAGCGACCATGTAATCGGTCGCGCCCCGCAAAAGCTGTTCTTTCTGTGTTGTGGTCAGTGCCGCCCAGTCTGTGTTACCACGGTTGCTGTGGTAGGTATCTGCCTCGACTACGCTGACATAGCTTTCACTATTCGGGAGTCCAGAGCCATCCTCAACTATTAAGCTCATTCTTCCACCCACTCAATCATGCCAAAGACGCCAGATCCTGAAATTACCGTGTTATCCGCGAAAATGCAGATACCTTCACCCGGAAGCAGGATAAATCCTTCCAGATGATCAAACTCAATGGTAGCTGCTGAACCAGTAGTCTTACTGACGATGGATCGCTCAAGGAAATAGGTTTCCCGAGTCACGCCGGTCATTGTCAGACCACCATTGGCGCGATTGCAGATCATTTTGCTGGGTTCTTCGTTATTGTCATAACGAGTCGCAACGATGATATCGCCACCAGTTGGCTGACCCTTGATTCGCTGCCAGCCATAGATGGAGTTACCGCCACCCCCAGCATCTGCTGAATCAAGTTGCAAGTGCATCCGAATTAAACGCACGGACAAAACGTCTGAGTTGTACCAAGACTGATAGGCCGTGTTTTCGGTGTAAGTCGTTGGTGATACTGCGATGCGCGAACAGTAACGCTTCATTTTTTAGCCTTTTTCTTGGCAGTCTTAGCCACAGACAAGGCAATGGCTACCGCTTGCTTCTGTGGCATACCCGGATGCTTTTTCATCTCGGTCGAGATGTTTTTGCTAATCGTTTTCTGCGAGTAACCTTTTTTCAGTGGCATAGCGGTATCCTAAAATTAGGTGGGACAGCAAGAACCGTAAACAGGAATCCGGGAGCTGCCCCGATTCATCAAGCAGGCTCATACCCGCCAGCTTTGTAGTTCTCAACTTCTGACAACGGTACGGCTACCTCATGCGGTGCTGGGTAGACTTCCGGGTCACGTTTCATTACTACAAATCCAGCGGCTTTTTCAGCCTTCTCTACGGGTTTTTTCTCAGCCATGTCTTTACTCCATTGATAAGGGCCAGAGCCTAAAACGCGCCCTGGCCCTATCTTCAACACTAGCCGAGCAGAAGGGCAACGTGGTTGGACTTCCAGACCTTTACGCCGTACAGGGCGCGAACTTCAATCATGGTCTTCATGTAGCCTTTGTAGACTGCAATTTCAAAGACCAGACCGGAGAAGGGGTCTTGGACAGTCATGATATCAACCGCAGCATCGCCACCAGCCGGGAGTGCCGGGGGACGAATACCCAGTTCGATAGCGGTGCGGTGGAATGCTACGTTTGCGGTAAAGCTGTTGCCAATGGTGATGGCATCGTTATCTGCTTCAGCAAAGCGAAGACCCGGAGCGCCAATGGTGAATGAACCACCTGACAGTGCGGTGTTTGCAACGTAGATGTCAGACGTACCAGCAAAGGTAACGCAGTCACCCGCCAGCAGAGTGCCAGAACCGGTGTCAACATTGATGGTGGTGTCACCAACAGCGCCAGCAGCAGAAAGCTGGTAAGACGTGCCAGTACCCTTGGTGTGACTTGCAACACCAGCAGATTCCTTAATCATCAGGCCCTGAAGGTCAAGGAGCGTACCCTGACGGAGCAGATCCGTACCGCCAGAAGTGTTTACCTGCTGGAGTGATGCAAGGTTACGCAGCTTCGTGCCAGCCGCTGAGTTCATCACCAGCGTGATCTGGTTGTCAGTCGGGCAACCGTTGTCTACGAGGATTTGGCGAACTTCTGCAACCGTGTTGAAGTTGGACGCAAAAGGAGTCGTGCCAGCAGAACCTACTGCGCGTGATGCGCCTTTGTAGGCAGCCGTTGCCAGCGTAGATTCGATGTTGTTGCAGATAGCACGCATGGCCTGCTTGATCTGATCGCCATAGATCGTTTCAAAGCCAGAGCCATTGTTGACGTGCTTGATATCTTCGCCAGTCCACGGGATCTGGACGCTGACGTAGTTATCAAGGGTCATGGTCTTGTTGTCTACCGTCTGATCGGTTCCTTCCGGAATCGTCATAGACGGAGCAAAAGACGTATTTACACTCGGGGTGCGAGTGAATGCAGCACGAATCGTGTCACCTTTAGCGGCACGAATCGTGGCATCGCCATTGATCGTGGATGAAGGGATAAAGCCGACCAGTTCACGGCCAACTACATCGGCGGCTTTATAGATATCAGCCGCCAAGTTATTGAGAACATTTGCCATTGAAGATTCCTCAAGTCAGTTGTTACACCGACGAGAGGCAATGGCTTTTAGTCCGCTACCTTCCCGCCAGCTTTCGCAAATTCAGACCGTTCAAAGTGTGATGCTGAATCAAACCTCTCGCGAGTCCAAACCTTTGCGCCGGAGCCGTTTCCAGCACCGCCGCTTGCACCACCGCCACCATTGCTGGGCGCGGCAATGTAATGCTTGCCTTCATCACTGGTCGCCCAGGATGAAACAAACTCTGTCAGTTCCTTGTCGCCAATCAATGCTTTCCTTGCATCTCCATCAGCAACGATCTTTGCCTGACTGCCAAACATAGCTTTGACTGCGGGCAGGAACTGATTTGCCACGCCAGCCTTTACCAGTGCATCCGTCAACCCGTTATCAATGAGGAGTTTCTGGGTAAATCCAGCTTCAGCCGCTAATGCGTCCTGAGCCTGTTTCAGCAATTTGTCCTGCGCTTTCTTGGCCGTTTGTGCTGTACCTAGATCAGATTCAAGTGAATCAATCTTGGCCTGAAGCCTGTCAATTTCAGCGGGATCAATTGCTTTACCCTTTCTGGCTTCCTTCAGTTCTGACAGAAGTTCCTGATTCTTCTTTGACAGACCGCCGGTAGCCGCCTCAACCGCCTCTGCAATTTTGGCGCTGAGTTCTTCTTCACTGATTTCCATCTATACCTCTGGTGTTGATGGTGTCCCTCTGGGACGGGTTAACGTGACGCAATCACGCTTAGGCGCGAATATACCACAAATGAAATCTAGTCAATACCGGCCTTTTTAAACAAAGTCGCATCTTTAGAGCGTAATTGCGCCAATGTGTATTCTTTTCCAGACTGATCGACAAACCGATCCAAGTCCATGCCTTCACGAAATAGTTTGCCACGAGTCGGGCCGAGTACCTCATCCTGAAATGCGGCGGGTTTCTTTTTCAGCCATGTCTGGTAGGTTTCTGCTTCTGATACCTGACCATCCATCGAAGCGCGAGTTCCCGGTGGGGCTTCGTCTAGATTGATTCCGAGTTCGCGCCAGGATTTAAGTACCGGTACGGTCGTAGACCGGCAACGCATATGAGCGGGGGGTCTGGGGCCAGAATCTACCGGGTACACCTTACCGTCTCTGGACTGGCATACAGGCGTGGTGCGGGCATCGAGGGTACTTGACCACTGAACGCCCTTGATCACGTCCGTATTGTCGCTGTAGAACGTCTGACGGGCCGTATTGGCTGTATGCGAGACCGCCGTAGCGACCAGCGCCTGTGCTTGGCGGTAATTCAGCGCCAAAACGCCGTCTGTGTACTTGAGTGCTTTGGTGCCAATGACCCGCTTGGTAATCTGGTCATAGGATTCGCCCTCGATAAACCCCATCCGTACCGCATCACGAATGCGGAGATAGCTGTCCTCTTCAAGCCGATCAATCCATTCATTGAGCAGTCGGCCCTCGAATGGCTTGGATTCGACCGCAGCCACCAACATTTGCGGCGCGGGCATGACGAAATCAAGCTCGACAGGGACTGAATCGCGGATCACCTGTTCCTGATGGTTGGCCTCATACTCAGCCAGTTCTGTCAGGTTTTCGTTCAACTGCGCCCGAGCGACATCCCAAGACGCCGCGATCAAGGCGCGAATACCTACAAGTTGCGCCTCAAGACGTTCGGCCTGTCTTTCCGTTGGGAGTTGCGCGAGTTGCTGAAGCAGATCCGCTTCAACCTCTTTCAGCGTGTCGGTGATCTCTCTGACCAACCGGGCCTGATACCGCAAGAGATAAATCTGGTGCGATACAGCCCGGTCCCGCAGTTCATCGTTGGCCGTCATGCTCTAGGGGCGGGCAATCCGGGGGTATTCAGTTCAATGCGCTCCATTTCATCCTGGAAGGACACATCGGAGGCAATGACATCCCCCTTGACCAGATTGCTGAACAGCGTTTCATGGCTGATCGCACCGGCCTGCCACGACTGCACCAGCGCCTGCACATCCTGATACGTCAACGAGTTCGGGAGGTACACGCGGTTGACCTCGACAGCGATCGGGCCGGGGACACCCGCCCAGTTCGCCATCCACTCCATGCAATGCGTCAGGCCGATACTGATCGACTGCGCGATAGAGGCCAGTACGGAGTTCTCACCCGCCTGATGGATCGCGGCGGCTTGCGCGGTCTCGCTGACTTTCCGCTCAGGAGCCAGAATTCGTGCGCCCAAAGTCGCCATCATGGATTCCTTGGCTCTCAAGGCTTCTCGGAGTTCCGAAAGTCCTTGGCCGGTGAATTCGAGATAGAACGCCTTGGCGGCGGGGTCGGGAAGCAACCAGGCTGTTCCAGAGCCAATCCGAAGCTGGGCTGACTGGTCGTCTGAGTAGAATCCTGTAACCACGGGGGTGGGCAATCCGGTGAAATGCAGTCCGTGTTCGTAGTCTGCGGTGGTTCGATAGTGGCTGAGGTTAACATCCACCAGGTCAAGCAGAGGAGGTTTGTCCACGCTCGGTGTGTTATCCCGAACACCAAAGAACTCGAACGGGATACGGGCGATGGGATTGCCCTGCGAAGTCGGGAATAGCGTTTCTTCAAGGGTGAATTCCCCCCTGTCGTTCTTGCGGAACACACGTTGCCGGTAAATCCCGCCGGGGAGATCCAGCACACGCCATTGCGTCTTACTTTCATACTTGAATTCATCCTCGAAGACTTTGTATTCCTCTTCAAGAACGACCAGCGTGAGCATTTCCTGTCCACCTACCCGGTCCATGCGCCAATTGATGATCGACTCTGCGTCATAGAGGCGCATATACGGGCGCATACCTTGCGCTTGCGCTTGCGCTAAGGTGACCGCTTCTGTCATCGGCGGGTGATCGACCAAGATACCGCACCGGCCCAAAGTGACCACTTCTTCAGCCACCATCTCAGCCAACTGATGCAGTGACAGGCCCGACATAGTGACATCAGCCACCATCGCCTCAAGCCCCGGCGGGTACTGCATGATCGGTGGCTTAATGAACAACAGGCCGGTCAGGCCGTCAATGGTCCGTTGAGTGGCGTTATAAAACAGGGCGCGTTGTTTGTACGCCTTGTATTCCTGATCTGTCTGGCCGGACAGACGAGGCAGATACATAACACCGTACTCATGAATCTCGTCCTGGCCCTCAGCGGCGTGTTCGCACCGCTCCCACTGGTCGTAATACTCGTCATACTCTTCGTGTTTACTATCAACGGCCATATTAAATTCCTACAACGAGTGCCAAACGCGGGCGGTTACTCTGGATTGGATACCGGTATACCACGAAGTATGACGCCGCGTCATTCGTGTGGTCAAATCCCGCGCCCTTATCCGGTTCGCCCGATTTGTTGTACGCCTGCTTTTCCAACGATTCGGCCAGCATGGGGCAGCGATCCGTGTTGATCATGTACGTCCTGTCCTCGAACGCCTTGTTCATCGCCAGAATCCTGTCCTTAACAGCGGGATTCCGGGAATTGACGCACACCACAAACCCGGCGGCTCTCAGGAGGGCATGGTCTGAAACCGAGGCATTGTTGGTCTTGCGGGCAGAACCCGAGGCGTCCGGGTACACAAAAATGCGGTGACCTCGGTAGCGTTCCTGAATGATGCGGATCATTTCGGGGGTATCGAACGCTTTGACAATCTCGTTTACCGCGATGGGGCGATTGTCCCGCGTCACATGGACAATGGCCGACATATTGGTGACGTTGAAGTCCATCCCGATATGCAACGGCTCACCCGGTTGCTCCGTGATACTGATGTGATTCAGTTTGCGGTCAAATCCGGGGTACACGGAACCCGAGTTGAGGTTTACGAACTGACCGTCTAGGTACGCCGCAAGCTGTGCGCTGGAGTAGGTGGCTTCCAACTGGTCCACATATCCGGGGGGTAGGTAGGGGTTGCTCGATGTTGGTGCGCGGATCAGCTCATAACCCGGGCGCAGAGTCTTGCCAAACGTCTCGTACATCCAGCCGAAACCCTCTGGGGTTGACACAGCGGCAAGGGTATTTGGCGTATTGTCAGGTTTCTTTTGCCGACACCGGCCCAGCATCTTGGACCAGACATCTGCCGCCTGCTCCGGGCGCAGGGTGTCGGCTTCGTCGATCACCGCATCCGCAACCTCAAAACCTACCAGCCGGTCTGGGGTGTCAGCCGATCTGAAGATAATTTGCGCCCCGTTTTCAACTGTAATGATGTTATCTGCGCGATTTAGTTTGTAACTGACACCCCACTCGTCAAACAGGTTCATGAACCGGGGGTAGGCAATCAGGCGAATAAGGTCGAAGGTAGGCTCTACGAACGCAAATGACAGATTGGGGTACTGGAGCGCCTTGATTGCAATCCGCACAACTGCCGCGTGGCTCTTGCCGCTGTTGTGGTGGATAAACCCGGCCTCGCATACGTAATTGTTCGTATCCAGCACTTGCAGATCGTAATATGGCTCTTCCACCTCCGTACCCCACTCCTTACCCGTACCCTGTATAATCTGACACTCCACAGAACGGAGGTTCCAAGATGAATGATCGACAGAAACGGGTTCTGGCTTTGTGTGACGGGGTACGAAGTTCCCGGCAAATTGCCGAACTAATTGGAGAAAAGCAGAAGTACGTGCAAGAAGTGATGCTGAAATTCGATGCTCCCAGGCGCTACCAAGGATCAGCCACCGGAGAATTGAACGGTCAATACACCACCGGACGGAGGATTGACCGGGATGGTTACGTCCTGACTTCGGCTCCGATGGGGCATCCAAATGCGCGGAAACGGCAAGATCGTCGGACAGGGATGATGTACGAGCATCGTCTGGTGATGGAACAGAAACTTGGGCGCTATCTGACCCGCGCAGAAACCGTTGACCATATCGACGGGCTTCGTCTGCATAACGCCCCATCAAATCTACGAGTGTTCGATTGCAATGCAGATCATTTGCGGGCAACGATCTCAGGCAAATGTCCACAATGGAGCCAAGAGGGGCTTCACAAGTTAAAAACCCGGAGGGGCGATCTGCCAGTCGTTCATAAATACGATGAGATGAAAAAATCCGGTGATGCGCGGCTCCGGCAAATCCTCCTTGCGGCCCTAGCACTTGGGTCAGAATCTCCCTACCTTTTGGGAAGCTCCCACCACTTAGCGAAAGCTGGAATCGTTGATCTTTCTCGTTCCAGCTTAGAACGCGCATTGGCCGATTTATATCGGCGATACGCATAAGGCCGTACTCAGTCCAGATACGGGTGTGTCCTGCAACACACCCGTAACCCGCCACCATTCCTGGGTGCTTGGCTTCCGAGAATACGAAATCCTCCTGCGGGATGGTCAGGCTGATCTTGATGTTCTTGGGAGGTGGTGCGCTCATGTTGTAAATAAAACTTTACAAAAAGAAATTTGGTTTTTGTAAAAAAGAGTGGACAGGTTGAGATTGGGTTTGGCTGTAGAGAAGCGGGATGCGCGCCCCGCCAGCAAAAAGGGGGGCGCCGAGGTGCCTGACCCGCCTCGAAAGCCACTCAAGCCCTTGATTTATATGGCTTTTAGCCGATTTTGACTCTCGATTTAACATAATTGAGATTATGCGCATAAGTCTATAAATCATTGATTTAGCTATCTTTTTCCTGGCGCGTTGGTACTGGCAGAGAATGCACATTGCCAGCCACTACATCTAGTGTCTGATCCGGTGATTGTTCGAGCGCATGGACTGGTTCGCATTGCCCATCTATGGCTGGCCGTGATGGACGTTCAATCTTGAAAGCGTATCCGTGCGTGATATTGCCCTCTATTGTTTGTTCGACCTTCGAGAGCTTAGGTGCAGCGTACTCTGCCAGTTTGGCGAGTAGGTCTAGGGCTTTCGCGGGATCATCCTCTGATACACGTTCGAGCCAGACACCTACGTTTGCGGAATTGTCACTCAGAAGTTTGGTGATCGTCTCGCGGAATGTTTGGTTCACCTTATTTGGTGTTCCCTTCGGTCGTCCCGTGGTCCGTAGATTGGGATATCCAGGTATCGAGTTATCCCGTGGTTTAGGTTCCTGTGTTCCTGTGTCCATAGTCGATTGCCACCGATAGTTAATCGGCCCGAACCTAGCACCGATCATGCTTTGACCGCTACCAGGCGATGAAATATTTTTTCAAGGTATCTTTACATTTTGTTAAGTTCTGCTAACATTAATCCAAGTCCGGTGCATCCCGCAGCGGCAATTACTGAAGGGAGTTTAGCCATGATTTCAACCGTTACCTTTTACGATTTTTGTGGTGCGTTTCGCGACATGGATCGCGACGACAATTTTTCATATCAAGGCAAACGAGCATTGTTTGATTTCTTTGAACAATGGGAAGAGGAAACCGGACAACCCGTTGAGCTTGATGTTATAGCTATTTGTTGCGAGTGGAACGAATCAACATGGGAAGAGATAGCCGACGATTACCAGCTAGATGTTGACGGGTTGGACGACGATGAACTAGCCGACCGCGTTCGCGAGTATTTGGAAGAAAATACCTTGATTGCCGGTGATGTCGTTGGCGGTTGTGTTTTCCAGGCATTCTAAGAGGGTCAAAACAATGATTGTTAAAGCTGAATTAACTGACACCTTTTGTGGTGAAGCTAACTACTCATGGGTTCGTCGCGTTGAACTAGAAATGCCCGATTCGTTATCTGATTCCGCTATTGTTCGCCGTGTGAAAAAAGCTCTTGATTTAACCGGTACACGCGCTAATCGACGCGAAAATTACGGCGATATGCTGGCCTTGTGGAATCTTGATAATAACGCGGTTGTTTTGTTTATTACTTTTGAGAACTAATATCATGAAAATTAAAACCAGCATTCTAAAAGCAGTTTCCGTATTTATCGCAACAAAAGATGTTCGGTATTATCTCAAAGGACTGCATATTAATAAAACTGGCAACATGGTTCGAGTGACTGCCAGTGACGGTTATTCACTTGCCACGGCGGTTGTGGTTGACGACGACGACCTTTCTGACTTTGATTTTGTTGTTGATCCGTCAGTATTGCCTTTAACATCAAAAGCCGAGTTTTTGGAATTCGACAAAATTGATGGGGGAATTTTGCTATCTGACCCACTAAACCAAACGTCAAGAACATTCCAACCCATGGAGGGAAGGTATCCTGACTGTTCAAAGGTCTGGCCCAAAAAAGAGGAATTCGACCGCAACATGGCGACATTTAATCCGGAGCTGATAGCTCGACTTAGCAAGGTAAACAAAATCCTGAAAATCGAAGATTTTTCTTTCTGGTATACGTCAACGGGTTTGGTTTTTAGGTGCGGGCCAGTTCGCGGAATTATTATGGGAATGCGGGCTGCTGCTGGCAAACTTGGCGACATGGCAGAATGGTGAACAAAATGAAAAACCAAAATTCTGACAATTCATGGGCAAAAATTGTTTTCCTTTTGTTTGCTGTCGCCTATGGGCTTATGTCAAATGATGATTATGAGACGGCTCAGAGAATCCACGTTTCTTATCATGTGAAATAAGGTCAACAATCAACGCAAGAAAGCCCGCCTTGTGCGGGCTTTTTTGTGGGCGTCTATTTTGTTGGGCCTAGTGGCCTACTGGCCTAGTGGCCTATGGGCCTATGGGCCTATGGGCCTATGGGCCTATGGGCCTATGGGCCTATGGGCCTATGGGCCTATGGGCCTATGGGCCTATGGGCTTAATTGCCTAATGGCCTAAATCAATAAACCATAAATCAAGCTCAAAAATGGGCCTGTAGGCGATTCTAAGGCGATATACGCCACGAAACGCGCTATCTGGTGCAATGGTAGCGGGTAACAAAAATCGACGATTCTCGAGCCTTATAGCAAATATAAGGAACCGCTAATATTAGCGGTTCCTAATATTAGCGGTTCCTAATATTAGGGTTTGCTTATATTCGGGTCGCCTGACCCAAATCGTCGTCGGAATTTTTGCGACCCAAATCGTCGTCGGAATTTTTGGCGAACCTAAACGCTCGTCGGAATTTTCGGATCACGTTTTTCGGCATCGTCCTGGCAGCGTTCGATCAGGGCAAGGTAGCCAACCGCGTCCACCAATGAATCAAGATGATCGGGTGAGTTCGCCAGTCGAGCGATCTTGAGCAAGGTCATCATGGCAGCGACATCAACCGCACCCAAACGCTCGTCGGAATTTTTCCTGTTGGTCAGATACGCATCCCACATCTGGGCAATGCAGTCGAGGTTCTTTGATGGCTTCCCGTAAGTCTGCTCACGGTCGCCGTAAATGATCTGGTGGGCTTCTTCCAAAATGCTCGGCATATGGTCCTCCTGTGTGACCCAAAAGTTACTCGGAATTTGTCAACAAAATTTGACCCGCAGAGACGGCCAAAAAACCGGCACTCACAGGCAAAAATCTCAGATGTAGCAGGTAGCGGTAAAGGTGCCCGGTTCACATATATTGGATATAAATTACATATGTACATATTTGTTTACACTTTTTTTACTTATATCCAATATATAGTTATAGAGTACTGTTACATTGCTACACTGTTACATATATAAATAAAACACAGTAAAATCAACACTTTGGCGATGTAGCAGTCATGTAACACTAGCCCAAAACTTTACAATTTTGTGCGCCGGGTGTTACGCCCGAAAAATTTTCGGTCTCACCTTGCACCGCTACCAAAAATCATCGCTACCCCTTTACTGCTATCGGTTCGTCTTGCGTAAGATGTCAACAATATTTGACAGGTTTTTAGCTCCAGAATTGCCGGTTTCAAGCATGGAATGCAGAGTCTCTGAAGTCTGCTCTGAAGGCACAATTTTTGTGCTGTTGACCCATACTCGAGTGATTTCCCCGTGCCGGTTTCGAAATGCTTGCTTGATAACAGCCCACCCCTGACCTCTCAAATACGCCCGCCAACGCCCTTCGGTAGGTAGTGAACGAGTCGATACCCGGCGCTCTACCAGGTCCACAATCTTGTTGATTGCGGCGTTGGTAAAGACCAGTTCATTGGCATCTTCCTGCGCCCCTGACACCACATACTCCAGCACCTTGCGGTACAGTTCATCGGTTGTGTCGTAAATCATCTCCTCCGTCCCCTCCGTCAGCGGTGCGCGCCCCTTCGGGTCAAACTTCGACACATCCACCCCACTCAGCCAACCGTAGATCGCTCCGGCATCCACCCGGCAGCTTTCAGCCAGTCGCGCAAAGTACGCCGGAGTCATCCCGGCTTGCACCAGCCCGGCGCTGGTTTGAATGCGAGACTTCAGGATCGTCCACCGCCTATTCCCATACTCCAACGGCAAGGCATCATCGTGGTTGGTAAAAATCATGTACGAGGTGGTGTTCTGGATCGTTCTCCGAGCTACACGCATCCCGCGCACATCGATCCAGTCGTTCGTCAATAACGTCTTCAACGTATCCATGACCGCGTACCGGTTCTGTCCTGACACCCGGATTTCTTCCCCCAGTACCAGCAACTTACCTTCCATGAACGTGTTATAGGCATCGGCGAACGCATTCGGCCCGACTTCCACCACATACTGACGCCCCAGTGCCGCCGCCAGGGCTTGCCCAATGAGCGACTTACCGCACCCCTCGATCCCGCAGATTACTGGTGCCCAGTTAATACGCTGGTCGGGATGCTGGACCAACCAGCCCATCCATTGCTTCAACAGATCCGCATCTGCCCCAAACAGCAGTTCCAGGTGTCGATCCCATAAATACGACACGCCAGCATCGACCCGAACGCCCGCCGGAATGTACGGCACGTAGGCATTGAGCAATGTCATCCCCGAAGCATCCGTGAACATCCCCGGTGCGCTGTCAGGCCTCCACACCACATCATTGACCACCCGCCGCCCGGGTTGCACCGCCCACCACTTGTCAGCAACCGCCCGCCCGCCTTTCTTTCCTACGGGCATATCGATGGCGTGGATGGCATTGAACACAGATGCAGTTACAAACCGCCGAGGTGCGGTTCCGACATAGTGGACAAACAGCCCGGATGCCTCGCACAGATACCACTCCTGTAATATCCGCTCTCGCACATCACCCGACTCCATGTCGGAAACCACCACCGCAGGCAACGAAGTCTTGATGGCCTTCTGGATATTCGCCCGGGCTTCCTCGCTCATTGAAAACGACTCCGTCACCCCCACGGCTGGCCCGCCGTTCTCGGCCACCCACCCCAAGAAACATGCGGTATCCATATGCCCGCAATGGCCGTGGAAGCACTTAAATTGCCGCCCTTCCCGCCGGTAGTCCAAAGGCGAGTACCCGGCGGTCAGCGACCCATCGGTATGCGCCCCCGAGTTGGGACACTCGATCTCGACCCAGTCGCCGTTGACCACGCCGGTGACGCACCCCTGACTGACCAGCCAGTCCACCACCACATCGGCCCCACCCAGGTAATCCTCGTCCCGGATCTGCTTCGGAACCGGTTTGATGGCCCCCTCGACATCCAGCCCCAACTCGGCGCACAGCGATCGCAAATCAAATACGCGCTCAGGGTTCCATTCATACACGTCTGCCCGAAATCCAGACGAATGCAGTGACCCCGGCACTCGGCAGAGCCGGTACACTCCGCGCATCCCCGGGTCTGAGATCCCCGCCGCACCTGCCGCTCGACACGCGCCTTCGTAGTACGCCACACCGGCGTCCGTTGACACGTCAAACGGTTCTAGAAAGTAACCCCACTGGTAATTTGCGACCCCGTCTTTCTTGGAAGTCATCAGCTTGTAAGACGGCTCGACAGCGGGTGCCACCGACTTCGTACCGATGTCATCCAGCACGAACAGCCATGCTTCCCGGCAGTTCCCTCGCGCCCGCCCCAGGTCCTGCGATTCGCCGCCGTCCTTTCCTATTCGCCGCCTGCCATCCAGCGTGGACACTACGACATACACGGGCAAATCACCGGCCACTTCGCGGTCAACATCCTCAGGGGAATACTCACGGCAACGGAACGTACCCGCGCAGATCCCGACAACGCCACCCTCCAGATCCTCGGCGGGGAATGCGGTGTCTAAAAATTCCTGAGCAGTAATGCGTGTGCTTTTGGCACTTGTGTTAATATTTGTGGACATCATTCATCTCGTTTGGCTTAGTTTGATGTGCGTACTGAGTGCCGCCTTCGGGCGGCACACCCCCTTATAAATGCAGCATGAACGCGGTTTCGTCTTTCTCTTTCCGCGCCAGTGCCGCCATAATCCCTTCTTCCACCGTGTCAGGTGCGAAAAAAGACACCCGCCGGACCTGTTGCGTTTGCCCACGGCGGTGAATGCGCCCGATAACCTGGCGGTATCGGTCCCCGGAATACATCGGCGAGTAGTGAATCATCGTCCGACACGCGCCTTGCAAGTTCAGCCCCATACCAAATGATTTGGGATGCCCAAGCAATACCGGTATTTCCCCACGGTTAAACGCTGCCAGTTCTTCGGCAGAGCAGTTCCCACCGACTCCTAACACGGGCGCATCAGGATAAACCCGGCGTAAACCGTCCAACTGAAAGGTGTATTGGTAGGTGATAATCACCGGCTCCCCGCGAAGCTGGCTGACGCACTCGGCAACAGCCAAAAGCCGATCGGCATCCTGCCATACCAGATCCTTCTCTTCCCCCCGGTAGAGGCCGCCAGAGGCGATCTGAGCCAGCTTACCGGCCTGTACGGCACGGTTCTTTGCTACCACAGACAAATCGGCCACCACGGAGTCCTTACGCATCTCATCATAGATCCCCCGCGACGGTTCCGACAACGCCACGGGAACAAACTCGTCAAGAATACCCGGTAATGCCTCAAGATAGGCGGTGTCGTCCGCTCGATAAACCAGTCCTTGCAACCGCGCCCCGATATCCTGCGCGGCCCCCGGGCGTAGCTCCCACGAATGGCCCTTGTAGTCGGCTTGAATAAACCAGCGGTTCAGAAATGCCTCCCAGCGCGTTCCCAACGCCGCACCGTCATCAAGCAACAGCGCCTGGGCGTAGATGTCCTCCGCGCACTCGGCCACAGGCGTTGCGGTCACGCCCACACGCCACGGAATCTTTTTGACCCAGTGCCGCATGACCTTGACCAGTTCGCCGCCACACGCCTTGAGGCAACTCAATTCATCAATCAGCAACCCGTCAAACTCAACCCCCAGTTCCTTGGCTTCCCCGATCAGTTGCCGCGCAGACTCAAAATTGATGCACACAATCGGTGCCTTGGACCGCAATGCACGTTCGCGCCACTCTCGCCCGCCCACGGCTGTCACCAGCATCCCGGGGTCTAGGTAATCCCACTTACGAATTTCTTCCATCCAGGTCGATGTGATGACCCGCAACGGTGCAATAACCAGCACCCGCGAGAGCGCACCATCACGGATTAGTTCCGTGGCGGCTGTCAGCCCGACAATGCATTTGCCAAACCCTAACCCCCCGATAAACAGCGTCCGGTCACTCTCGTACAACCGGGTGATGGCTTTCTGCTGTTCCTTCGTCAATAGTTCTTTACTTAGCATCTATTTTTCTCGACATTTGATGTTGCGTATCATAACAACATTTTTAACAAACGATCCACCGTTTCCATGTCCTGTGCAACCTCAACCCACCCGCCTGCCGCTCGGATTTCTTCGTGCATGATCTCCTGCAAGGCAGACAGTTTGCCGGTTCCTTTGGGTGACTTGAGTTCAAGGTAAAGACTTTTACCTTGTGAAATAATGAGCAGATCCGGGAATCCGGCCTGTCCGACTGCCTCCATTTTGGCAACGAAACAGCCCAATTTCTTGCATTTTGAAATAACACTTTTCTGAAAGACTTTTTCTGTTACCATATGTTTACGTCATGTCCAAACTTGTTGGCTAAATCATGAAAACGCTAAAGGATTCATGCCCTGCGTATGAACTCAAACCGCACTCAATCACGTTCACGGACGAGGATTTGCGCCGTCTTGATGCAATTGTCGATGCGGGTCATTTACGCAATCGCAGTGCGGCAGTTCGCGCCTGCATTCAATTCGTGTACTACCATCACAATCTCAATCTGAAGAATGGCTAAACACTTCAAGATCGGCGGCTCAACGGCCAAGCGCACCCTGAAATGCCCTGCATGGGTCACTGAGTCGGCCAAACTACCCCAGGTCAATCGCTCAACCCCGGCGGCAGAGCGCGGGACGGCCATGCACGAAGTGCTGGAACGTATGCTGGCCCATGCTTCTTTGGATGCGGCAATGGCGGCGGTGGATTACCCGTTCGATGATTTCGACCGCAACCAGATGATCGCGGCCTACCAAGCCATCGAGATTCTATGGGAGAAATACAAGATTGAGGAATACGAGACGGAACCGCTGTTGTCCGTGGCCGAAGATGTCGGCGGGTCACCGGATGTGGTGGCCGCAGGCATGGATTTTACGTTGGTAGCCGATTTCAAATTTGGACGCCAGCCGGTTGATCCGGTCAATAACGCGCAGATCCTGTTCTATCACTGGTTGGCGTGTCAGGACGATAAAGTCAGCGACCTGACGCAAGGTCGGAAACTAGTGGGCGCGATTATTCAACCCGCGATTACGGCAGAACCACAGATTTATGAGTTCTCACCGGAAGAAATTGGACAGTTTGATCAGGACATTCGTCTGGCAATTCAGATAGTACGTCTTGGCGAGGCTACGACTGCTTCCGCAGTGACACCAACACCCGGCGATCATTGCGAATGGTGTCCGGTAGAGCCGTACTGTGGCCCAAGGCGACAGCAAATGATGTCGGCCATGCTGATGTCATCCGCGCATTCTGAAAGTCTGGCCTATGCCTTGGATTTGCTTCCACAACTCGAGGCTTATATTAAGTCCACCAAGGAGGAAGCCGATCGCATGATGAAGGAACTTGGCGCTACCATTCCGGGTTACAAGCTGGTTGCCAAGAAGGAGCTTAGAAAGTTCTCAGACCCTTTCAAGACTGCTGCCGCTTTGACTAACGCAGGGGCCAAGGACATCTACAGCGCACCGTCACTCAAGACGCCCGCGCAACTGGAAAAGACGCTCAAGGCTGAAGGCATTGAGTTTGATTTCACCCCGTGGCTTAAAGGCCCATCGGGGGAAACGGAGATCGCGCCGAACAGCGATAAACGCGAGGCTGTTGCCGCACCAACGAAAAACATCGGTGACATCCTCAAACGCAACTTAGACAACAAAGTCTAGGTTTTTAACTTCATGAAACTTTAAGGTACTAAGTATGAACCAAGTAGCAATCCCTACCCCTTCCACCGCACTGGCTGACCGCCTTCGCACCACCGTTGCCCCGCAAACCCCGGGCGATCAGGCGGGCAAGGTGTACCTCCGGTTTGACTTCCAGACCGGCAAGTGGACGTGCGGGAAAGAACAGCATGATGTCACCGATGTCGAGGCGCTGATCAATACCGCGTCTATTGGTCACGGCTGGACCATGTGGGTCGCAGGGACGCCCAAGAAAGTCATGGCCCCGTTTGATCAGCCGATCCCGCAGGCAATGCCCCCGGAAGGTCAGGTATTCCCGCAGGAAGCTCGTGTGCTGTCTGGCGCATTCATTGACGAGGACGGTGGTGAGTTTATCTACGAAACCAATAGCCTCGGCGGTCGCAATGGTGTTGATGCCATTATCAAGCAGGTCATCATACGCGCCCAGCAGGGACAGGAAACGTTCCTGTACCCGGTAGTGCTGCTGACTTCCTCCAGCTACACCCACAAGACCCACGGACGGATTATCCACACGCCGGTGTTCTCTGTGGTTGACTGGGCCGACATTAACGGTGTTCGTGAAGGTCAGGCTATGCTCTCCGTCGATGATTCCGATGAAGATGACGAGGAATTGATGCCCGAACCGGCTCCTACCCGCAGACGCCGCACCGCATAACTTTCGGTGGCCCTCCTGCCCCACTCCGGTGGGGCTTTTTTATGTCCAACTCGCGAGGTGCATTATGGGCAATACAAATACGGACAGACTTCACATCGACTTTGAAACGCGGTCAGAGGTAGACCTCAAGACTGCCGGGGTCTACAACTACGCCTCATCGCTCGATACCGAGATTCTGATGATGGGGTACGCATTTAACGATGACCCGCCAGAGGTCTGGCTTCCAGATCGGCCATTCCCTCAGCGGATCAAGGACCACATTCGTAAGGGCTTTGACCTTCACGCCTTTAACGCCCAATTTGAGCGCCTAGTGTGGGCGTACATCCTGTCTCAGGACTTCGATGACATCCCGAACCCTACCCTGCGCCAGTGGAAATGCACCGCCGCACAAGCCCGAGTGCATGGCCTCCCGAAAAAACTCGGTGATGCTGCGCGGTGTCTGGGCCTGCCTATGCAGAAAATGCCCGAGGGTACGCGACTTTTGAAGGCGTACTCAGCCCCAGGCCATACTAAGGACATCCCGCCCGATGATCTGGCGTTACTGGTTGAGTACTGCGCCACGGACGTTGAGGTCGAGCGGATGCTCGGCCAGTGCTTGCGGGAACTGACCGATGAGGAGTGGGAAGTCTTCTGGACCAATGAAGAGATCAACGACCGTGGCCTCCCGATTGATGTCAGTCTCACCCGAGCAGCCACCAAATATGGCGATGCAGTGCGGCTTGAAGCCGATGCACGGATTGTCGCCAGCACTCAAGGCGCGGTCACCAATGCCCGCAAGCGCAAGACCCGCGATGACTGGCTGTCACTTCGACTGACCGATGCTCAGGACGCGATTTTGCGCGAAGACGGCAAGATCAAATTTGGCAAACCCCTGCGGGAAGAACTGCTTCTTTGTGATGACCTTGACCCGAACGTGCGCGAGTTCGTCATGGCCGTCGAGGAGGCCGGTGGCGCGACCATTTC
>Ga0315904_10004462_pt1 | contig 19982 bp, 17 predicted proteins | sample LakEriMetagenome_6_FD_203529 | JGI IMG/M metagenome (GOLD analysis project Ga0315904, IMG submission 203529) | Freshwater fungal communities from buoy surface, Lake Erie, Ohio, United States - Buoy 12 MA120 | ecosystem: Environmental > Aquatic > Freshwater > Lake | place: USA: Lake Erie, Ohio...
CCGGAATACAAAGCCGGTGGTAAACTCCTGCGAGGACCCGGAGATGGTATGTCCGATGACATTCCTGCTGTGATTCGCGGTAAAGGCATTCAACGCGCTGCGTTAGCGGATGGGGAGTTCGTGATCCCTGCCGACGTAGTGTCGCACTTGGGCAACGGTTCTACGGAAGCCGGTGCTAAAAAACTGTATAAGATGATGGACCAGATTCGACGCGCCAGAACGGGTCGGGCTAAGCAGGCTCCTCGCGTCAATCCGGAGAAGTATTTACCTCAACCGTCGCGCAGCAAGCGCCGTTGATGGAGGCGTAGATCATGGCAGACACAGTCACCCCCAGTTACACCGAAACCGCCACTTCTAATGTCCCAGAGTGGGCGCGTAAATACGCGCAAGACATTCTTGGGTTCGGTGCTGCTCTTACTTATCCAAAGTTCAACCCGCAAACGGGCAAACTAGAGTCGGGGTTTCAACCCTATCAGGGCGAACTTGTTGCAGGGCTTAGCCCGCTTCAAGAAAAGGCCATGGGCGACCTGTCTAAGATGCAGGTCTCGCCTGAGATGGATCAGGCCACCGGGTTCACTGGGCTTGCTGCACTTCAGGCGCAGAACCTCGCTCGGTATAACCCGCTTCAGCAGCAACAGTATTTCCAATCTGCCTTTGATCAACCGGGTGGCCTCGACAAATACATGTCGCCCTACATGCAGAGCGTCATTGATCAGCAAAAGCAACAGGCGGTTCAAGACTACTCTCGTCAGATCCCGGGTTTGCAAGCGCAAGGTATCCGGTCTGGTGCGCGAGGCGGTACCCGCGAAGCGTTGCTCCAAGCCGAAGGTCAGCGTGGTCTTCAGCAGCAGTTGCAGAATATTCAAGCGACTGGGCTTCAGAATGCTTATCAGCAAGCATCGCAACAGGCGATGCAGGACGCGGCGACTCGCGCTCAGTACGGCCTTGCCGGAACGCAGTTGGGTGAGCAGTCTCGTCAGTTCGGTGCAGGGCTTGGTATGCAAGGACTTCAACAGCAGTTGGCCGCAGCCGGTCAGTTGGGCCAGTTGGGTCAGCAGCGTTACGGTCAGCAAGCAGGTATCACGCAAGCACAACTTGGCGCGGGCGCTCAGCAGCAAGCACTCAAGCAGCAGATGCTCAGTTCCAACTATCAACGCTTCATGGACGAGATGCAGTACCCGTACAAGCAGTTGGAGTTTATGTCGAACCTCATCCGTGGTATTCCGTCCACTGACAAGACGACTGAAATCTACAAGCAACCGCCTAGTACACTTGGCATGTTGACAGGTACGACGGGTGGGCTTGGCGGGCTCTTCGGTTCGCTCGGGGGTTAATTATGATCGGTCCGGTTAGCGAAACAGGTCGCACCATGATGGCTTCGCTCCAACAGGCGATGAGCAAAGGTATGCCTGTTGATCAGGCTATCGCCTATGTAAAGAGCATGGCAAACGATGGCGTTGCGCCGCTTGTTGATCTCTATGCGCTGATGAAGCAGTTTGAGCGGATGAAGCGTCAGCCGACTCCGGCTTTGCAGACCCCGAACATCCGTGAGCAGATGAATATGCTCCAATCGGCACAGCAGGGTCAGGCCGGTCTTCCCGCTGCGATGCCCCCGCAAAACCCGCAAGCCATGATGAGTCAGGGACTTGGTGGGCTACCTGCAGGCAGGATGGAGAACCCGTCGTTTGCCGGTGGCGGTATTGTTGCGTTTGACGAAGGTGGTACGGCGAACACCGCTGCTCCTCAGATGTATTCGGACATCCCGAAGTACAAGACTTACGAGGAAATGCAGGCTGCGAACATCGCACGGCTCGGTCAGGACCCGACTAAGTTTGTCGAGACTGAGGAAGAACGTATTAGACGAGAGCAACAAGAGCGCGGACTGGGCGAGTACGCTCAGTCAATGTCTATGCGAGAGAAACTTCTTGCTGAAGACCAAGCCGCTGCTGAGCGTGTTGCCGAGGAAGAAGCCGGACTCGACCGTGACGAATACTGGGGTGATGTCGCCGCTAACGCTGCTGAAAGCGGGGCGACCTTGCTCTCTTCACTGGCGAAAGCCCAGAAAGGTAAGGCATCACGTAAGAGAGCAACTGCTGAAAAGGTCAAGAAGGCCACGCGTGATGCGAAGTTGGCTGAGATTGCCTTGCTGCAGGTCAAAGAACTTGAGAGGGCAGGGCGCTTCAAAGAGGCCGCTGAACTTAAGAAGACGATCTACGCCGACATTGAGAAGGCGAGCGACAAGATTGCGGATGCCGCCGCTGATGAGGCTAAGGCTAAAACTGCGTTTGACCGCAGCGTAAAACTTAGAGATATGCCGACCAACGAGGTTGAGCGTATCCGTCGTCAGATGCGTACTACGCCGCGCACTTTGCCGGATGGTAAGCCGAATCCAGCATACGAAGACCTCGTGGATAAACTAAATGACATGCAGAGTCGTGGAAATAAAATCCCCGCTGCATTCATGAACAGGCTCAATGCTGCGGAAAGAGAATTGGAAGCGGCTAAGCGGCGCTCAGCGCAAGGGTCTATGGACGGACGCGTAAATCCTAATGACCCGGACATTGTTGCCGCACAGCAGAAAGTTGCGGAAGTTCAGAGAGACATCGCCGCACAAGGCTATTATTTGCCGGGCATGACCCCGGCTGGCGCGCCCGTCGCTGCCCCCACTGGTGGGCAGACTGATCTTTCTTCGATGAGTGATGAGGATTTCGCGGCAGTACTTCAATCAGTTACTGGCGGCTAAGCAATGGATAGACTTCAGATCCTTCTGGAGGCTGAACGACGAGGGATGTTGCCGCCGGATAAAGCGGCCATCCTTGCTGAAGCACGCCGTCGGGGTATGGTGCCGGGAGGAGCCCCTGCAGCCAAAGAAAAACTTGGTTTCTGGAACGCCCTCAAAGAGTCTGCTCAGACTCTCGGCCTTGCTGACGAAGCCGCTGCGTTTGCTGCAAACCCGACTGAAGAGAACCGCCGCAAACTGCTTTCTGCCGGTGAGTCTAAGTTCCAATCCGTAGGTGGGTTTGGCAAGGGCGAGAACTGGGAAGCCTTTAAGGAACTGCTCGGCGGTTCGCTCGGTCAATTAGTAGCCCCGGCTGTTGCGGCTACTACGGCTAGTTTTGCTACTACGCCGATAGGTGGTATCGCTGCAGGCTACGGCACAGCGACTGCTCAGTACACCACTCAAAATCTTTTACGTCAGGCGCAGGAACAAGAACGCGCGTTGGCTGAAGGCAGAACACCGGAAGAAACTTCCGCACTAAAAGCGGCGGGAGCCGGTGCTGCATCGGCGGGCTTGGACTACGTACAGTTCAAGACGTTTAGGAAACTTGCGGAAGCGTTCCCGTTTGTCCGTAATCTCGTATCTTCAGAAAAAGAAGTTGCTAAAGAAGCAACTGAACAACTTGTGCGGGCTGCACAAGAAGGCACCCTGAAGACTACTGCACGCGGCACTGTTGAAGGCGTGGCTAAAGGCGTTGCATTTGAAGTCCCTCAAGAAGTGGCGCAAACCGCACTTGAGCGATGGCAGGCAGGGTTATCGCTTACCGATAACGAAGCACAAGAAGAATTTAAGCAAGCCGCGATTGGCGCTGTGGTGCTTGGCCCTGTCATTGGCGGTGCAGCCGGAGCCCTCGGTGCGCGTGGCGAACGCGCTCAAGCCGAAAAAATTATTGATGAGCGTATTAAGGCGCAACAAAAAGCGGGAGAGAAGCCAGTTACCGAAGAGACGGTGCCTGAACTTCCCGTACCGCTAGATCAACAACCTCCCAAAGTCCGTGCCGAAGAGGCTCCGATTGAGGCTCGACAAGAGCCGATCAAACTGAACCCAAGGCAGATTCAAGACGAAATCGCCAAGATGGAGGCTGACCAGATCCGTCGGGCAGATATGCTGTCTGACTTAGATCTTCTGAAAGAACGCATCGAGCGTATCGGTGGTGACTACGACACGGGGCTGCAGCGAATCACTGAAACTTTTGACAGTACCGCGACTCGTCTTGATATCTTCCGTAATCGCCTTGAAGAACTGAGCAAACCGCCTGAAGAAACAGTAAGTGCGGGCGTGGCACCTATACCCCAGACCGCTGCCGCCCAGCAGACGATTCAGATTGATCCCGCTCTGGCTAAAGGACTTAACTTGCCGGGAGCAGAGGCTGCGCCCAAGGATCAGCCGTTCACGGTACAAGCCGCGCCGGTTGCGCCAATTCCGCAGGTTGGAACTGCTCAGCAAACATTAGGGTTAGGTGAGGCTGCTGCACCTGCGCCGGGCGTACCTGTTGAACCGACTGTCACTGCACCGGGAGTTGCTCCTATTCCGCAGGGCGCTGCTGCACAGCAAGCGCTGCCCACTCCTACTCCGGCTGTTCCAGTTGACCCTGTCTATCAACAAGCAGTTGAGGCTGTGACAACTTCTGGCAAGACCAGCATATCGTCGCTCCAAGAAAAACTTAATATCCCATATAACCGAGCCAAGACTCTCATCAAGCAGATGGAAGTTGAAGGCGTGGTAAGCCGCCCCGATAAATCGGGTAAGCGTAAAGTTATGATGGGGGCAGCCCCGGAGGAGACCCGTGCAGCCGAACAAACAACACAGGGCGTTGCTGAACAAGTTGAGCGTGAACCAGTTGGAGGAGGCGTTGGCTTGCCTCCATCGGGACCTCCTGCCGAAGGACCAGCAGTTGAAGGAGTTGAGGGCGCAGGACTGGAGCCTGCTGCACGAGTTGCTGGCGATGTTGTTGGAAGAGAAGCGGCACTCCCGACTGCACTAGAGCCTACTGCCGCTGAACCTGCTGCAGCCCCTGCTGAACTCCCGCCGATACCGGAACTTCGTGAAGACGCGACCGATGCAGAGATTCGGGCGTACTACGAAGCCATGGAAGCGCGTGACGCCGCGATGGGTATTAAACCCACTCCGGTTGCAGGCAAGAGGAAGAAGAAACCTAAAGTTCAAGACCTGCCCGAACTCAAAGGCGTTGAACTTAATGATCTTGGTAGTGCCGTAGGTAAGGCGGTCAAGAACCTGCCGCCGCTTACTCGTAACGTCTACGACACCGTACGAAACATTCTTGACGCTCCGACTATCAGCGACAACATTAGATCGGGCATCTATATGTTCTTGTCCCTGCCACAGCAGGTGCAGTTGTTTGCGAAAGAACTTCCTTCGCTCAAGGATCTTCTTAAGATTGTTAATGCTCGTGGCGCTGCGTTCAAAGCCAGACGTGAAGTACTGGACCGTAACATCCGTAGGTGGACTCGCATCCTCCGAGAGAACGAAAGCCAGATCGATAACTTCTACGAGATTGCTAACGAGTCAACTCGACTGCAGGTTGACTTCAAGAATTTAACCAGAGAAGACTTGGCTAACCCAGAAAAGGTCCGGCTAAGAAACAGGTTCTACGCCCTAGATAAGAACCTCCAGAAAATATACTGGGAGATGCTGAAGAGTTACAGCAACATGGCTGATGAGTATCTCGCGCTCGTCAGTAAGAATGTTTCTGACTCCACGGCTAAAGAGTTTCGTGCTGCGATGGCAGCGAAGCGGCTCAAAGTCTACCTGCCTCTGTACCGTGAGGGTAATTATTGGTTACGTTACCAAGACGCAGACAACGAGACGGTTGTTCGTGCTTTCAGGTCACAGGCAGAAAGAAACGCCGCGCAAAAAGAAGCCGCTGCCGCTGGAGCCACGGGCTTTCAAGAGTTTAGTCGCATCGAAGAGACATACGATCCGGGTGCTGTTGGGCCGTTCTTCGACAAGGTAGCGAAGGAACTTGAAGGCCGGGGCGTATCCAAGGCTGTGACGAATGCACTCTACAATCTGTACCTCGATCAGATACCGGCTTCTTCCGTGCGGCAGCAGTTCCGCAAACGTGAAGGTGTGAAGGGTTACGAGGCTGACTTGATCAACGTCTATGCGACCGTTGGGTCACGCATGGCGAATCAGTTGACCAACTTAGAGTTCGTGCCGGATATCGACAAAGCCTACAACGATGTTCTTGCAGACGCCAAGAAAGAGGCGGCGCAGTCTAAGAACCTCGCGGTTAGCAAGTTGATCCAGAACTTGAATATGCAGATGGAGTACATCCGTGACCCGGTGAATAGCCCACTGGTCAATGCGTTGTCCTCGTTCAGTTACTACTGGTACATCATTGGTAACGTATCTACTGCGGTGATCAACTTGTCGCAGATTCCGATGGTGGTGTATCCGATGCTCGCCGGTAAGTACGGCGCTAAAGCAGGCGATGCACTGACCAAGGCTAAAGATATTTATTTCCAAGGCGGGCTAGACAACGATGCAGACGGCGAGCCGCGTTTTCCGGCTGACTGGACGTTTGGTGTCGGACTCCCGAAGAACTCCCCCCTTGCCAAACTGTACGACATCGCTGTCAGTCAGAGTGCCATCCGTCGCTCAACTGGGTATGACGTTGTAGAAGGCAGAAAGAAAACCTACAACAAGGGTGACTACGTTGGCCTCTGGACCAAGACCGAGCAGATCTTGGGCTGGACTTTCCAGAACTCAGAACGCTTCAACCGTGAAGTGACGTTGATCGCTGCGTTTAACCTTGAGTTGGAAAAGAACGGCGGTGATGTTAACGCTGCGGCCCAGTATGCGATTGATCTCGTGACGGACGCGCACGGTACGGTGCTTAACGAAACTTCGCCCCGTGTGTTTCAGACAGGGTTCGGTAAGGTCGCGTTCGTCTTCAAGAACTTTGCCCAGACTCAGATCTACTTGCAGTATCGCCTAATGAACGAGGCGCTGCGCGGTGAGAACGCGGAAGTTAGAGCGACCGCTGCCAAGCAGTTCCTTGGCGTGATGGGCATGGCGTTTGTATTTGCAGGGGTGCAGGGACTGCCTCTGTACGGTGCTATGTCAGTAATGGCCGGGTTGTTTGAAGAATTTTTTGGTGATGAAGACAACCCGATGGACCCGGACGAGCGTATCAAAGACGCCGTTGGTAGCCTTGCGTACAAAGGTCCGGTCAGTCAGATGCTTCAGGCAGACATCGCCTCGCGTACCGGGTTTAACAATCTGCTGTGGCGTGAAGACGAGAAGCGCGTTGAGGAAGTTGGCCCGTTCTTGTACGCCGCTGAGCAGATTTTCGGTGCATCCTACGCCGCTGCGATGGGCTTCTATCGGGCCTACAACGATTGGGAGGACGGCCACACCGACCGGGCTCTTGAGGCTGCAACCCCGTCGGTCATACGTAACGCCCTCAAATCATGGCGCTTCTTGGAAGAAGGCGCGAAGACCCGTGACGGCGAGACGTTGGTAAAAGACTTCAGTGCCTATAACTTGTTCATGCAGTCTATCGGCTTCTCGCCGTTAGAGTTTGCTGAGAAGACTAAAGCAGCCGGTGAAGTTGCCTCGCAGAAAGCGCAGATTGCGGAGCGCAAGAAAGCAATCTACAACCGCATCTACCTCGCGTACATCAACAACGACAAGGAAGGGTTGAGAGAGGCGCTTGAGGCTAAGAACAGATTTAACCGTAGTCCCTTCGTACTCAAGTCGCAGCAAGTGATTAAACCTGCTGACATTAGAAAGTCTATAAAGAGCCGCCAGAACCGCACTAGAAACTCGGTGTACGGTATCTATATCCCGCCAAAACAACGTGCGGCATACGAACCGTTTATCCTTGAGCAGTACGAGGAAGACGAGGGTACTTAAGCAACCCGCCAGACGCGGATGCCAAGGTGTCCTTCCTTGGACGAGGCGAATGCCTTCACTCGTACTTGAGCGGCCTTGGCTCGGCAGTCTATCACGTAGAGCATTTCCGGAATTTTGAGGGTGGGGATGAAGAAACTATCTCCAACCGCCATGCCCTCAAACGGAAAGATCCACTCAGGCTCCACTACTCTTGTTGTCATCTAATAACTCTTTAAGGACTTCGTACTGGAACGCATAGACATGGATTGGAGGCGTGGTCATACCTGCCTTCCACCCGGTCGAAAGCCGCATCTTCCTCGACTCAAGTTTAACCGTTGACTTCTCCAAGGCTTTCTCAAACTCAGCCGTGCCTACGCTACGACTCGTCAGGAACTCCTTGAACTTGGTCTTGGAGACATACTGCGTAGAGTTGCCGATCTCGACACGAGCCACGAGTTCCCCATGAGGCTCGTTCACGACACGACCCTCGTCGAAGATCAACGTGCCGCTGCGCCAGTGTCTGTTCAAGAACTCGGAGATCAGACCTTCGTAGTCTGTCACTTGGTTCTTCTGCGTGTTGTCTCTAATCTTGATTGTTTCTAGCATAACTTTGTCAAAGATCCTTTCTATATCGAACGTAATGATGCCCGCTTCGTTGGCAATTTCTGCCCCTGCGAAGATGGCGCTAAATGCAGTCTCGTAGAAACGGAAGGCGGCGTTGCTGCCCAACTTGGTCGCGGTGAATCGCTTGCTCCACTTCTGGATACGGGCGCGTATCTCGGTGTCGCCCATATCGATGATCCGATTCATAAACTCAATACCGGCATGACCATGGTTGCGGTGCAACGGGTCGAAGATCTCCTTGCCGTACTCAAGAGTGAGGAACGATGGCTGTGTCAGAACGTACTCTAACAGGCGCATGATCTCGCCACTTGCGTTGGCTTTCTTAGAAAAGATGAGATCGTATAAGGAGATATTAGACGACATCAGGCAGAGCATGGACGCGACTTCCTGTTGTTCGCGCTCGGCGTTAATTGAACTCTGCATACGCATCTTGCCCTTGCCTTGGGAGATGAAGTGGATCAGTTTCGATATCTGCTCGGGCGGCTTCTCCTGCACCTCGTCCATACCCATGAGGATGTTCTTGAGCGACATCGCACGTAGGTTGAACGCATTGTCTGTTGAGTCGTAAACACTGAGCGGCTTGGGTGAACCCCACACTGACAGTGCTGCGTACAACGATCCCGACTTGGCAGCGCCCGAAAGCCCGGTAAAGCAGAACGTCATACCGCTAGTAGACGTATACCGCATGAGTGGAGAACCGAACGATACAAACAAGCCGAACGCTTGCAACTCCAACTCGGGTTGGTTCAGTTTGTTAACGCAGTCCTTCCAAACTTGGTAGTCGCCCTTCGGCTGCAAGAGACGGGATATGTCACGTATCAGGGGACTGGATGCCGCCCTGCGCGTCTTACCCGCGCCAAGAACCTCGGTCTCGCCAACCAAGAACGTCTCGTCATCCGTCCATCCCATCTGTCGGCAAATCTTGTCGGCAGCGTTTTGGCTCTGTAGGTAATGTGCCCATTTCGTCATGTAGTCCACCAATTTAGGCCACAGGTTTTGATTAGTGGGGGCAACCCCGGCCTTTCCAATAATCTCTTTCATACTATCTATTGACTGCATCTCGCCCATCGAAAGGTATTTTTCCCGGGTTTCGTGAGGCAGTTTGATCCGAACCAAGAACAACTCCCCATCGGATTCGCCGTACATACGCTTGATAGGAAAGAACTCATTAGTCGATAGCAGCATAGGATCAGGCTGGCTGCGTACACCGTCATCGTCTACTTCGGAGGGGGGTAGAAAGTAGATTCCTCCGGCTCGTCCACGTACATAGGGGAGGATCGATTTAGGAAATGGCGGAACTTCTTCGGGATTCTTCTCGACCCGAACTGTGTCCTCTTTACTAACCTCTTCGGTTGGTGCGGCAACGAACTTCCTGCCAAGGGCAAGTGGGTTGGTGATTCGTCCGCGATGGGGACATCCGTCACATCCACCGGGGTTTCGTTGGGCGAAAATTTCGCAACTATGCGGCTTACCAAGTGTTTCATTAGCCTTCCTTACTGTGGCTTCGGGGCTGTAGCCGACGTAGTCTTCGGACAACAGATGGATTGAGGTCTCCCAGTCAGTGCAGTGACGGGCGATGGATAGAGCAGAGTGCCAGACAGGTTCAGGCAGCGTCTTGGCGTTGATCAGCGCGTTCTTGATCTGATTACAGCCCTCTCCGCTAAGACTCTTCTCAGCGATGTCTTGAAACGTCGTCTCAAAGTTGTCTAACTTGGCTATCTTCCTTGTGTCTTCGTCCAGACCTTTCGGAATAAGATCAAGAATTGACCCAGCAGGCGTGTCTACTTCGCCTAAATAATCTTTAAAGGCACCGAAGTCGTACTGATTGATCTCCTCCGTCAAGAACTTTGTCGGGTTCGGAGGGTCAGTCTTGAAGTTCAGCGTGTCCGGGCAGCGCATGATGCGGGTAATATCCGCAGTCACCACCGGGTCAATCTTCATGTGGTCAAGGCAAAGTTGCTTGAACTTCTCCGCGTACGGCTTCCACTCAGCAATAGGCACGTCTTCTTCAAACGGCCAGTACGCATGAACGCCGTTGCCCGAATCAATCACTACAGGCGGGGGTAGTTCGGTGACTGACAAAAAGTGATCGAGGTCTTCGATTGCCTCAACCTTGCTCTTGTAGTGCCCCGGCTTATCCGGCTTGACATCAAGGTCCACAAAGAACGAACGACAGAACGCCGCATAGTTACCCATACGGCTATGACCGCTGAAACTACTCAGCGCGATGAATACGTTTTTCCCGGCAGTGTTGATCTCTTCAACTAACTGCTCAACTTCATCAAGGCTCTCGGCAAACCGATTGACCACCTTCTTATCAACGGTGATCTCGGTGACACAGTAGACGCCCTGCGAAGGTAGTACTTTCTCGTAAAATTGTTTTCGCATGAACACCAACCCACTTAGATAAAAAAGGCGGGGGCACGGGCCCCCCGCCAAGCCACTCACTCAAACTTAAATCTTGCGGCCTACCATTTCCTCCAAGTAAAACTTAGCGCCCTTCAGATTGTGAGCAGGTAGTACGCCGTTCTTCATGTCTTGCTCAACAAGGTACATGAATGCTTCAACAACCTTGCGCTTGCTTTCGTGCATCACTTGCCCACGGAACCACAGATGTACTGTGTTGCGGGTTACTTCAAGCACTGTAGCCACGTAGGATACAGGTAGGTTTGCCTCAACACATAGGCGACCAAGCCGCACTCCTAACAGCGTGGCATCGCCCTGCTGCAACTGAATCAACAACTTGTCGCCGTATGTGCGAGGCATGACTCAACTCTTCTTAGACCATTTCTTAATAACATCAGAGACATCGGCAGACGGGGCTGCCTCGGTCTTCTTGGTCTCTCGGATAACAGGTTCTTCACTGACAGGCATCACTACCGCTGGTGCAGAAGGTTCCGTGCCTTCGTCCTGCTGGTACACTGTCAACTTAACCGCGCTCTCCGCAGCCTTGCCTTCCTTCTGGCGCTGAATCGTTTCAATGTCGCTTTCGGGAACAACGGCAGTGGGCGAGAACAGTAACTTCGGTACAGGCGACTTGGTGTCGAACTGCATCTTAGTCACGACCCGACCGGCAGAGATATTGTTGTTAGCGAGCATCTGGATATACGGACGGAAGGGCCACTTGCCGCTTTCTTCCTTACCAAAGCAAGACGTAGCCGGGAGAACCAACTGCATGACATCGCCGCCCGGATCTTGCGGAAGGACGACAGCAGTACGCCACGACAGACGGCAAGCAGTGCCGCTCCCGCCTTGGCCTGAGCCCTTCACTGACCACTGACACTTATCACAAGACGATGCTTGCGGGGTCTTGACCTCGGCATCTGGTACTTTCGAGTCAGATGACCAACACATCGGGGCGATCTTCTCGCCTTCTTTGTACGCACCCGTGTAGTAGGTGCGGCTTGCGTTGTGGGCCATCTTTACGAAGATGACATTCATGTGCCGGTCTTCGATGGAACCAATCTCCTTGCCACCCGCCATCTTGCGGAACACGCCGCCTTTGATGGAGATACGCTTAGCGAGATTACCACCGCCGCCACCGGCAACGGCGCGAGTGTCATCGTCAACCCCGCCCTGAATCTGGGCAAGTTCGTTCTTCAAATTTGCAATGATATCGTTACTCATAAATTCCTCACTTACTGGCTTTACGCACTGAAACGCCGTACTCACGCATCACATTGACGCCGGGTGGTAGTCCGTCGTTCTCGTGATTACTTAAAAATTCTCTGAAGTTGCCTTGATGGATACGCCGCTCAAGCAACTGCACCGCTTCGTTATCCAGAACAAACTTGTAGAAGTTGTCCCAGTCTTGACAGAAGAATCGTTCGTTCATCTTCCGCATCACTGTGCCGTGCTTGGTCTTGATGCTATCCGCGTTGACCGCGTTGCACATCTCAAGCATCGTCGCTTCTAACTTCGACATATCGTCCTTAAGCGCCGCGTCAGCAATTTCGTACTCACGTAGCAACTTCTCTCGCTGTGTGCGTATCTCAAGATACGCTTCGACTAACTGATCTGTGTTACCGACATTACTCATTTCAAACTTCCTCTAACTCTTGTTTGTACAGATCCACCAATTTCTGGTGGTTATCAACTTTGCCTTGGAGCATTGCGTACATCTTGCTTTCAACTTCCGATCCACGCAGATGAACCACAGACATTTTGTTTACTTGACCCACTCTCTCAATACGCGCAATACACTGTAGATAAATCTCAACTGACATCACCGGAGACCAGAACACAACCGTGTCAGCAGCCGTCAAAGTAATCCCATGCGCGGCTGATTGCGGCTGAATAATTAATATCCGTGGGTCCGTTGCTGTTTGGAATCGTCCGATAATTTCAGACCTTTCCCGTGCAGCGACTGACCCTTTGATGACCTCGTTAGTTATGCCTTCTTTCGTCAGGAACTCCCCAACGATGTCGATAGCATGAAGGAACGGAACAAATACTACAACCTTGTTTGTCGTTTCCTCAAGCACTTCTTTGAGCGCGTTGAGACGGGGCGATACATCGAACTGCACTACATCATGCTTGTCTGTGTACACCGCACCCGCTGATATCTGTAATAGTTTGTTTAACGACGCCGCTGCGTTGACGGCGGAGATCTGCTCACCCGCTGCCTCTATCAGCAATTGCCTTTTTAATTCTTGATAGAACTTAGATACTTGTGGCGTAAGTGGTACGTCACGTGTCTGATATACAACTTCCGGTAGATCAAGACATTCCTTCTTGGTGTAACGAACCGCAGGTTGTAGCGCACGGTAAACCTCATCAGTTGAAACCTGCTTGGGTACCCATTTGAACTTACTGATTTGCACCATCACTCGGTCACGCCATGCGGTAGAAAACTTCGGTACACGACCGGGGCTCACCAACTTGGCTAATCCAAACGCATCAACCGGAGACTGCGCGGCAGGGGTGCCTGTCATCATCCAGAGCCAAGTGGTCGGCTCAATCAGTTTCGCAAGCGTCTTCCACCGCTTAGTACTAGGACTCTTATAAGCGTTGGCTTCATCCACGATGATCAAGTCAAACTTCGCCTGTTGCAGTTCTGGAAGCATGACCGTCGTGCCGTCGTAGTTAATCACTGTAAAGTCAAAGTTCTCATCTAATACTTTCTTACGCTTTACAGTTGACCCGTGTGCGACACCGCACGTACGGTGAATAGCCGTCTTCATGACATCGGCTTGCCATGCGGAGTACATGATCGAGAGAGGGCAAATGACCAAGACTTTCTTAATGATGCCTTGGTTCATTAAGTAATCCGCAGCCCATATCGCTGCTGATGTCTTGCCTGTACCGGCTTCGTTAAAACAAAACGCACGTTGCCGAATACTTAAGAAGTATGCCGTGTCGCGCTGATGCTCAAACGGTGTATAAAACCCCGGCCACTTATAGTCCCTCTGCATAGGCGAGGGAATCTTCGGGATGTTCTGGCTTGGCAAGAAGTTGTCGAGATACGTTGCGAGGGTCTTCATCTCCTCGTGATCCCAACAGATCAGTAACTGCTTACTGTGCGTATTGTCTTTAACAATCTCGCTACGATCTAGCCGCGCCTTGATCTCGGCAGCGAACGCATTCGATGCGGTGAAATGCACTGCTGTGTTGTCAACTATGTCCATACTGTACCTACTATAAAGAGCCCGTAACGTGGGCCAGACGGTTAGCGCCTAGGCACGAGGTGTAGAACACAACCTATCGCTAACAGACGCGGTTATTGGGGGGAGAAGTGGGTGGAAAACTCCCCTACAGCACACTCACGTCTAGTGCATTACTTCATCGCTCCACTGGAAGTTCTGCGGAACGAACGATTCTTTGACGGCGACTGTAACTTAGTCCCGTCGCCATTACTACCGCCCTTAGACAGTGCCTTAACATGGGCAATGTCTTTACCCTTTCGGCTGATACCCTTTTTGTCATAAGACCGACGCGCCCGCTGGCGCTCCATTCGATTTTCGTGTTCGCCTCTTTCGACCTGCTGCTTGTACTCTTTCTTGTACGGACGGCTTTTGTTCACGTACGGCATCGTAGTTCTCCATTAAGTCTGCTGTTTGATCTAGTACATCTTTAATGTACTCGTGAAACTTAAAGTTAGCATTAAACCTGTTGGCAAGTCTGTTGTATTCACCCGTAAGTTTTCTGCATCGACCCATCTCGTATGCACGGGCTGCACCAAAGTGCGCCACTTTTTCCTCTAAATTCTTTATCTCACGACGCTTCTTTGCGAGTAACAGTTGAAGTTCCGCTATCTCAATATCCTTGTCATCCTCAATCATCTGCTACCTCTCTCTATAAAAGTTACAACTACTGACAGGACACCACCCGCACAACGGGCCCGGCTTAGCGAACCACATATTGTTGGCATAGGCCATTTCAAGACGATCTACGACGGGTAAGAAGTTATCCCATAGTTTGTTGGAGTCTTTCCTATTGTACTCTTCCGTTAAAAACGTATTGTGCATTACGAACAACAAGCCTGCTTTGATCCGCTCAACTTCCTTGAAGTGCGCGTAAGTCATCAGAGCCATCAACTTTAACTGCTTCGGGTCAGGGTAGCGATTGCTGCCGGTCTTGTAGTCCACAATGTAAGCGGTATCACCATCGACAATCAGTAGGTCAACGATGCCCCGCACCCACCTAGTATCGGAATCAAACGCGCACGGTTCCCGCTCTCTCGACAACGCCATCTGGTGTTCGCAGTATTTCGTACCCGGTATAGCCGTCAGTGCGTCCAACTGTGATTTGAAACGCTCATAGTTCTTAACAAGTGGCGTCCCGTCACGGACGTAATCCTCACAAGCCTTGTGAACTTCCGTCCCATACAACATCTGCTGCGTGGTTTTCTTCTCAAAGTCCTTCGCTACCTTGGTGTGGTAGTACTGCTTTGGGCAGGTAATGAAGTCCTTAAGACTGCTGAATGACCAGTTAATTGCGTTCACAGTACTAAGTATTCCGGTGCTAACTCTCGTGTGTTCTCAGGATCGTAACTGGACGGCGTACCTAAATGCCATGCCTCATCGTAGTCACGGCAACCGTAAATGATAACTTCTCGCAACTCCGGCAAGATGGGTTTAGCCACAAACAGGATCAACTCTTTCCCTACTTGGTGCTTTCTCACCGCAGCCGAATCCTTCGTTCGCAACCGCCGGACCTCGATGTTAGTCCCTACGTCTGGAAGGTCTTTGTTTCGCCAATGCTCTGACGAATGCCATACGTGACCCGACCAAAACTGATTAATAAATTTAGCCACGGCTAACTCGGTAACGCACGCTGCCACCTGTGCCGTACGGTCATCCTCCATCCTAGCCGAATCGTAGTGAGCGGCGTTTTGCTTACGCCAATTCTCAATATACCGTCTCGCCCCTACGTGAGAAGCCCATTCGTACTCCCAAGAAGTCAAAGTAATTTTCGGCCTTTCCATTAACAATCTCCGTATGACTGACCGAACTTGGCTTCACAAGCAACTGGAAGATTACTAGCCCAACTGGGTGGCGTAGACATGACCTCGGTGATGAAGGCAACTGCCTCATCAGTTTCCTTCTCTGGGCATACGACTACTGCCGCGTCGTGTACTGTTAGCACGGGGCGATAGCGTTCTCGGATCTTCAGCATCTGCTCACCGACGATGATCCTCGCCAACGCTTGCACGATGTTCTCGACCATCGCGCCTCCCCATATCGACGTGACTCCCCGCCGTGATTTGTAGATGTACTTCTTGTCGCTCAGACGTAAGTCTGGGTATCGTATAAACAATTCATTCGGGAGGCATATCCCCGAAGATCTAACCCATACACACCCGTTCTTACCTATCGGATAAGGTTTCAAATCATGAGGCCATGACGTTAAGTGGTGGAGCGCACTATCACATTCACGCCACAAGTCTGTGATCATGTGGTTCGCTGAACGATACAGATCCACGATGCGCTTACACTCGTCCTCTGGCAAGTCAGCACCCGGCGGCTGAGTCTTCAGCGTGTGCTGCAACTTCTTCGCCCCAGTACCGTAGCCCAGTCCAAGGATGCAGGTCTTACCGACGAACCGCTCAACCGGGTTCGCCTTGCTAATTGGTTTCTTATAGATCTTACTGGCAAAAATCGAATACACGTCTTCGCCATTCGCAAACTGTTTCGTTACGTCATTCTGACCGGCAAGCCACGCAAGTACTCGCGCCTCAATCTGTGACGAGTCGCAGTTAATTACAACGTGGCCCTCTGGTGCCATGATTGAATTCTTCAGAGTTTTCTTTTTCTTATCACGGCTTGGAAGATTCTGAAAATTAACTGAGTCAGACCCCGCCCAACGCCCTGTATGTGCGCCGTAATACTTAAGCGGGATAGGTAGCCGACCATGGTTTCTAGCACCAATGCCAATAAAGCGTTCAATGCGAGACTCCTCAATGGTGGACTTCGTACCTAACCTTACAGAACACAACTGCTGAACAAACGGGTCTTCGTGTTCTAATAATTCAATAAACCCTTCGTCGTTTTTAGCAAGTGCAAAAGTTTCTTTTCCGGTTGTTGGACTAACCTTCATCGGCACGGGAACTTTTAGTTCCGTCAGTACTGCCGCGAACTGCGGGTTACTTGCCAACTTCGCACGGACTTCTTCCTCAGTGCTTACCTGCATCCGGTCCATCAGACCGCGCAGTAGCGTGGACTTCTCTTGCTTTACTTCTTCTAATCTTTCAACAAGCATTGCGTCGTTTACATACAGAACAGGCTGTGTGTACATCCGCAACGTCATGTCGATCAGGTCGAGTTCCGTTTGGGGAAAGTGATCCGAGATAAAAGTATTAAACAACTTAAAAGTAAGATTAACGTCATTAATGCAGTAATTGCCGTAGCGATAAAGATCAGCATCAGAAAAATCCTGCCGACGTTTACCAAGAGCATCGACAACTTCCGTACCCTTCTCGCCCAGACCATACATCTTCACCAAGTTGGCTAGTGATCCGCTTACGTCAACGCCGTGCTTCGCACGCGCCATGCATAAAGTATCAAAATAATATGCGGGGGTAATGTCGAATACAAAAGAAAGTATTCCACCATCGAACATCGTGTTGTGGCAGAGCAGCGCAGACGTACTCCAGTCCACCTGACTTAACCACGCTTTGATCTCGTTCTTCGTACCGCTAAACCACTGAGGCTCATCGTCGTCGATCTTCATCGCAACGCCAATTACCTCAAACAATGGACTACGAATGTACTCTTCCGTAGTCATGCGACTCAGACTGAACTGTTGAGAGTAGTACGTCTCAAAGTCTAGTGTTACAAAACTCATTTTCCACCCACCGCTTTTGTATACAACCAACCCTTACTCGTCTCTACAAACCCCGCCGCTGCAAGGGCTTCTAGTGAACGACACCCGCCAAACTTATATCTATGCGAACGATATGATTCTGGGGTAGCAAACTTACGCTTGCACTCCGTACACCTTCTTTCCCTTTTTACCACGCTCGTCACTTTTCAACCTCGCCACTTCTTTTCTAAGCCAGAGAATTTCATCTCGGCACGCCCACAACACACTACCTACCGTTAAAAATTTCATCTCTGTTGTAGTCGATGTGTCGTTGATCTCGTTAGGCAGGGCTTGGATCAGGTCTAAGATGTCATCCTCGATTTCCACGTAATGCCTCCAACTCAGCCTTCAATGTTTGAATTTCTTGGGTGATGATGTCGGCTTCCTTTAGCATTCCGCGCAGTCGCATCTGCGAAAGCACCGTGTTCACTTTGAACTCTTGCTGAAATTTCCAAGGCATCCGCTCCATCTCTTCCTTCCACGCACCCGGTGGAGATTCGTTATCTACAGTCACCAGTAGTCCCTCCCGCTTCCTCGTTTAGCAGCCCACTCAGGGGGCGGCACATGACCCCACTCTTGTGTCGCTTCAAACTTTTTACGCTGCCACCACCGTTTTAATCTGCGAATCATTTGAAACCTCCAAATAAAACCAAACCATACCTTACCCAACCAAACCCGGCCTGACCACGCCACACCACGCCGTGTAAAAAATTTCTCGCCAGAGAAACCATACCTCACCCGACCTCACCCCACCTCACCTTGCCTCACCGTGCCACGCCAGACCAGACCACGCCAGACCCAACCCGACCTAGCCGTACCTCACCTAACCCCGCCCAACCTCATCGCATAAAAATTTCTCGCCAGAGAAACCAGACCTTACCGTGCCCTACCAAACCAAGCCACGCCCCACCATGCCACGCCGCACCAGACCGGACATCGCCAAATAAAAATTTCTCGCCAGAGAAACCAAACCAGACCTCACCATACCGGGCCATACCACGCCACGCCTAGCCTTGCAGTACCTCACCGAACCACACCTGACCAAGCCCGACCATACGTCACTTCATTTCTTCAAACTTCGTCACTCTAAAAGTCCCAAAGGGACCACGTTTCTCTGGCCTAAAGTCGCCAATGCCAATGCTTTCACCCGCCTCGTTCAACAAGCGATGTGCGTCCTCAGACGAGAGCATCTGGTCATTTAAAATCAAACGGAACTTCGCGCCCCACTTATCGAACCGTGGGCGGTATCGCATGATGCGACCCTTCGTTGCCGGAATCGTTACCGGGCGACCATCCACCTCAAAGTTAGGTGCAGGTTTCCCATCATCGGCAAGGATCGTCACTGTGTCCGACTCCATGCGTACCGCAGACGGCACAACAAATTTAAGAGTCTTACGTGATCCACGCATCTTGTGGTTCACGCCCGCGTTAGCCATCGTCGCCGGGATACTGAACGCATTGAAGTAATACGTCCCATCCTGTGCGACATAAGCATTCTTCGTCGCCTCGTCACGCGGATTCGTGCTATCCACCATGACACGGCGAGTCGCCTTGGCTTGCTCACTCTGTTCCGCAAACTTGTGAATCAGTAGCGGAGTGTTGCCGCGAATTTCTACGTCAATTGTTTTCATGTTCGTTACCTCGTTAGTTTTAATTAAGCATTCCGACGCGCTTCGATCTCACGCTGCAAGTACCATGCAGCCTTCTGCAAATCCTGCACCGGATCAGAGTCCTTCCTACCGGCACGGCTCACGTACTTGACGACGTTGCCCAATCGGTAATTAAGATCTTTAGCCTCGATGAAATCGATTGTCTCGATGCCACCTGCCTTGTAGTGCGGAGGATGATTGACGACATCGGGAGGAGAAATAACTTCACCACCTTTATTAAGATCGATGATCGCCCCGTCTTCTCTACGGGCAAGATTGATCATCACGCGCTTCGGCTTTTCCACCACATCCAACGCCTTCTTCATCTCGAATATATCTTTGACTAGGCGTGACCGTGGGCTTTTGTAGACGGCTTTCTTACCGGCTTTTTTGGGCGCAGTCTCGTCTCTTTTCTTCTCAGTCCAACGCACGTAGTACACGTACGCTTCGCTTGACCTTGTGGCTTTCGCCACTTCCTTGATTGACTTGCCCGACTTGAGCAGGGCTTGGATTCGCTTTGCTTTGGACATAACTCAATAACTCCTTGCGTAGATTTACTACGTTGTTTTCATCAACTATCAGTGCGATGCCACCCGCTTTACGAATGTCATCGTGTTGCTTCATTTGAAGCGCAGTGGCCTTCCCACCGTTGGCTTTACACTCTATACCATAAAACAAACCGGCGATACAAATAATAAAATCTGGCGCACCACTGTTTCCGTAGCCCCCTGTAACTGGCATCGTGTAGTACGCACCTAAGTCCTCCA
>Ga0315904_10004463_pt1 | contig 19971 bp, 26 predicted proteins | sample LakEriMetagenome_6_FD_203529 | JGI IMG/M metagenome (GOLD analysis project Ga0315904, IMG submission 203529) | Freshwater fungal communities from buoy surface, Lake Erie, Ohio, United States - Buoy 12 MA120 | ecosystem: Environmental > Aquatic > Freshwater > Lake | place: USA: Lake Erie, Ohio...
ACAAAACTTGGCGGAAAGAGTGGGATTCGAACCCACGGATCTATTTCTAGACCGCTCAGTTAGCAACCGAGTGCTTTAGGCCTCTCAGCCATCTTTCCAAATTTTGGCGGAAGGGGTGAGATTCGAACTCACGGTACCTTTCAGTACGACGGTTTTCAAGACCGTTGCAATAGACCGCTCTGCCACCCTTCCATAAGACATATGTATCATACATTAGGAGGTGATGTCAATGGCAAAATAACACTTAAACTATAAATAGCAATGTGAGTAAATTTGTAATGTAATATTGACACCCCAGCATGGAGGTTAACCCCATGAGCCAAGCTCTCCTAGAAAATGCTCCAGTAGCGTTTAAATTTCCTTATAACGTTCCTGGCATTGATAACGTAACAACGATTAAGAAGTCAATCTTCAAGAGCCAGCATTGTCAGCGCAATTTTGATCTTTCCAGTGAAATCCCTCAGGAGCACATGGATGTGATTATGACTGCGGCGACTCAATGCCCAAGCAAGCAGAATGTAGCTTTTTACAAGGCGCATTTCATTCAAGACCGTGATCTTATCGAAAATAAGATTCTGCCTTGGACAAATGGCTTTGTTGTGAAGCATGGTAAGACACGCGCGGAATCTGAATATACTACAAACGCGCAAATTCTTGCTAATCTTCTTATCGTATTTGAAGAATATATGGATCTATCAAGCTCAGTTGACGCGCAGCGTAATGAGCAGGTAATTGATTTGGTCACAGGTAAGGCCAATCAAAGAACCATGAATATTCTGAAGAATGATCAGCTTATTGCCGTCGGTGTGGCTGCTGGTTATCTGAATCTGACAGCGACTATGTTGGGTTATTCCACAGGCTGCTGCTCATGCTTTGAACCTGATGGTATCAAGGAAGTTCTCGGTCTTGAGGGCAAGCCTCTGTTGCTGATGGGTATTGGTGTATCTGATTCGACCAAATCACGTCGTCAGCATCAGATGTCAGATTTCGTCTTCCCGACTAAGAAGAAGCAAGAAATTCCTGTCAAGATTTGGTAATATATACTAAAGACTAAACATTTTAGTCATGGATTTAATGTAATTGGGAGTGATTTGAAAGTGTATGATTTTAAAGACATCCGGCATTTGCATCTCGAAATCACCACTAGATGCAATGCCGGATGCCCAATGTGTCCAAGACACTATACCTATACTTCTACCCTGCGCGAAGACCTAGGTAACGTAAATATGACTCTCGAATCAGCTAAGAGAGTATTGCAGGAAAGCTTAATATCAAAGCTAACTTATATAAATTTTTGTGGTAACTATGGTGATGCGATAGTCAATCGCGATTTCATACCCATAGTCAAACATATCAGATCAATAAATCCTAAAGTCAATATCACCTTAACCACAAATGGTGGTGCTCGAAATGCAGATTTCTGGACAGAGACTGCAAATCTAGTAGATCAAGCTGTATTTGGTATTGATGGATTAAGAGATACAAATCATCTATATCGCCAATTTGTTAATTGGGATACTCTGGAGCGTAATGTCAGAGCCTATACTGAAGAATCAGTTAGACTAGGTAAAAAGAGACATTCGCAATGGGTTATGAACGTATATCGTCATAATCAACATCAGATTGAAGAAGCTAAAGAGCTGTCAAAAGAATGGAAGATTCATCAATTTGTTCAAAGATATACGGATAGATTTGACACATATGGATCAAATGGCGTTAGTCACTGGCCAGTACACGACAAAGATGGAAATCTATCGCACATAATTTATCCATCAAATTCTGAGGGTGAAGATTATAATGATACAGCTATGACAAGATCCATGAATTGGATCAAGAAAACTGCTGGTCGTGATCATAGATTTGAGATTACTCAAGAACAATTACAAAAGGTTCAAGAGCGTCACGGTAATGATGAAGTTATGTGTAGGGTCGCCGGATATGGTCACGGTGGACTAGCATCAGTATACATTGATTATGAGGGCAGATTATATCCATGCTGTTATTTCGGTTCTGCCGTTACATATGCGGGCGAACCTCGCAATCAACAAATCGTCCAAATGTATGACAAGTTTGGAAAAGATTTTAATGATTTAAATACAAATACGATTGAAAGCGTATTTGATAGTGGGATCTTTGAAGAAATTGCGATTAGCTGGAAAAAGAAAGATATCACATGCGGTAAATCCGCAGTATGTATCTATAAGTGTGGTGCTAAAAGCCATCATAGCAAAATAGTTGCTTCATGATGTCTTATCAAAGATCATGAATTTATAATGAGCATTTTTTTCTACATATTCTGAAAACCTGAAATTTCTAGTCGGGCCTGTGCTAGTAAAAAGCATGGCCCGACTTAATTCTGATTCAGGTAAACATCTTTTAAGATTAGCAAGTCCATAAACACCAAGAACATCTTCAATCACATAAAATTTTTTAGCTTTATGATAGAAGTTGTTGAATGTTGCAACTTGGCTTCTCCAATGATGACATGCATCATCAATAATAATATCATATTCACCGATATGTGCAGTCTCATCAAAATTCTGAGAATTTAAGCGATGAATTTTAAATTCTTCATTTAGAGATGGTTGATACGTAGCACTTTTCTCAAGGCCTTCCACGATTGCATCGGGCCATATAAGTTTCCATGCTTTAAGCGAATCACCTCTCCAAACACCTATCTCAAGAACTGATGAAATATCAGTATCACTTACGACATTTTCATAATATCTATGATATCCATGAAGTAGTTTATCGACTTCGGTTTCATCGAAAGCTACTTGATACTTATTGACCTGCATATCATACCTCAAAAAATGGTGCCCGCAGAGAGATTTGAACTCCCGGCCTACGGTTTACAAAACCGTTGCACTACCGCTGTGCTATACGGGCTATTCTTGTATATAGACGGATCTTTTTGGTAATATTTCATACCTATATTCGTCTAAGAATCTTTTATCATGAAATCTTAACAAATAATAACTATTTTGACCATAAACCCAAACAATTTCACCGATTAAAATTTTTCCGTCAAGACTGGCAGAGATTTTAGTTCCTGCCAGTTTATGTTGCTGCAAAAAACGTATCATTTGGATTCAGAGTTATCCATTTGTATGATAGTTCTCCAGTCTATCGCTTTATCAGTTTGATATTCAAGTTTTGCATTTTTTATTTTGTTTTCTAAAGAAGGTAGATACTGTAAATTATCTTGATGATGTAGACCGCCTTTTGATATAGGAATAATATGATCAACCTCATAACCCGGAGGCCTCATTTCATATATCATATCAATAAGTTTTAAATCTGCATCACTAGGAAGTTGTCCTCTAAGTTTCGCATAATAACGTCTAGTACACGCTCTACCTAATGCGCGCCGATGATTGTCAGATACTCTACCTACTCTATCCCAATACTCTTTTAATTTTTTACTTAAATTCAATCTTTGACTTTCAGTTTGATCTCTACCTGGACGCCCTTTATGATGGCTATTATTATATTCATAATATGATTTCAATGCATTTTTAATTTTTAGTTTTGTTGTCTCTGTATGATTTCTATTTTTATTATTATATTTTGCTGAACATGACCTATTACAAAATTTGGGATTAGTAGTTTTCTTTTTACAAAATAGGCATTTCATCTTAATAAGATGATACCGTAAGATTATTCATCAAAGTCAAATGTTGCTTAGGAATACGCTTCCAAAGTTGCACCGCAGGTTGATCAATATCAACCAACAACATGTCGCGACCGTCTTTGGTACGATATTCTCTAATCGCTAGATTCTTAGGTTCTGTAACCTTCATTACCCAACCACTATAATGATAGTTATGTTTTGGCGCAGAGACTAGAACAAAATATAATTCATCGGCATTAGTGCATTTATGCAACTGATCTGGTCTAAAGGTCATAGCATTTTCCTTGATAAAGGGAACCTGTGTCTTGACCTCAACATTCTGTACACCGTCGACCAACATATCCTTAACTCTATCATATTGATCATGAGACATCTCGACATGTCTACCCTCTTCCTTTAGGAGGGTTGCGACTAGGATCTCACCGGCTGTACCTAAGGCCACAGCCATATTACGGGCAGTTTTTGACATTCGCTTGCTTTCATGTATTATCATTATATGGCTCCGGGTGCTGGACTCGAACCAGCGACCCAGGGATTAACAGTCCCTTGCTCTACCAACTGAGCTAACCCGGAAAACACTTAATAGCATCAGAGTGCTTACACTTGTTACGATAACCAAACCCCTTGCAGGTGCAAGTCACAGAGAAGCCATACTTCTCTACGATATATACCCGACCTTCAGAGGTGCGGACTCGGAATTTACGTGTTTGCGTCTGTTTGCTCATGGTACTATACTATACTAAATCACACCGATTGTCAACAATTTATTCTGGTATTTCCAATATACCTCTGTGAAATGTGTGGCTCTCTGATCCTATAGAATATTTACCGCTTGCGGCTGCAAGTCGATTTTCTATGGCTTTGATAGCCACATTAGGATCACAACTACCACACATGAATACATCCACGGCAGCATATCCATATTCTGGCCACGTGTGAACAGAAGCATGGCTTTCAGATAAGATCACCACGCCAGTCACACCACAATCTTCACCAAAACCATGAAAATTGCTGGCTAATACAGTTGCACCAGATGATTCACATGCTTCCACAAAGATTGTTTCGAGTAGGCCAACACTGCATAAAATGCTAGGCTCAATATCCCAAAACTCGGCGATCACATGCCTACCTAGGCGCTTGACCGTCGGGACATGAAGCACCGCGCTCACGTCACGCCTGCCGTGTAATATAAGTCTTACGAATACTCTGAGGCTTAAAATAGTCGCCTACTAATCGTTCAACCGTAGCTTGATCATACGGCTTACAAGAAAATACATCCAGATAGATATCATTTGTCTCATTTACAAAATGAGCACAGATATTAGATGTCTCGATAAGCTGGACCAGGGTATAGCCAGCCTTATTACCGCTACCAAAATTTACAATTTGCGGCTCGCCATATGCAACCATGTCAATCTCATTGACAAGTCTCTTGGCAAAATTATAGATGTTATCATAATCCGTGATTGATTGCGGGTCGCAGCCCGCACAGTCAAGGATCAGGTGGTACCCCCAGTATTTGCTCATCTCATATCCCCTAAGGTAGCTTGGTAAAGCTGTCGTTTCCTGCATGTAAGGTGGTATTATAGCAGGAGTCATACCACCTGTCAATAAATTTCTTCACGGCTTCTTGGTTAAATTTAGGTCTCTCCAGAAGCTCCCTCAAGTTGTTGCCTTCGACGCGGTTTGTAACCACATCATAATCGGCGCGCCCGAAAGTGATGACTGGCTTTTGATGTAGTAGAGACTCTAGGCCAGTGCCAGAGTTTACCACTACCACAGCCCGTGCATCAGGAATAAGCTGGTGGATCGATACATCATCTAACCAAATAGTGTGCGCGTATTTATCAGCAATCTGTTTAAGCTGAACCATAGAACCAGGATTTACAGGATGACCTTTGAGTACCAAAGGATATCCTAGTTCCTTAGTCGCACGACAGGTGGCCTCGATAGCCTGTTCGACTGTGACTCTAGAATGATAACGAATCGTCTCGTCATGCGGAATTTGGCAGAGATAAAGAATATAGTCTTTAGGCAATTCAATATCTTTATGATCTGGCTGCTTGAACTTGCTATAATTCTCAAAGATACGAGCCTTGAGTGTATTGAATCCTACACCAGTAGTCTCACCTTCAAGAAATGACGTGCAAGGATAATTAGATGCAGATGCACCCCAGCCGCGCGAGTCAATCGTAAACAGATACGGAATAACCGTCTGCATATAATACATCACATTGACATTTGGAACTGGAAAATTATCAATCATCTTATGAGGTACATAGCAAAGATCAGCACCCAATGATTGCACAACCTGTGGTGTGAATTGCCAGAGCGGAAGCTCCAGCACTCTCACATCATCACCACGGCGCTTATGCTCCTCGACGACCATGGTCCGCAGGTTATGCCACGGCATACGCACAGCTGGAATAGGGCCGCGCTCTAAAGGAACATGACCTTCCTTAAACATCACGTCAAGGCGTGGTGCTAAGAATAATACCTTTCTCATCTCCAAAATGCTCCTTTGATTGATGGCAATCTAGATTCCATCTCAAGCTTTTTTGCAAGGTATCTCTGATCTAGATCCTTGCGTGTACCCTTTCCTGTCCAGATAGGAGAACCTGCGCGAAACTCCCAATCCATGACCGACATATCAAATGTATAAAATTTTAGCTTTTTCTCATAATAGGTATATGCTTGATATAGCGATACCTGATCGGTGAACCAAGTAAGGCCATTGGTGTTTAGATTATTCTCAACCTTTGTCGCAAAGTTTCGCGAACCATCGCTACCTGAATAATACACTAGACCAGCAGCAACCTTTGTTCCGAGAGCTTCCCAACCTACAGTACCTGGCAATGACTCGCGCAAGAATAGACCGACATCGACATCAAGCTTTTCCATCTTAGACATGAAGATAGAATCGATATCAGACAGATACATCGCGCAACCAGTCGATAGCAAGCGAGGTGCAACAAGGAACCTATTGCTAGCATAATAGGTGCGTAGTGTCTCGCTGTTCACACCCTTCGGAACCTGTAACGTCTCTGTTGAAAACGTCATATAAGTGCCGCGGGCAATCGCATTATACCTTAGCTTGAGCGAAGTCAATTTAGCAAGATTGACCTGGCGCATTCCAGGATTTTCCATCAAATGAATATGAATCGAATTACCTGCGATTGCATTAGATGCTACGAAAGCTGGACCATGTGATTCCAGATATGCTTGGTCGCATGATGTCATCACACATAGCTTATCTGGAGTCTCTACCGCATCAAAAAATGTCATCTTCCTATAATCCTATAAGGCACAAATGGTGTATTCGGTATCTGCACAGAATATCCATTTGCTTTAGCCGAATCTTTCATACCATACCATACCTTCACAAGGTCTGGGCGCGGATGTTCTTCAGGTGTTCCCGTAAACCAACGAGGCTTCCATGGTTGTGTGGCCATCTTAGTGAAATGTAGATGCCAAATTTCATCGGCCTTCAAACCTTCACCGTCATGACAGTTCCAGCGCATATCGAGTTCCTTCACGAACTTTTCATTACCGCTGAAAAACCTGACAAGCCTGTGGTGAGCCGATGGATTAGCTTTCATGCGCTGAATAGGCATGAGATGTTCTTCCATCTTTTCGCAATCGAAAACAATCACGCAAAATTCATGGCCACCAAATCGAGTACCCTTGCGAGCAGCCATAGGCTTACCATCAAGATCCATATCAAACAATTCACTAATATCGCGCATGTTGATCATGTCGACATCCGTATAGATAGCCCGACCCTTGAATTTGCAGACCTCTGGAATCGCCCAACGGAATCCGCTAAATGGGGTCGACCATTCTTGCGTCTCCCATCCACCCCATGGACTTTCCTTGTCTAGGGTTTGTCGCATCCATACAATGTCGAGAGGACGAGAGCAGTTGCTCCTAAGCGAATATTCATATACCATCTCAGCTTCGGCATCTTCTCCGTTTGAAGATGTGCCGATGAAAAGCTTTACTGGATCACTCATTTCATTCTCCTATCACTTAGGTAGCCGTCTACCCTCAATTATATGTTTTGGTTTACGAAACCATTTACCATTAATATTAGCATTGATGTATTCATCATTTTCTAAAACATCACGGTGAAATTGTTCTCTGACCTCAGAGTAATTTACATCACCTTTGGTGGAATGTACAGAGATAATCCGGCGGTCAAACCTAAGTTGCCCAAATTCTTTCACAAGCGCCTTAATTTCATCGGCCGAGCCATAATAAACTTTCCAATCGCTTTCTTCTCGCTTTCTTTTCAATGCGCCTTTCTTCTTACGCATCGACCAGAAATATTTGCGACCAACATACATCTTACCAGTTACCTTGTCCGTGATTAGATACACGAACCCGTAAGATTTACCTATATCTGCGCTTGTGAAAGGTTTATTATCAAACAACCACGGATTATCATAATCTATCATAGACGAGGGCTCCTTAGTCCTCGTCTATGTATTCCTCATCTTCATCCTCATCTTCAATATCAAGAGCCTCTCCGCAAAATGGACAAAACTCCGGTGAATAAATGATTCCACTCTGGTCAGAATGATAGACCAGAGTGAATTCCGCATCACATGAAGAACAGGTGTATTCGTCCTCTTCTTCGTAATCAGCTACCGCCTTGACTTTCTTTACCATTTGAATAAGCATCCTCCCAAGATCCAGTCAGGCCAGCCACCTCATATTCGGTCACACGGTTCTCGAAGAAATTCGTGTGGTCAGCCCCATTCAGAACCCACTCAAGCCACGGGAGAGGATTATCTTTAACCCTGAAATTAGGTTTCAACCCTAGCTGAAGCAGACGTCTGTCGGTTATATAGCGGATATATTGCTTGACTTCATCAGGTGTTAGACCTTGAACTTCACCCATCTTATAAGCTAAATCAACAAACTTATCTTCTAGTTTCACAGCCTGTCTAGCCATCTCATAGATTTCAAGCTTAAAGCTATCATCTACAATTCTTGGATGCTCGGCGCAGAATGTGCGGAAGAGAAATGCATTACCTTCGACGTGAATACTCTCATCACGAATCGACCATTCAACAACCTTACCCATACCCTTCATCTTGCCGTATCGCTGAAAGTTTAGCAACATTACAAATGAAGCGAATAGCGCGACACCTTCATTGAATACAGACTTAGCTAGCGCAAGACCTACGCCGCGCTTTGTAGTCGTGTCGGCCTCAGTCATGAAGTCGATCTTGTCAGCCATCTCCTTGTATTCAAGGAATGCTGTATATTCTTCATCAGGCAGACCGAGGGTATCATTCAGAAGTGCATAAGCACGCTGGTGTACACCTTCTCGCGCGGCGAATGAGCCGAGCATGTTTCGCACCTCGTTATTCTTAAAGTTTGGCACGAACAAGTCATAGTAATTTTTGCCGACTGCGACATCTGATTGTGTAAAGAGGCGCAGGATCTGCGTGACAAATTCCTTGTCGGTCGCAGACATCTTACCAGATTTCCAATCCGTGACATCTTCTCCAAGATCAACTTCATCTTCAATCCAGTGCGCCTTTTCATGACGCTGTGTGATTTCTACAGCCCAAGGATATTGAAACGGCTTATAGACCTTGGAGAACTCTAGAAGTCCGCCGCGCTCTTGCTTCACCATCTTGTCACCATATGCGACAAGTTCAGTATATCCACCGATGCGCTTACCATCGATGAATACCTGAGGAACAGTATTCACCTTATGCTGCTGATAAAAAGCATATCGCAGCTCCTCATTATCCATGCGATCTTCTGTATATGAGAAGCCACGTCTAGACAACCATTCCTTCGCCTTATCGCAGAATGGGCAACCAGTTTTAGTTACGATGCGAATATCCATATTGCTTATCCCTGACATGCGACACATTCTTCCTGTGTCTCTTCCTTAATTTGTAATTCTGATATATCAACCAGCTTATTACGCTCAACCTTCTTCGAAACATTCTCTGCGCGATTTGAAGATTCTGTGCGTAGATAGTATAATCCCTTACAACCAAGCTTCCATGCAGCAAAATGTACCTGATGCAATAGCCCACGAGATGCACCTGCAGGGAAGAATAGATTGAGCGACTGACCTTGGCAGATCCATTTCTGCCGCCAAGCAGCCTGAGTCACAATCTCCATCTGATCAATCTCGATGGCCGTAGCAAAGATTTGCTTCTGATGTTCGCTCAGGAAATCGAGATGTTGAACAGAACCACCATTTGTGATAATGCTAGACCATACCTCATCTGTATCCTTACCAATAACAGCTAGAAGCTGCTTCAGGTATTCATTTTTGACCAGGTGAGAGCCAGCGCGAGTGCGATGAGTAAAAGCATTTGCCTTCCAAGGTTCAATAGATGGTGAGCAACCATGAATGATTGAGCTGTTTGCATTTGGCGCAATCGCAATCACATGGGCATTACGCATACCCGTGCCTTCCATATCAGGAGCTTCGCCGCGCTCACGACCTAGGATTCTCGACTGCTCACGTGCCTTAGCAAAGATATCGGAGAAAATCTCCTTATTGATCTGTCTTGCGGTTTCGCTTGCAAATGGAATTCCACGTTGCTGATAGTAAGAATGTAGCCCCATCGCGCCAAGACCGAGCGACCTCTCGCGTTGCGCTGAAAAACGCGCGCGTGAAATCTCGTCCCCCGCATTCTCGATGAACACCTGAAGAACATTGTCCAGCATCGTCACTAGGTCTTTGACTAAACCAGTGTTCTTCCACTCGTCGTACTTCTCTAGGTTTAACGAAGATAGGCAACATACTGCGGTCCTTTCCTCACTCGTCGGTAGATGAATCTCATTACAAAGATTTGATCCATGAATCTTTAGACCACGATCTTTCAGAGCCTGGGGTAGGGCTTCATTAGCAGTATCGATGAAATTAATATATGGTTCACCCGTGCGATACCGAACCTCAAGAATGGTTTCCCACAGCTTACGGGCTCGCATTGTCTCACGGATTGTGCCGTCATTTGGATCACGCAGGTGCCAGTCTGAATCATTTTCGACTGCGCGCATGAAATCATTCGTGACATTAACGGCGTGGTGCAGATTCATACACTTACGGTTCACGTCGCCAGTCGGTACACGAATCGTCAAAAATTCCATGATATCTGGATGTGATACATCAAGATATGCAGCATAAGAACCCTTGCGAGTCGTACCTTGACGATATGCAGTCATGTCAGAATCGACAGTATGCAAAAACGGAATCGGGCCAGGCGCAACATTTGATACGGAACGCACAGATGACCAGTGACCGCCGACGCCGCCACCCTTAACGGATAGCCAACGCAGTTCGGCCGTATGATCAATCAGACCCTTGAGAGAGTCAGGCACATATGTCAAAAAGCATGAGATAGGTAGTGATTTAACCTTCTCACCCGGCAGTGCTGCATTAGACAGCACTGGAGATGCGAACATGAACCAACCCTTAGACACAGCATTATAGATGCGCTGCGCTAAGGCCATATCTCCGCCAGAAAATGCTACGGAGGCACGTGCAAATGACTTCTGTGGTGTATCTTCGTCTTTACGGCAATAATAGTCTCTTAGTAGAGTGAGCGAAAATTCCGATAACAGGGAATCCCGCGATGTGTCAATGAACACACCTAGGTGATCTATTTGCATATGTGCCTCCGGTATTAAATGTTGATGATATTAGGGAAGATGCGAGCAATCTCCCTGGCACATCCTAATGCTACTTCACGATGCTCTTTCTGAGTCGAGGGATCTGTGCGAACCTCAATATAGTGTAGCCAAGAACGGATGGAGCCCTTCATATAAATTCGTGATTGTGTTAGACCTTCAGGTAATACAGCACGCGCTTGCTCCTTAGCGATGCCGTGGTCAATAGCCCATTTGTATTCTCGTTCAGCAGCAAATAGCGCACGTTGCTGCGAACGATACCATTCATTCTGTAGATGAACATCTTCAACGTCAATGCTATTCTGACGATTCTTATTATCTTGCAGCCGAGCCTCACGCGTCACAAATTCAAGTGACTTGGTTGGATCAGCATATCTTTGACTAAATTCTTGAAATGAAAATGAACGATGTCGAATGATTTGATGTGTGATATCGCGCGTAGTCACAATTTCAAGTGTTGCATCAACCATCTCTAGTGGTGACCAATGTTTATGCTTGACAAGATAATTCACCAGCTTTTCAGCCGATTCACTATTATATTGGTTGCTTGGATTTGATACTCTAGCACAAAATGCTGCTAGTTCCAAAGCATTTGTAATACCTTGGTCACGAATTTCATCCACTGGTTGAGTATAAGAAATTAGTTTTACCGCTGGCCCACCCATTTTATCCTCCATTAACATTTCTTCCAATCACGTAAAGCTAGATTGAGAGCTAACCCTTGGTGGGTGCAGGTATTTAGCAGGGCCACCACCTCTGCTGGATCCACCCCATCCACCACTGACTCATTGATATCTTTATATTTCCAGTTTGAAGGCCAAACAACCATAGGAATTTTTCTCGTTATAGCCTTTGACATTTGTTCGACAACCTGCTTGTTCCTCGGCTGATTGTCAAACACTAGAACAGCTTTATCCCCAGGAATATAAGATAGCGCCCTACCCATATCAGTACCACCAGGCGCTATCGCATTTGGTATTAGCATCGCATCGAATTGACCTTCCATGACATATACTGTCTTGGTAAAGTCAACTCGATCTAAACCATATACCAAAGGCTCATTATTAATACGCACAGTCATATACCGAAGCTTGCTATTACCCATAGCACGCCCGGTAACACCAGTCAGTTTACCTTCCATATTACGAAAGGGTATGACTATTCGTTCATCAGCAACCAGACGATCTTTATATGAAGAATTTAGCTCCTCACATACTGTCATATCCTTAGCATAATAGAGATCAGAATATCTTTCCTCTGGTATCTTACGACCTTGCAGATATTGCACAGCCCTATGGGTTGCGCTAAGGTCTGATACTGGAATCAGACCAAGATTAGTCAAGCGAGTCTCACCAGCCTGTTTAAATTCTGGTTTAGGTATTAGATATCGAGGTTCACTATTTGCACCACCCTTTTCCTCACGAAATACCTCAAGACGATATTCTCGTAATAGACCAGGATCAACTCGCTCTATTAGCTTGGCCATATTTGTGCTATAGCTACAATTATGACATTTAAATACCAAAATACCTTTATTCTGATAGACATAACCTCTAGCCTTTGTGCGACTAGATTCCGAATCTCCACAAAATGGACAGCGGAAATTGAACAACCTATCACTTTTACGCTTGAATAGACCAAGCTTCATCGATAAAATGCTCAGGTATTTGTGATCGATATGTAAATGCATAGGCCTATATTACACTATAATAGGCCGTTAGTCAATCTATTTTTGCGGCTAATTAAAATACTTTTACGCCGTTTATATTTTCAAATACTACAGCTTGTTCCCAAGTGTTTACAAGGGGTTGTCCCTTTATGTTTAAGCTTGTATTGAGAAGCATAGGACAACCAGTCTTTTCATACCATAATTCTAGTATTTTTCTGAAAATGCTTTCTTCTAGATTATCCACTGTTTGCACTCTGCTCGTATTATCAATATGACAAATTCCTGGAAATAAATCTGGATATTTACATTTCGATACGAATTGCATATATGGACTATGTTTCACGGGCATATCAAAATAATCTGATGCATGTTCAGAAAGTATTGCTGGTGCAAACGGTCTAAATGGCTCTCTCCTTTTTATTAAATTCATTTTATCTTTTATATTAGAACCTCTTGGATCACATATAAGACTTCTATTACCAAGGGCTCTAGGACCAAATTCAGCACGACCATTTGCTATGCCTATTATCTCACCTTTTATAAGATGATCGACAACTGTATTAATATTGATATCTCTCTGTATATTAGTGCCTAGATAAGGTTCTTTCCAATTCAATTTCTTTCTAGTCAAAGCTGCAACGGCACCAATACAGTTTCCTGCATCTCCAGGATTAGGCATGATGTGAATATTGTCAAATATATTAGATATCAAACTATTTGCGACACAGTTTAATGCAACACCACCCATAATCACAAGATTATTAGATCGTATTGCAGTTCTCATCCACCAAATAGCACCCTTAATATATTCTTCTATTATTGCTTGAGCTGAAGCAGCTATATCAAATTTATTTTCATTTTGACAATCCCACCATTTGCACCCACGATGTAAATTATTTTTGGATACAAAATGAGGTGGATCCCATTCTAGAAAAAAATCTTTCTTCATTTTATCAACTAAAATTGGCTTACCAAATGCAGCCATACCCATGAGAATATATTCTTCTTCATTAGGTTTTAAACCAACATAATCAGTAATAGCTGAATAGAAAAGTCCTATGCTATTGGGATACTTTAAACCCCATATAAATTTTAATTGATCACCTTTACCTTCCCATATACTAATGGTATCTAATTCACCTATAGAATCAATTACTAATATCGCAGCATTATCAAATTTGGAAGTATAAAATCCTGCGGCCGCATGACATTCATGATGTCTAATATATTCTATTCGTTTTTTGTTTAATCCTAAACGGCTAATTTCATCCTTTGGATTAATCCATATAGGTCGTTCTCCAGAGTAAAGTCTGCGTAAACTTTTTAAAATAGGCTTATCAGAAATGGCTATGATATCAGGTGTTCCATATGACAACATTTCATTTATCATAGCCATACTAAGATAGCTATCATTTTTTATTCTACTATATCGTTCTGAATGTGCTGCCCATAAGATGTCGCCGCCATCTATGGCGGCGGCGCTTGCATCATGATTTTGGGAATTTATACCAAGTATCATATCAATATATGAACGGATCTCGCTTTGCTAATTCTTTAAGTATTTTTTTGGACCGGCGCTTTCTTTTAAATTCTTGCCATCTAAAAGAGATATTACTCAAAAATCTTTTTATCATAAATCGCTCCATGCCCTGGATAATTTTCAATTATATCAAATAGAAATGTTGCAAATTGAACATTTTCATAATTATTAAAATGATTAGGAAAACGTTCTATATCCGTGTTTAGTTTATGATAATTATAAAGAGGATCCATTATTGTAACACCATGTTTAAATTTATATAATGGTTTATTATGCCAATCAGGAAAACTATAAAGATGAATGACCTTTTCAATTTGATGTTTATTCATAATCCAATCAATCTCATGAAACCATTGACGCATGGTCCAATCTTGAAATTCATGTGATAATAGATGGTTATAAAATCCTTCTGCTGCCTTAGCTAAATCTTCAGGCATCACCTTTTTTTGTTTTGGTATTAACTCACGTATTTCAACACTTCTATGATTCAATGCATAATCATAGTCGCTTGGAATTCGCATTTTTTCGGTATGACAAAATATAATAACTTTTGGTATTGATTTGTTTAATTCTTTCATTAAACAACGTCTTGTGCTCCACCAACTAGCACCATCAAATCCTGCACCGTTAGGTATTCTAGTTCTATCATATTCATTATTACTTAATTTACAAGTAAGTGCTTGTGGCCAATCGGTCTCAGATAATCTATCTGAACAAAAGCTATCACCAACAATCAAAATATCATTCCAATTATATGTCATAACAATCTCCTAAATTTAACCTCTCTGTATATATTTGTCCATATTCTAGATAATTATCTATTAACTTGGTAAGAATTTTCGCTAATTTATAATTTTGTTCATCCGTTAAATGATTAGGAAATTTTTTAGGATTTAAGGTTTTATCTCTATAATTATAGAGTGCATCTTGAATAGTAATACCAGTCTTAAATTTGTAAGTTGCTATGCTATCTTTAGAATTTTTCCAAAACATGTCAGGAAAACAATGTAGATGAATAACCTTTTCAATATTATTTTCTTTTATGATTGAATCTACTTCATCAAACCAACGTAATTGACACCATCTATAATAATCTAATGAATGAAGATGTTCAAAATATTTTACAGCAGCATCAAATCTTTCACCTCTATGTTGATTTTCTAAGACAGACCAATAATTATATCCATAATCATAGTCACTTGGTATTCTATTAGCTTCTGTATGACATAGAATTAATAACTTTATAGGCTTATAACTTAATTCTTCTAATAGTCGTTTTCTAACACTCCACCAACTAGCCCCTGGAAATCCTTTTCCCCTAGGTTCCAGTTCATGTTTTTCTGTAATTTTGTTTGTGAATATTTTTGGCCAATGATTATCGCCGGTTCTTTCTGCACACCAGCTATCGCCAATTATCACAATATCATCCCAATTATACATCATCAATCCATTATTTTATTCGCCGTCGCCGTTTCCACCACGTGATGAACTACTTTTGCCGGCGCATACATTTCTACCAAGCGCCTTATAATGTACCTTTGGACAACCTTTCCACTGACCCAAAACTTTAGTTTCTTCTCCGCAGATCGGACAGAATGACGTGCCGGGCCCTTGTTCTTTAATATTATCTTTAATAAATTCTTTGAATCTGAGTTTTTTGCGACGAAGCATTCCCATAGGAGGTCTGCCCGGCTCACCCTTAGGACCGACTCCAACACCTGCGATATTACCGCCACCTACTGCATTAGCTGGTGCATCTTCGTCCATCAGATCCTCCTCAATAGCATTACTATTTCAGGATCCATCGGTATATCTGATCCGATGATCGTCTTATTATTTTTTCCAATACCATCTATTCTATCAGGCCAATATCCCATTAGAACTAGAAAGGGTTTTAGATATTCTAGATGGTCTTTCATCTTGAATACTAACATTTTAGTAATTGCATCACGTTGAAATACATTATAAAGAGCAATCAGATGATTTAAAATATATCTATCCTTTAGCTCACCAGTCTTTACATATCGACTGATGAGCCTTTGGATATTTCGAATCCGTCCTAAATCATCGTAAAATTCTGCCTCATCCAAACAAGACGGATTCTCATAATGACGAGCGGCAAACAGCATAAAATTGCTGTCATCAAGTATTTGCATTATTAGAATGTGCTAAGGGCAACTCTCTTCAAAGTCGTTGCATTTACGGCAATGTAGAGATATGTATTACTAGCAAACATTTGACCCACTTTGTAACCTGCCGTAGTTGCATTATTACTAGCTGGATTTGAACGAAGTGTGCCAATGAAGTTATTAACCTTCAATAGTCCACCTGTCGTGATATTCACATTGGATACAATTAGCGTATTAGCGCAGGTAATCGTAGTATTTGCTTTCAATGAAACACGAGCATTGAATACCGTATTGGATGGTACTGCACCAAAGAAATTCTTGACGGTAATATTCTTTGATACTGGAGTGCCATTCGGATCATCGACAATCAGAAGCAAATCTTCACGCGAAGTGCTGCCTAGTGACGTAAGTTGCGAGACCTTCTTATCGGCCATCTGTTTTCTCCTACTTTATGATTTAGCCGCCAGTTGTGGCGGAGCGCACAGTAAATGTGCCGAAGTTATTTGACACAGAGCCGGCAATCACACTGTTTGCAGCTTCAGCACCGTTAGTGCTAATATTTAGGCTTACTAGATTAGCTGTAAATCCTGTGCTACCAGCGGAGTTACCAAAAGCTAGAGTTTGCGCGCCGACTTTATATGTACCAGCAACAGCAGGCTTAAAGCGGAATACTAGAGTATTATTCGCATTGATAATATCAGTGCTGGATGTCGAAGCCTTAGCATTGGCTGTAGCAATAAGATTATTACCACCAGCTGTATTCGAAAGAGTTAGACGAATGAATCCTGTGCCGCCCTTATGACGCACCGGCTCATTGAATACGACATACAGATTGGCTGTTCCGTTACGCACAAGTGCATTACCACCTGTCGAATTTGTCGATAGATAAATCTGTGTAATCTCAGGAAATCCTAGGTAAGCGACGTTAGCATAACCGTCATTGCTAATACCAGGATTAGCAGCGACTAGAATTTCATCACGCTGTGAGTTTGCACCATCTTTATTGATGTTACGACGGCGCACCCAACCTTGGTTAGTCGCAACCACATTGCGTTTCCAAGATTCGCGACCATCGGTAGCACCACCGAAAGGTTGAAACCCGTATTTAATACCAGCGACTGTGTTGGCGCCGGCAACTGTATTCTCGGTATCTTTACCGAATCCCCATAAAGGCATAAGCGTATCTCCTTCGCTTTTCGTTAAGCACTACTCAGCATAATATAAGTGTTTCTATTTAGACTTTTTCGCAGATGATTTGGCTAGCGTTTCGCGAGCCTTCTTGGTCAATGACTTCAGATGCGAGCGAGTTGGGCTTGCATCTTTAGACTTAGTATAGGGACCTTCGAACGGAGGCTTCTCTGTTGTGACTGCTTCAGCAGGAACACAGTTAGGAACCATGCGTCCACCTTTATTCTTCATACCCTTAGCAACATAACCAGACCAGCAAGCTTCATTTACTTTACTCTTAATTGCATTATTCAATGAATCGCGATTAGCATGAATTTTTTTAGTAAATTCATCCTTATCTTGTGTAGTTCTCATTGAATTGTGTGTAGATATAATTTGTCTAGCAAGATGTCTGTTTATCTTAGACTTAGATCCATCAACATGATGAAAATGTGGTTCTTTTCCATCACCACTTGCAGCAATTCTAGACATTTGAATCATTGGGTGCATATGCCCAGCAGGATCATCATCATCTTTAGATTTTGATTTGCGATCATATGGATCCTTAACTTTACTTTTAACATCTAAGTACCCATGGACTACACCTCGGCCTTGACCCTTGCGAGCACCTTCTTCAATACTTTCTTTCATCTCTGACTCCATATAATCACGCGCAGTCAGAACATAGTCCTGTGCAAGCGTGATTTTGAGTTGGACCCACTCTGGTAGGTCCGTCTCAGGTTTCAGCATTGACATAAGAGCTTCGGCGTTGGATATGATAGACTTTAACTGGCTAATTGCCATATCGCCTTCATATCCATATTCGCGTTCGTCTTTAGCCATTCTATTAGTCCTTCGTCGGAACTTTAGGTGCAGCTGTTCCACCAACCTTACCACCCCACTTCTTAGTAAGGGCTAGAGCGCGGCCAGTCTTGCGCTTTTCGACTTCTTTTGGTGAGCTGGTTTCTGGATCAGTCTTTTTTAGATAACGACTAGCAAGACCTGTCGAGATTTCTTGAACCGGTACAGTTTCTTCCTTGGCCATCTTAGTAGCCGTAGCATACATCACTTCTTTAGCACGCTCACCATAACGCTTCTTGAAGCCACCCATCTTTTTCTTGAGTGACATCACATATTTTTCTTTCTTATCAGTCTCAGCCCCGGTCAGCTTGCGCTCATCGACTTGCTCTTCCTCTTTAAGCTTCGGATCCAGCTCAACCTTTTCTTTGCGAGTCGCGACAATTGTACCCATGCGCTCACCGCTATTTTCCTTCTTCAGGACACCGCGGCCAACCAGCACGTCTTTGTGCGTGATCTTATCCTTTGGGTGAGCCAGCGCAGCTAGCTTCTTTTCTTTATCACCCTTAGGCACCGTATGCTCTTTCTCCATGATGGAGCGAACTGCGGCGATAAGTGAGTCTGATGACCCGAATTTACTATTGTCTTTCATGATAGTCTCCTCCTTAGCGAGTAATTTCTTCCCAGTCTATAGATGCAAATGCTTGGTCGCTGTTTGCAGCGCCTGAACAAGCAACGGTAAAATCTGTTGTGGCTCCAGTGAACGGATCTCGTTCTAACTGGAATCTGAATAAAGCTTCTTTAAGAATTTCGATAGCTTGTGTAGCCTGTGTAGTAATACCCAAAAACCCTGAGGCCATCACTAGCCCACCAGTCAAACCAGTAGCTGTAATATTATATTCTATAGCTGAATCTGCTCCTGCTGATACCCAAGTGCCTGCAGTAGGTGAGCAACCTTTCATTATGCGCCAAGATATTGTAGTGTTATTACCCTTACCAAGAATATTGACAGCCGTTGGTATTACTATTGCATCGGTTCTACCAGCTTTTAATCGTATAGATGCAATAGGGTAATATGTACCAGCAGTAGCCATAGTATATGGCGCTGTTAAAACAGTTGATACTGATTGCTGAATACCTCTAAGCTCATATCCACCTTCGCTCATAACGGATGAGCAAATTTGCTTTAATGTGCTGTCGCTAGAGGTCGTACCAAAATTGGTGATTTCATATCTGAGAGGTAGAGATGCTGTTGACATATATGGTAATGTGTTTACGTTGTCATTATGAAATACATGACCGGGTAACATCAAACCATCGATGACAAAGCCCATTCGTACATCACCAACACCTAACCATTCGATAT
>Ga0315904_10004464_pt1 | contig 19967 bp, 18 predicted proteins | sample LakEriMetagenome_6_FD_203529 | JGI IMG/M metagenome (GOLD analysis project Ga0315904, IMG submission 203529) | Freshwater fungal communities from buoy surface, Lake Erie, Ohio, United States - Buoy 12 MA120 | ecosystem: Environmental > Aquatic > Freshwater > Lake | place: USA: Lake Erie, Ohio...
AATCTCAATGAGTATCAACCCTACAGGTAGTTGGCTCAAACAATTAAGGAGATCAAATGTTGACCTCCTTAATTTAATTATAATTGAAACAAAATAATATTGAGCAATCTAATGTGACAGAATACTGCTATCGCCTAAAACATGCTCTTTACGATTTTAGGGCAGTATTAATTTAAAGTGATATTAAGAGTGATACCATTAATTGTAATCGTAGCTTGATCATCGCAGTTGCCGTTACCATAATCGATGGTTCTCAAATTACCCCCTATAGGTTGTAATTCTATTTTACCTTGTTGTATCCAATTGCATGCATTTGCTTTGATGATAGGATTTATAATTGACATGGTATATTGTGCTCCGTTTGCTCGTTGTCCATTGCCTGTTCCAGTAATTTGATATACATCATCAGCCCAGATTTGTGTTGATTCACCTTGCAACCATGTGCGCACACGTGTTGAATTCCAACTAACTGAATCGCCTGTATTCGCTTTGATGATTAAACCATTTACCGAAATATTGAAATAAGATTGGTTACTCGCATTTAATCCCATATTTTGGATGGTTTTGCTTCCCATTATTTTATTGTCATTTACATGGTAATTGTCAAAAGTAATTGTACGAACACTGCCAACATCACGGTATTTACCCGTATAAGAAATAAGAATTTTTCCTCGTCGATTTCGACCATCAGCGCATAAACAATTTGTACTTCCAAAATCAATGGTGATCGTCTTCGGATTAGAGAATGTATCCTTTGTAACCGTAGCGCAATTGCTTGCTGTTTTGTAATTGCCCAAATTGTCGCCAGAATTTACTTCTGAGGCATCATCAGCAATATTACTTGCATCGGCATACATAAATTCACCCAAAGCATTATCTTGAGATATGCTTGTATCGGTGTCCTTTTCATTTTTGATTTTTCGACAAGCGGCAAAGTTTAAAGCCATAAAAATCGCAGTACATGCGAGAACTAATTTAAAAGATTGTGTTTTCATAATATAATTTTTATGCTTGTTCTGACTTTGGCATTAACTAAAGGTTTAATTAATAAGTTGTAAATTTTTACGAAATGAGATTTTTCATCGATGTGACCACAATTAAACCGCACCTAATTTTGCTGTTGAATTTAATCCAGTCTATTAATTCAACCTTTTACGATGAAAACAACTTTGATATCTTGGTTTAAAATTACCTTAGCCGAATATTTACATCATGAATTTATTTGAAAAATTAAATGCTGCCAAACAAGCTAAGCTTAAACAAAATTTGGAAGAAGGCATGGCTTTCTTAGCAGAAAATAGCAAACGAGAAGGAGTCATTGAGCTTCCTAGCGGTTTACAATATGAAATTATTATTGCAGCTGATGGCGAAAAACCAAGCAAATTTCATGAAGTAACTTGCCATTATGAAGGAAAGTTGATTGATGGAAAAATATTTGATAGTTCATATAAGCGCGGAAAGCCTGCTAGTTTTCCATTACGTAACGTAATTACAGGTTGGACCGAAGCCCTACAACTGATGGCTAAGGGCAGTAAATGGCGCTTGTTTATTCCTCCCCATTTAGCTTATGGCGAACAACAGACTGGCGCATTGATAAAGCCCAACTCCACCTTGGTTTTTGAAGTAGAATTATTGGGATTTTAAAATAATTTGTCTATTTTCGCATTCCTTAAAAATAATAGTTCTTACGAATAATATGACGGAGAGGTGCCCGAGTGGCCGAAGGGAGCGGTTTGCTAAATCGTCGTAGGAGTCAGATCCTACCCAGGGTTCGAATCCCTGTCTCTCCGCTGAAAAGAATGAGAATGTATAATTGAATGAGAATAAATGTTTTCATTACTTGAATCCATTCTCATTTTTATTTTTATTTATATCTCATTCCAAATCCTGCTTAATGCAAAAGGATTTACAGATTTTGATGAGTAAACAAAATTTCAAGTTAAAAGATAATTATGTTCGATTTCGAGAAGCTAGATGTTTATCAAGAGGCTAAAAGTTTAAATGAACTTGTGATTCATCATATTTTCAATCATGTGAAGGATGACTACATCAATCATCAATGGAAACGATCTACCATGAGTATTGTGCTGAATTTAGCAGAAGGGACTTCAAGAATTTCTTCAAGCGAAAAAAAGCACTTTTACACTGTTTCTAGGTCGTCAGTATTCGAATGTGTAGCGATTATGGACATATTGAGAGGTCAAAACATGCTTAGTTCGGACGATTATGACAAGTTTTATACTGGTTATGAGAAGTTATCGAAGATGCTTTTAGGTTTATTTAGAAATGTTGCTTAATATTGCATTCCTCAAAACACACCAACTCACACCCAAAAACGGGAGGTAGTTCAGCTCGGTAGAATACCTGGTTTGGGACCAGGGGGTCGCAGGTTCGAATCCTGTCCTCCCGACACAAAAGGACAAATCGCTTTTATGAGTGATTTGTCCTTTTTTTATGTTGGGCTGAAACGCTTGGTAGGCTTGCTATTATAAAAAAAAAGGAAGTTGGTTTTAGAGGATCATATTAAAATATGTGGATTAAAATATTTTTAGAAGTAAAGTGTAGCGATTCTAAAAAGGAAAAAATGGATATTTCCAACACCTTTAAATTGTGCCCTGAAAGTTTTGTTTTTATACAATAGCTATCGGCTCTTTGCCAGAAGTTGTTTCAAGGCGAATGTAATTTGCGTTGCAGACCAAATCATACATTGCCACATTACATCGAGCAACCATCTACATTGTAGTGGAAAGGACCTGACGGCACAAGGTATTTTTCGGGACGTGAAGGGTGTTCAGTCCATTGAATGAAATCGCAGAGGCATATCGTTATGTCGAAACTGGACAAAAAACGGGTAATGTGATTATTGAAATTGTTACCGCATTATAGCTTTCTTTATTTTGATTGCTTATTTAAAGGTCTATTACAATTCTATGTAAACGAATCGAATTCATGGAATTTCTCCAAGCCCCATTTTTTCATAATAAATGAAGCTACCCAAGCTCCAAACGTATCTGCCACACCATCCCATATGTCAAAACTTCTACCCACTACAAAATTTATTTGATAAAATTCAATGGCGAAACCAAGCGCAAAAGAAATGAGTATGAGTATGAAAGATTTATTCTCAAATGGCTTGGTACCTGCATACCAAAAAAAATAAAAGAAACAAAAAAAAGTAAAATGTACCACTTTATCGAAATGGTCAAAGAGCGTAATTGCTGGCAAATCTTTACCAGGTAAGGAGCAGCCAATTAAAATTAGGATAGTCCAAATAATAGCGAAAAAAAAGCTGAGTCTTCGATGTATAAAAAAGTATGTTATAATTTTTGTCATCTTCTAAGTATGAAAAAACCCTAACATGGCCGTTAGGGTTTTTATGATTTAAGTATTTTCAAAGCAACATGATTATGAAACCATGCCTGCATAATTTTCAGCGTCTAATAAGTTTATCGCTTCATCGGGGTTACTCATGGTCATTTTGATCATCCACCCTTTACCATATGGATCTGAGTTGACAGCTTCAGGCGATGCTTCTAAATCCGGATTTATTTCATCAATGGTACCTGCCACTGGTAAAAATAAATCTGATACAGTTTTCACTGCTTCTACCGTACCGAAAATATCACCCGCTTTTAATTCTTTTCCTACGGTGCTGATATCAACAAATACGATATCGCCCAATTCTCGTTGCGCAAAATCTGTTATACCTATGGTAGCTTTGTTGCCTTCTATTCTTATCCATTCGTGATCAGAAGTATATTTTAATTCGGCTGGAATATTCATGTCTTTTATAAATTTTAAAAAAATTAAATGTAATTGGTTTTTAGCTAAAAAGGAAAAACTTTAGGGTTTAAAAATATTACTCTTTAGGTGCTTTTGGTTTCGCGGCCTTTTTTGCTTTTGGTTTCAATGCTTTTTCCTCAACTACAGCCAATTCTGCTACAGGCGCTGCTTCTATCACCTCCTCCTCTTTAGGTTCTTCTTCTAATAACTCAAGCTTATTTAAAATAGCAAACCATTTTATCATTTTTTTCATGTCGCTCACATACACTTTCTCTTTATCATATTCAGGAAACATTTTCTCAAAATAGCTTCGTATCGCTTTCTGGTCGGCTTTGGCAAGATCGAATGAACCTGCTGTAGCCTCATTTTTTTTGAAACTCATGAACACTTCCCACAAACGGACATTGGTAGTTTCAGTAAATACTTCGATACTATCAAGAGGCGTTACATTATGTAATCGGGCAGGTACAAATTTACTCACGCCTTCTTCCAAATTTTTTACGATAGCTCCATCACTTTTAGTAGATATTAATTGAAAAACACCGCTTAATCCTGATATGGCACACAATTCATTATACTTCATCGTTCTTAATTTTTAGTGGGGCAAATTTATAGGTTATACCAATACAAATACTGATTCGGTAAAAAAATTAATTAGATGTATCCTAAAAAGATGTGTAGGGGCGTTAACGGCCTCTCTCTAATTATGAGGTTGAGGCCGATTGAATAAGCAATTCGTTTTGATGAGATTTACAAAATCGTGTTTTATGAAATAAAGCTTCAAGATACTGAAATTCAGATTGCATGTTTCTTTTAGGAACAAACGCCAAAAACTTCATTCAGTCTTACATAAAACTCAGAAACACTCACTTTCCATTTAGATAATTTACCATATTGCGCAATCAAATAGTAACTATAGCGTTTGGCCGATATATATTTGCACAAAATTTTCAACAGCATATGAAAACATACTCATATCCCTATTTACTCACTTGGATTGCTAAATTATTAGAAGGAATCAATACGAGTCATACAAATGATGATGACGACAACAAAAATGTATATATCGAACTAAACCTAAAGCGCATGGAGCGACTCGATAAAACTATTGTTTTACGGGATGAGGTGGTTAAAGTGTTAGAAAAGATAGAGCAACCTCAACAATGGATTGTCATTACTGAAGCTTGGTGTGGCGATAGTGCCCAAAGTTTACCATACATACATAAAATGGCTGAAGTAAATCCAGAAAAAATAAAATTGGATATCATTCTTCGTGATGAAAACATGGATGTGATGAAGAATTACCAAACTAAAGGCACTAATTCTATTCCGATTTTGGTATGTCGCGATGAAGAGGGTAACGATTTATTTGTTTGGGGTCCGCGCCCAGCAACAGCAAATAGCATGTTTAATGAGTGGAAGAACAGTGACAGTCGTAAAGAAGAATTTGAATTACAATTGCATACTTGGTACACACAAGATAAAGGCAACGAAATACAATTAGAAATAAAAGATTTGATAGAAAAATTGTAATCCTTATCTTAGCCAAAACACTTAATAAATTATGTTGTATCGTCGTTTAGGTAAATCAGGATTACAAGTTTCTGTATTTTCATTTGGTAGTTGGGTAAGTTTCAATAAACAAATTAATGATAAGCGTGCCGAAGAATTAATGGGCATGGCTTATGAAGCTGGCATTAATTTTTTCGACAATGCTGAAATCTATGCGCGTGGTGAAAGCGAGCTTATGATGGGCAGGGTATTGAAAAAAATGAAATGGGATAGAACAAGTTATTGCGTGAGCAGCAAGGTCTATTTTGGTTGGCGTGGTGAGAATAACAGACCCAATCAAACAGGCTTAAGCCGCAAACATGTCATAGAAGCTTGTCATGAAGCGATGCAACGTTTACAAGTCGATTATTTAGATTTATATTTTTGTCATCGCCCCGATAAAAATACACCTATCGAAGAAACAGTGTTGGCAATGAATACTTTGATACAACAAGGCAAAATACTGTATTGGGGGACTAGTGAATGGAGCGCGGCCGAAATTATGGAGGCGCATCGGGTAGCACAAGCTTATCGGGTTATTGGTCCGACGATGGAGCAGCCACAATACAATTTATTCGAGCGAGAAAAAATGGAAAAAGAATATTTAGATGTGTTTCGAACTGTTGGTTTAGGTACTACTATTTGGAGCCCTTTAGCAAGCGGTTTGCTGAGTGGTAAATACAATGAAGGTGTTCCCAAAAATTCGCGATTGGCTTTGGAAGGTTTTGAATGGTTGGCAGATAGATGGCTTTTGGATGAAAAAATTGCTAAGGTAAAAAAGCTAAGCAAGTTAGCAGATGAAATGTCGGTAAGTGTGGCGCAATTGAGTTTGGCTTGGACACTACTAAATCCCAATGTATCAACCGCAATTTTAGGGGCTACCAAAAAAGAACAACTACAACAAAATTTACAAGCATTAGATGTAGTTGAAAAATTAACCCCTCAAGTGGTTCAAAAAATAGAAAAAATAATGCTGAATCTACCTGTGCCTGTTCAGTTTTAATAACATCCAAATTTTAGCTAAGCATGCTATGCAAAACAGCGACACTTTTCAAATCGCTTACATGGGGTATATGAAGTTGAATGTATTGAATCGCATATCTTAATAGTTCGTTTCTCTTGCTTTGATTAAGATTTGTAGCGATAGGTTCGCTGTAGATAATCTGTGAAAGCAACGCTGCGTCAGCATCTTGTAAAAAATAAGTGCTCGCTAACTCTTGTTGTGAGCAAAAGTTCCCATTTTGTAAATCGAAGTAATTTTGATTTTCCTTATAAGCGTTTTGTACCTCAAAACCCAATTGTGAAGCCAAGGCAAACGTAAACTCAATCGGATAATTAGCTAAATCCGCCTCTTTGCTTTGTTCAACATGTAAAAACGAATTTTCGATAAATTCATACAAGTCTGCATTGGATTCTGGTTCGGTGATGGTTTTGGAAAGTAATTCAACCATATAAAAAACGATTGCATTTTTTATAACGACCTGATAGATGTCATCATATAAATAAAAAAGATGGGCTTCTTTAATTCGCTGCAAATTTTTGTTGGGATGATGATACACTATGAGGTTCAGCAAATTTCCTATTTGATATAAGTTAGCCTTATGTGTGCTTTTCATGTTCGACCGAACCCCTTGTACCAAATAGCTCTGAATGCCAAACAAAGCAGTATAGATACTCACTACTAAACTCGTATCGCCATACTTTAGTTGACGCAATACGATGCCTTTTGTTGAGTGTAGTTGCACGCCTTCAAAAGTAAAGCATCACAACGAAATCAATTCGGATGCAAGCAAATTACTAAAAATTAAATACCTCTTATTTTTGCTTGATACGCCATGCCGTCGATGAAAAATATTCTACTCTTTATCATAAAAAACATACCACAAGCTTTACTATTTGTCGTTTTGGAACGCTTCTGTTGGTATGTCATTTGTTAGAAGGTGATAATTTGCAGTCAACAATTGCGGAAATTACTTTTTAAGATTATATTTTTTATCTATTACAATCCATTTCACCATACACTCCTTTTCAAGTTGAATACTTAAAATGCCTCCTTACTGATTAGATTCGGATAGCATAAAATATAGATAACTCTTATTTTGCAGTTCGTGATGTCTAATTGTGTCTCGAAATTGAATTTCTCCTCAACGCAAATACGGAATGAATCATCAGATATCCCTTCGCCAAGGTCATTTATATTAGCTAGTTATGCAAAAACATCCTTCGCCGTTTAGCCTTCAAATTGTATTTTATTTTCGGCATCCTCTTTTTCTTGCAGCTTGGAATCAAGATGATAATTACATCAAGTAAAAAAAGTAAATTTCTCCTAGTGGATAAATCATATATATCAACAGTAAATTTTAATACCGAAAATTACCCAATCCATCTTTAGAGTCAGCAACATTCAATTATATTCGCAGTTTAGCAACTTTAATTATTATGAATCAAGATTTTGTAAATAGAATTGGCACCGAAGTAAATGAAATTAAAGAAGCGGGCTTGTTTAAACAAGAACGTATTATTTCAACGGAGCAGGGGTCGCATATTATTGCCAATGGCAAACCGGTTTTAAATTTTTGTGCGAACAATTATTTAGGGTTATCATCAGATCCGAAAGTAATTGAAGCCTCGCATCAAGCTATTAAAGAAAGAGGTTACGGATTAAGTAGTGTTCGATTTATTTGTGGTACACAAGATATTCATAAAGAATTAGAAGCTAAAATTTCAACGTTTTTAGGCACAGAAGATACCATTTTGTATTGCGCAGCTTTTGATGCGAATGGTGGTGTTTTTGAACCTCTCTTGAATGAGCAGGATGCCATTATATCTGATGAACTCAACCATGCCTCTATTATTGATGGGGTAAGATTATGCAAGGCCGAACGACATCGTTACAAGCATAATGATATGCAAGAACTCGAAGCTAAATTACAAGCCACTCAACACTGCCGTAGTAGAATGATAGCGACTGATAGCGTGTTTAGTATGGATGGCACAATTGCTCAACTCGATAAGATCTGCGCATTAGCAGAACAATATAATGCCATCGTGATGATAGATGAATGTCATTCAAGTGGATTTATGGGAAAGACAGGAAGAGGCGTTCATGAACACTGTGGTGTGATGGATAAAGTAGATATTATTACTGGCACTTTAGGGAAAGCCTTAGGCGGTGCCAATGGAGGTTTCACTTCAGGTAGAAAAGAAATTATAGATATGTTGCGCCAAAAAAGCCGTCCGTATTTATTTTCAAATACCTTAGCACCTAGCATTGTAGGTGCTTCTATTGCAGTGTTGGATATGTTGAGTGAGACCACTACATTACGCGATAAATTAGAAGTAAATACGGCTTATTTCAGAGAGAAAATTTTAGCCGCAGGTTTTGATATTAAACCCGGTATTCATCCGATCGTACCTATCATGCTCTATGATGCTGTGTTAGCACAAAAAATGGCAGCACGTTTATTAGAAGAAGGGATTTATGTGGTAGGATTCTTTTATCCTGTGGTAGCGAAAGGCAATGCTCGTATTCGCGTTCAGATTAGTGCCGCACACGAAATGTCTGATTTGGATATCGCAATTGCTGCTTTTTCAAAAATTGGCAAAGAGTTAGGCGTAATTAAATAAAGTCTTGCTTGTATCTTTAGTCTTTAAATTACTTACTTATGATGGTCAAACTTTTTGCGAGTGCGGTCTATGGTGTGGAAGCTATTACGATTACCACTGAAGTAGATGTATTAGATGGTTTAAAATTTTTTGTGGTAGGTCTGCCAGATAATGCAGTTAAAGAAAGCCAGCATCGGGTAGAAAGTGCTATTAAAAATAATGGTTATCGTTTTCCGCGTATTAAAGTTGTAATCAATTTATCGCCAGCCGATATTCGAAAATCTGGTAGTGCATTTGATTTGCCTATTGCAATTGGAATTTTAGCCGCCACACAACAAGTCAAGTCTGAGAACCTATCGAAATATGTAATTATGGGTGAGTTATCGCTCGATGGCTCGATACTTCCCATAAAGGGAGCGTTACCTATCGCCATTCAAGCCCGAAAAGAAGGATTTGAGGGATTATTTGTGCCCTTACAAAATGCCAGAGAAGCTGGCATGGTGAACCAAATAAATGTGTATGGAATATCTCACATCAATGATATTATTCAATTTCTGAATAACGAAGGCTCACTCAAACCCATCGAGGTAAATACTCGCGATGAATTTTTTCATTCTCAATATGATTTTGATATTGATTTTTGCGATGTAAAGGGGCAGGAAAATATTAAACGTGCCTTAGAAATTTCGGCTGCAGGCGGACATAATGTTATTCTAATTGGTCCGCCCGGTGCAGGTAAAACTATGTTGGCTAAACGCTTACCTTCTATACTACCACCACTTACTTTACACGAAGCTTTAGAAACCACTAAGATACATTCAGTAGCAGGCAAGTTACCTGAAGATACAACGTTGGTTTCTAAGCGGCCTTTTCGTTCACCACATCATACAGTTAGTGATGTTGCTTTGGTTGGAGGAGGAGGTAATCCGCAGCCTGGTGAAATTTCATTAGCACATAATGGTGTTCTTTTTTTGGATGAATTACCAGAATTTAAACGAACGGTTTTAGAGGTAATGAGGCAGCCCATGGAAGAAAGACGTGTCACAATTTCTCGTGCAAAAATGACCATAGATTTTCCTTCCAGTTTTATGTTAGTTGCCTCTATGAATCCATGTCCCTGCGGGTATTTCAATCATCCCGACAAAGCATGCACTTGTCCTGCGGGTAGTGTTCAGAAGTACTTGAATAAAATATCTGGGCCTTTGTTGGATAGGATTGATTTACATGTTGAGGTTACCCCTGTTCCGTTTTCTGAATTATCTAATTCCAATTCTAAACCGCAAGAGAAAAGTGAAACAATAAGAGCGCGTGTGATTCAAGCGCGTGAAATTCAAGCGCAACGGTTCGCAGGTCAAGAGGGTATATATTGTAATGCACAAATTAGTAGTAAACAACTACAAGAAATTTGCATTCTAAATACGGCAGGCACTAATTTATTAAAAACCGCAATGGAGCGTTTGAATTTATCGGCACGTGCTTATGATAGAATATTAAAAGTTGCAAGAACAATTGCTGATTTGTCAGGTAGTGATGAAATAAAAACAGAACATATTGCTGAGGCCATTCAATATAGAAGTTTAGATAGAGAAAGTTGGGGTGGATAAATTTTTAAAAGTGCTCATGCCACTAGTTTGAATTGAAGCATAATATTAATATTGATTTTAGCGCATAATTTTTATACTTAACTTTATAAAATTACTCATTCTCCAATCTTACTACAGTCTGAACACCGTCTAGCCTTTCAAGTTTTTGGCAAAGGATATTCAACTCTTCTTTGTTATTGACAAATACATGTAGGGTTCCTTCAAACAAACCAACTGATGATTCAATACTCATGTTACGCATATTGAGTTTCATTTCACCTGATACAACATTGGTGATTTTGTTGATAATACCCACGTCATCAATTCCATTAATTCTAACCCCGGCCAAAAACGAAATTTCTTTATTCTTTGCCCATTTAGCTTTTACTACACGATGTCCATAATTGGCTAGTAAAGAAGCGGCGTTCGGGCAATTCGTTCTATGAATCTTTAGGCCCTCACTCGATGTTACAAAACCGAATACATCATCGCCTTGAATAGGCGTACAACAAGCTGCCATCTTGAAGGCAATTTTATCCGAGTTTTGATCGAACAAGAGAAGCTCGTAACCCTTAGAAGGCAACTGTTTACTTAATTCAAAATTTTCTTCGCGCGTTTCTTTTTGCTCCGCATTTTTCTTCTCTTCTTTTTCTAAATGTACAAATTTATCTCCTACGTATCGGAGCTTTGCAAGCTCTTTCAAATCATAGTTACCTATCGCAATCGCATATTGAAAATCCATAGATGAAGGATACTTGTAAAGATTTGCAATATCGGCAATCGCAGATGAGTTAAATGGTAATTTGTGGTGTTGCAATTTTTTTATGAGGGCCTCCTTCACACTTTCCGCCTTAATTCTCTTCTCTTCTTTTAGATAATATTTGATACGAGAGTTTGCTTTCGCTGTTCTTACAAACTTGAGCCAATCTTTATTAGGATGTTGTTTTTTAGAAGTAATAATTTCTATTTGATCCGCATTTTTAAGCAAGTGATTGATGGGCACTAATTTATAATCAATTTTGGCTCCAATGCAAGTTTTACCTAATTCTGAATGAATGTCAAAAGCAAAATCTAACACACTCGAGCCAAGGGGCAATACACGCATATCTCCATTGGGGGTATAAATATAAATTTCATCCCCAAACATATCCTTCTTTAAGTTGGTCATGAAATCAATGGCATTGCTATCTGGATTTTGCAATACTTCACGTATGTGTTTCAGCCAATCATCTAGTTTAGTTTCAGCCGCACCGCCTTCTTTATATTTCCAATGAGCCGCTAAACCCTTTTCGGCTATTTCGTTCATTCGTTCGCTTCTGATTTGTACTTCAACCCAACGACCCCCAGGTCCCATTACGGTTGTATGTAACGATTCATATCCATTACTTTTAGGCGCACTTATCCAATCACGCATTCTTTCTAGGCTATGATGATAGTAGTTGGTGATGATTGAAAATACTTTCCAGCAATCTGTCTTTTCAGACTCTGCACTTGAATCAAGTATTATTCTAATAGCGAACAAATCATACACTTCTTCAAAACTTACATGCTTAGTTTTTATCTTATTCCAAATGGAGTAAACCGATTTTGGACGACCAGCAATTCTAAAATTAAAATTATTTCGCTCTAATTCTTCTTTAATAGGTTTTATAAACTCATTGATGTAACGAGTCCGTTCACGTTTCGAATCTTGTAGCTTCTGGGAAATTTCATCGAACATTTCTGTGTCAGTATATTTCATACACAAATCTTCCAACTCCGATTTTATTTCATAAAGTCCTAATCGAGCGGCTAAAGGGGCGTACAAATAAGACGTTTCGGAAGCTATTTTCAATTGTTTCTCCCGACTCATGCTATCCATAGTTCGCATATTGTGCAACCGATCGGCAATTTTTATCAAAATAACACGTGGGTCATCAGCTAAGGTGAGGAGTATTTTTTTAAAATTTTCAGCTTGTTGTGTTGAGCCGTGTGTTTCTACTACAGTTGAAATTTTTGTAAGACCTTCTACAATTTTTGCATGTGTACTACCAAATTCTGTTTCAATTTCTTTTAAGGTAAGTTCAGTGTCTTCAACAGTATCATGTAATAAGGCACAGATGACAGAAGTTACCCCTAAGCCAATTTCTTCGACAACGATTTTAGCTACTGCTAGCGGATGAAAAATATAAGGCTCACCAGATTTACGCCGCATATGTTGATGTGCCTCAGCTGAAATTTCAAACGCTCTTCGCACAATGCGCTTATCTCCTTTTTTCAAACGTGATTTTAGCGCACGTAACAAGGCTCGATATTCACGCAATATCAGTTTCTTTTCTTCGTCAGCAGCATTCGATATGTTAGCTTCTATTTCCATGTATGCTTTAGGTGGGTAAAATTAAATAATAAAGCTCCGACCCATCAGAATAACTTCTTTTTTTTATAGATAAAATCGTAATCTAGCATATAGAACAGTGTTCTTTCAACAGATTAGGCTAATCATCAACAAGTTAGAGGATTTGCCTCTATGTGGCACGAAAAAATTAGCCCCAATTTTACAGTTGAAAATAGAAACCGTAAAATCTCGGATTAACCTTCCATTATTCAATGAAGATATCTATATAACACAATTATATCTGTTTAATCTATCAAATACTAGCCTCATTTATAAATCGCGTAGGTATAATACAGCAATCACTTTTTATTGAGCAAGCTTAATTGTATTTTTGCCATCAATTTTTTCTTAGATCATAGATTCATGAATATTTTACTTTTAGGTAGCGGCGGACGTGAACATGCTTTTGCTTGGAAACTAACACAAAGTCCTTTATGTAGTCAGTTATTTATTGCCCCTGGCAATCCTGGTACGGCTAACTTAGGCAACAATATATCTTTGGATATTTTAGATTTTAAATCCATTGAGCAATTTTGTGCTGATCATCAAATAAAAATGATTGTTGTGGGACCTGAAGAGCCGTTAGTAAGAGGTATTTATGATTATTTCCAACAAGAGCATTTACAAAGCATTCTTGTAATTGGTCCATCTCAAGCTGCAGCTGCCTTAGAAGGAAGCAAATCGTTTGCCAAGCAATTTATGCAAAGGCATCTGATTCCAACGGCTCCTTATGCGGAATTTTCGATTACAAATTATGATGAGGGCGTAAATTATATACAAACACATACTTTACCCATTGTACTAAAAGCAGATGGTTTAGCAGCGGGTAAAGGTGTTGTGATTGCACACACTCACGACGAAGCGTTAGTTAGTTTTCATGAAATGATACAAGAAAAGAAATTTGGCGAGGCGAGTACAACCGTTGTGATTGAAAGTTTTTTAAGCGGGATTGAATGCTCTTCGTTTGTATTGACAAATGGCGAACAATACGTTATTTTACCCTACGCAAAAGATTATAAACGAATTGGTGAAGGTGATACAGGATTGAATACCGGTGGCATGGGAGCAATATCCCCTGTTCCTTTTGCAGATGAAGTTTTTCAAGATAAAGTAAGAACAAAAATTATTGAACGCACCATTGCTGGTTTATCAAAAGACAAATTAGTTTATAAAGGTTTTATTTTTATAGGATTAATCAAGGTACAAGATGAACCTTATGTCATTGAATACAATTGTAGAATGGGAGATCCCGAAACCGAGGTTGTATTGCCGCGTTTAAAGAATGATTTAGTTGATTTATTTAGTCGTTTGCATGCAAATACTTTGAATGAGGTACATATTGAACATGAAGATCAACATGCTGCTACCATTGTGCTTGTGAGTGGTGGCTATCCTGAAAAATTCGAGAAAGGGAAAAAAATATTGGGATTAGATACCATCAAGAATTGCATTCCTTTTCATGCAGGAACAGTGGCTGTAGATAACAATATTTATAGTCATGGAGGTCGCGTACTCGCCCTAACTTCATTAGCAAATACATTACATGAGGCTATTGTTGAAGCTAATAAAAATGCGGATGTCATTGAATTTGAAAATAAATATTACCGTAAAGATATTGGTTGGGAATTTGAAGCTTCTTAGATATGTATAAAACCTATTTCTTATTTGCACTTATACATTTTGTTTTTGCCAACATACATGCACAAACGTTACAAATTTTGCATTCGAATTTTAACGGCGACAGTAGCCTTTATCATATTGCACCAATCTCTGAAGGGAACTTTTGGATAGGTGGTAAAAATGGAATTCTTAAAAGTTTAAATCTAACCGGTTTTACCAACAGCATAAAAAATACGAATACAAGCAATATTTTAAAAATAGAAAAAGAGAATACATCGGTATTTATGAGTGCTACAAATGGTTATTTACATAAATACAATTTGGAGGACTCAAGTTTTACCTCCAAGCAGTATCAGGGATTTGAGGAAATGTGCATTTATGATTTTTTGTTGCTCGATAATGATTCGATATTACTTTGTGGTGGACATAACGATATTGCAGCGGGTGAAAAAAATATTCCAGATGGGTTTATTGCTATGACCGATAAAAATTTAACCACACTTAAAATAGTCTGGAGTTGCTGGCGAAAATTTCCATGGTCAATTTGTAAAAATGAAAATCAAGAAATATTTGTAAGCATATTTAATGGCATGAATAGTCACATCCAACAATTCAATATTTCTTCTAGAAAGCTTAGTCATGTGCAAACTATAAAAGGACTCGTGCATGAAATTTCGTGGTTGAATAATGAACTTTGGTACGCAGGTAGTAAAAATATTCGATACAATGAAACAGGCATCATGGGTAAAGTGCTTGATAAAAAGATTTGTGTGCAAAATGATTCGATAGGTTGTATATGGAGTATGAGTGTACAAAAACAAAATGTTCTAGGTGTTACACAATCTGGAGAGCTCGTGGAATTCAATCCCTTGAATAAAGTGCTTTCAAGACTAGAAATTAAACAACAAATACCTTTCTACATGATACAAGAAATCTCTAATTCAGATTATCTTATCACTGGAAGCGGCGGTTTAATTTATAAGTTGCGATACTAACAATCACATTGGGCAAACAACATATAAAACATGGATTGAATAGAAGGAACTGATTGACTCTGATTCACGAAAATCATACCACAGAAAGATTCGAACAGATTTTCTCATTTCGTGAATAAGTAAATCCTTGAACAGTATTATGAAGCATTCTTCTCATCCTTGCTATCAACAGGATCTCAAGGTTGGGCTTGTAATACCGATTGTATGATTTGGTATGCGACATAAATCAAATTGGTATAAAGTACGTCAGAAATGAAGCTGCAGAGAATTCAGTAGATTAATTACATCTTCACATTTTAAACAATATATTTCGATTAGATTCGTTGTTGAAATGTACGAGTAGTTTCAGATTCAATTATGCTGCGTGTAACCCTTTATATATCAGGTATATTCATATTTTTTATGAAGAATGATGCATGTGCTCAGCGAGGTCCTCATGACACGATTCGTGTGGGAACTATTATCACCGACACGAATGATACCTTACTTCATATTTGGATTAATGAGGTAACCGTGTTGGGTAAAGCCCCAGTATGGCTAGTAAAACAAAGAAGGCAAAGACAACGTGAAGATGAAGAATATCGAAGATTGAGATACAATGTTCAAATCGTGTATCCTTACGCCGTAAAAGCCGCTATCGTATTACAAGATGTTGATTCGATGTTATCTACTTTACAAAGCAAGGACGCCAAAAGAATGTATAAGCATCGCAAAGAAGATGATCTAAAGCGGCAATTTAAAGGAGAGCTCGAAGATTTAACAATCGACCAAGGTAAAATTTTAATTAAGTTAATTGCACGCGAAACAGGTAAGCCTTGCTATACCATTGTAAAAGATTTGAAAGGAGGATTTAATGCAGGTATTTGGCAAACCGTAGCCATTATTTTTAGCCACAACCTACGAAATACTTATGATGCTCAAGGTGAAGATTCAGCCATAGAAACTATAGTGCAAGAATTATTAGCTAAAAATAAATCATAATGAGTGTCTGTATTTTAAAACCAGAAGTATGTAATTATTTCAATAATTATTACTAGAAAATCTTACTGCAAGCATCTTTAACCCAAATTTCACGAAAGGATTTGAGGAACAAAAATTCTAGTGTGTTAGATGTGATTATACCGATTAGACAAATTTAATAGATTAAAATTTCGTTCCTCCATTTAATCTAAAAATTTGTATCCATCCGCATTCACCATTTTCGTCAAGCGAAATGTATGATATAAAATTAATGTCAAAATGGTATTACATCTTCTGAATCATTTCAAAATTTCTAATGTTGAATTTTAGACTCAATTACCTCTTCAATGTCAAAGGTCTGCACACAAGTAGTATACTATTGTCAATTCCTTATACTTGAAGCGTCAAGGAGATAATCAGCAGGCCTAACTAAATCATATGGACTCAAAGTAACCTGTCTTTCTATTTTTTTGAACTTGATTGGCTACAAAATACCTACCATTCATGGCAATATAGACGCCTATGGGCAAACATTGCACAAAAGCCATTGCACTACCCATATTGTATAACCCATCACTTGAACCAAAGGTATAAGGTATCATTGCGCCCGTAAGAACAATGGTTTTTTGTATCTCTTGTGCTTGTATAGATAAGGCAGTTTGAACCATAGTATCCGTTCCATGCGTGATAATTATCATGTCTTCATCGCACTTGACACATTGCGCTACAATAAGCTCACGATCTTCGTCGGTCATTTCTAAACTATCAACCATCATTAAGGTTCTTACATGAACTTCGGTGGTATTTCTACCGCGATCTAATATTTCATTCACATTGGTATCATTAAAATAAAGCTTTCCATTTATTAAATCATACTCTTTATCGAAAGTGCCTCCCGTTACCAATAATCGTATTGCCATAACTTAAAATTGAAAAACAAAAGTAAGTTTTAAGATGTAGTATTCCATCACTCAAATAATTGAATTTAACATATTTATAAATGGCTAACATCCTAAATTCATTTTAGTTTATTTCGACAATCTCTTAACATTTCATAGCTTACATTTGCGCCATATTATTTTAATTATGATTCGAATTAGTTTTTTGTTTCTTCTTGTCAACCTATTTTTTGTCACACTGGCTTCTGCCCAATCTCAACCTGCATTAGAAAATAAATACCCTGATTACACATTTTTAAATTATCAGATGGGATATGAAAAAGTGAAGAATGCAGTTTTGAAAAGTGAAGCTAATATTAAAAAAATGTTTGATGAAAAGAATATAAAATATCCTTGTACAAACATATTATTCCGTGGATTGAAAGCAAATAATGAATTAGAATTGTGGGCTCGAAATTCCATACAAGATACTTTTGTGCTCATCAAACTGTATAAAATTTGTGCCCTATCAGGTATTTTAGGCCCTAAAAGATATGAAGGAGACAAGCAGGTTCCTGAAGGTTTTTATTTTATTTCTGACTTTAAACCCAATAGCAACTATCATCTTTCTATGCTGATTAATTATCCGAATTACTCCGATTTAATTGGAGGCGATAAAGATCATCCTGGTGGAGATATTTATATACATGGCGCATGCATGACCGTAGGTTGTTTGCCTATGACAGATCCTATTATTGAAGAAATATATATAGTCAGCATGCAATCTCGCGCTCAGGGGCAGTTAAATATACCGGTACACATTTATCCCGTTCGCTACACACAAAAATCTCTCGATTACATTGGTAAAGAATATAAGAATGAAAAGGAGAAGCAAAAATTTTGGGTTAATTTAAAACGTGCTTACGATTATTTTGAAACCACGCATAAAATTTTACCTGTCATGTATGATGAAAATGGTGATTATGCCTTCTAAGTTTAATCACATACTAAAGGTTATCTGATTCATTTATCTTATTCCATTCCTGAAAAAGAGGCGCGTTGTTAAATGCTGAAAAGCACTAATTTTAACCCATGCGATTTTGCGTATTACTCCTGATTTTATTTCACCCTAATTTATGGGCACAATCAGATTCTTCAAGCATAAATAATCATGCCTTGACAATTACTTATTTGCCGAGTAAATTACTCATTCATAAACCCAATATTCACTTTCAACCTAATGCTTTTCCGCAGTCTTTTGAGCTTTGTTATAAGAAGCAAACTAATGGTGAAAAACTCTGGCAACAAAAGTATGGGTATCCAGAAATTGGATTGAATCTTGCTTATACTAATTACAATTTTAATTCATTTGGTCAAGCCATAGCATTTTATCCATCGATTCAATTTCGCTTGTGGAAGATTCATCAATCTTATGTTTTCTTTAAACTAGGGGCTGGTTTGGGACTTGCCGATACGAAATGGGAACGTAGTTCTTCGAGTGATTCATTTCGATATTTTATTGGAACCACACTAAACAACTTTACCATGTTTCAAATAGGTTACTTAAAACCCATTTCTAAACGATGGACCATTCATACAGGCGTTGATTTTTTTCATGTGTCTAATGCTGCCACACGCAAACCAAATTATGGCATTAATTCTATGGGCTTTTTTGTGGGAACAAGTTTTCACCCAAGCGGTCATCAAGTAAATTTTCTTAAACAAACAACTCCGAAAGATCAAAGTAGATTAAGATTAGGAGTTGCCTCATTTATCGCATTTGCTGAGGATGCTAGTGTAATTGACGGGCCTTTGTTTCCCATTTATTCGCAATCTATAGCAGTTACAAAACGGTATCGACATAAATCAAGATTATGGCTGAGCGCCAACGCAATTCTCAAAACACGTACTTTGGCTTGGCTAAAGAATAAAAGCGAAGCAAATGCTTGGCAAAAATCTTGGCAATTTTCAGCATGCTTGCAAAACGAATTTTTGTTCGGCAATGTTGGATTTCCTATTGGTTTAGGATATTACTTTAACGATCCAACCGGTAATTTAAATCTTTATCAACGTTTAGGTATGAATTACTATTTTGCATCCCGTTCTAAAATATTTTTGAAAAACTCATATACATCGTTGGTCTTACATACCCATTTATCGAAAGCTCAATATGCCGAACTTGGAATCGGATTTTTATTTTAAACAAGTTCCACAAGCAGGCAACCGCTTTCTCTTTGTTAAAAAAATACACTTGGACCTTATACTGATAAATACAAACTTTGTGTTTCAAAGTATAAGTATGATTGAAGGTAAAAATTCTCATCTTGAGCAATTGCAGGAGATACGTAGCATAATGGCCAAGAGTAGCCGATTTATTAGTTTGAGTGGCTGGAGTGGAGTATTTGCAGGTAGTTCAGCATTGATTGGTGCGCTATTTGCAAATTCTCGAATCAACTATTATTATCATCATGATTATGCTTATGGTAATATAAACCCACAAAAATTATTGTACAAATTAATTTGGATTGCTATTCTAGTTTTTTGTTGTGCTGTGCTTGGTGCATTCTTTTTTACACTTCAAAAAAGTAAGCAAGATAAAACTCCCATATGGAATCAA
>Ga0315904_10004465_pt1 | contig 19956 bp, 17 predicted proteins | sample LakEriMetagenome_6_FD_203529 | JGI IMG/M metagenome (GOLD analysis project Ga0315904, IMG submission 203529) | Freshwater fungal communities from buoy surface, Lake Erie, Ohio, United States - Buoy 12 MA120 | ecosystem: Environmental > Aquatic > Freshwater > Lake | place: USA: Lake Erie, Ohio...
CCGTAGACAGTGAATAAGTGAATAAGTGAAGTTAATAAGTTAACGGTTAATATGTGAAAAGACGGCGCGTGGGGGGACAAATTTTATGACGTGTTGGGAGTCTTTTTGTCTGTTAATTAAAAATTAAAATTGAATTCTTTTTTTATAACACTGTAGCCATTAGAATAATATTCTTTGTTTGCATGCTTAATATTAATTTTACTTGTTCCGTTTGTTGACCTGTATAAGTCGAGAACACTTATTTTATTTTCGTCACAATAATTAATAAGTGTTTCACTAGATAGACCGGCGCAACGGATACGAACATTATTATTTGAGACAGCACAATATTTCTTTTTGGCAGAAAATACACACGAAGCAGCTTCAGGAAGTTCATATTTAAATTGCCCTAATTTAGAACCTATTAAATCATTTCCAGTTTCATTTTTATAAATTGCTTCAAGTTGTTTAATATCATCAACATTCATAAACACGGAATCGGTGTCAGTATAATAAACAGGTAAATTATTATTTTCAGCTAAGTTATAAATTTGGTTCATTATTTTTCTGGCGCCTGATAAAATAGATGATCCAATATGTGAAAGGTTAAAATGTTTATTAAGTTGTTTAATTAATTTGAATTTTGCGAGTGTTCCATTTTCATAAAGTTCGCAACTTAAAATATAATCGAAATTGCGCGATGTGAAAGCTTCAATATTATCGACACCTCTAACGATTTTAATATTTGATTCTGTTGATTTAGCTAATGTAATTCCATAAACTGAATTTAACAATTTTTTATAAATCATTTCTAAACATTTGTTTTTTCCTTTATATTCATTTCGTTTTTCTAGTAAATAATTATTTATTTCGACAATCTTATTATTAAATCCATCACAAAAATAATAACCTTGTAATATTTCAAATTCAATGTCATGATATTTAATATAATCTTCTAATGTTAACTTATCGACATAGATATGTTTATTAATAAAATCATTTGTATATTTTAATTCATCATTAATACGTTCGAAATATAGGGGATATGTAATATGTTTATTAACTTTTGTAACTAATATTTTAACAAAATAATAAGTTTGTTGATTAACAAAATCAAACGTTAAATTTTCATTTGTTAATACTTTTGGAGTACCTTTAATAAATCCATTCATTAAATTCATTGCAGTTGTATATAATGAATTTGCGTCTATACATTGCAAATTATCAGCTTCATTATATTTATCATTACGCGTTCCAACACGTGCCCCATACATGCATTTATCAATAAATGCCTTAACACAACCCCCGAGCTGGTACACGTTGGAAAATACACCATTATTATAAAGATATGATTTTAATAAACTGTTTAGAGTTATATAATTGCAAACATCTAATTTAAAATGTTCATTAATATTTTTGCGGAATATGTTGAATGCTTTAGACATCATTAAAGTTTTATTTTCATTTATTTCAATGTTAAAAGTTTCAGGATAATTTTTAAAATCGACATCGATAAAGTTATTAAAATTTAAAATAGAAACTTCGACATATTCCAATTTAAAATTTTTGACATGCCCATTGTAGCGGATAAAATAGCCATTGCTAATGTCGGTAATACTTCCGCATAGATATTTAATTAAAATAATTGCGTTTGTTTTATCATTTGTATATAATAATGTGTTTGATTCTAATGATCTTAAAAATGTTCGTGCTGGTTCTCCCGCGCAATTGCCATATTTATAGTGTTTTTTATTACCTTTAATGTCACACGTATTAATAACAGTATCGACGATACAGCCGTTAATATTAGAATATTGAACATCGAAAAATATAATATTATCAAATTTATTTTTATGTTCATAAACATTAACAGGTTTAAAACATTCGTTATTTTCAATTGTCATTAAATTTTGTGTTCTATCGTGGAACTCATCGAGTGATTTAATGCGCTGTTCTTCTGTTAATGGTGTTAAATATGTATCTTTCATGTCCATAAGCTCGCGAACAAGTGCGAACGAGTCAATAAATCGATTATTTGAACGTTGCGGGTATTTTCCATTTAAAGAAAATATTTTATTGCATTCTTCAAGATGTCTAATTTTAGCAAAATTTTTAATACAATATGATGTAATACCCATATTTTTTAAAATAAAAAAATGGTCTTCAATTAAACAAATGTTATATATTTCGTTATTATACTGAGTCCCGAATTTCGATAAATTGCGCTGTGTTCCATCATAAATATTTAACTCAATACAAATTTTTAAATAACTGCAGACGTCATTTAAATCAGTAACTGCAATAAATCGCGATTCAATAAAACATGTGAGCATTTGGCATTTTTCGGCACTCATCCCCCCTTGACGAAGTGCATAAATTAAACATGTTTCGGAATGGTCAGCGTCATTATATTGTTCTTCTGTGTAAATTTGCAGATCGCTTAAATCAATAGGAAAATTTTTAATAGTATACGGGAAAAATTCTCCCTTGTTTTTTTTCCGTTTGTTTATAATATTATTTGCATATTTAAATGTAAAGTTTGCGAGATTAGCGACGGCGTCAAAAAATTCGCTATCGCTTTGATTTTGTTGTTTTGTTTCATCTGTATCGGCGAAATATGTTATATTATCGGATGATAAAAGTTTATTTATTCTTCGAATCATTTCATCCGATAGTGTTATATATTTATAACGGTTGCCGCTGCTAAAGCCTAATAATATTTTTTCGCCTCCATTAAATATTTTTTTAAAATTATTAGTAATGAAAGAGATAAACAGCCTGTAAAATTTAGAATTATTATAATTATAATTTGACTGACTAATATTAAATTCATAGTTGTCATTAACTTTTAAATAGCTGGATTTATTTTTTAGATCTGTTAATCCTTTTTGTAAATCTTTATATAACTTGCTTGTATTTTCATTAATTTTAAAATAAATATCATAATATTTTTGGATTGTGTCAAAATACATTTTAGGTACTGAATCAATAAAATTATCTTCCGTTTTTATAATTTGGTCTTCAATCCACTTGAGTTCCTGTTTAAGTCGTTCGATCTCATTAATTTTTCCTTTTTGGTTTTCTAATTTATTTATTTTATCAGTTAATTTATTTTTTTCATGCTGTAAATTTTTATAATTGTCAGAATTATGATAATTGTTTATCATAGTGTCGACATCGCCAATTTTTTTAAGGTCTTGGCGTAATTTATGGGCGTCCTCAACTGATAATTTAGGAATCAATTTATTTAAATATTTATCTGTGCCATAATCCGAGTCGGCGATCGTAGTATATTTTTTTAAGTAATCTGCAATGTTAAGAGTTTTGATACGTTTTAAATATCGTTTGTCAATTGTTCCGCTTTTAGTTATACGGATAGAATTTAAATATTTTTTAACATCATCAACGGTTTCCAATTGATCGGATTTATATAATCGGTAAGCTTCATCAAATTCAGGATGTTGAATATATTTATTGTCGAGGCTGTTTCTTAAATTTATTTTTTGGCTGGTCGAGTTGGTTGACATTTCTTATAACATAAAATATAAAATAATATTTAAATCAATTTTATTATTAATGGAAAATATAAATAAAAAATATAATTCAAAATCTAGCGAGTATGTTAAAAAATATAATCACGAATATTATGAGCGTACAAAACACGAAAGAAAACAATATTTTAATAATAAGCGTGTATTTTGTGAGACGTGCAAAAATTATTATAGAGGCGGATATTATATTAAAAATCACTATAAAACTAATTTACATAAAAAGAAACACATAGAAGAATATTTAAATTAAATATCATGGTTTATTATTGTTCTTAATGGTACTGTAATTTTTACTCCTCCTCTCATTTTTTTATTTACCGGAATAGGTAAATAATTTATATAGTTTAGTTTAATAACCGTACGACCCGAGCCAGTCGCGGGCGTTGTTGCCGGTGTTGCGGGTGTTGTTGCCGGTGTTGCGGGTGTTGTTGCCGGTGTTGCGGGTGTTGTTGCTGGTGTTGCTGGTCCTGCTGGTGTTGTTGCTGGTGTTGCTGGTGTTGCTGGTCCTGCTGGTGTTGTTGCTGGTGTTGCTGGTCCTGCTGGTGTTGTTGCTGGTGTTGCTGGTCCTGCTGGTGTTGTTGCTGGTGTTGCTGGTCCTGCTAGTGTTGGTAATACTAGACCGGGCGGCACTGGTGGCAGTGTTGGCGGTAAAATTGAATTAAATTTATTGTACAAAATATAAAGCGGGGTATATGGTAAAATATATAACATAGGATAAAAGGCTTGATCTGATCTGTCGGCTGCAGTATTTGGCAATAAATAATATTCATTAGCTTCAGCGCTCTTAACAACGTCATAAAGTTCACGCTTAGAAGAAAAATATGAATATTTATGTATTAATGAATCTGCCACAGTGTCCCACTTACTGGCGGCATTAGAATATTTTTTTTCGAAGGCTTTATTACCATAGGGCGATAAATATGTATTATTAAAAAGTTTATTTGTTGGGGTTGTATTAAAAAAAGGATTTGGATAAACTGGAGGGAATTGAAAATGATCATTTCCAATTTTTAAATTAAGTAAATCATCATAATATTGACTAAGCGAATCGATCGCGCGATTAAAAATATATTCAGGGAGAAAAAGATTCGACGACGTAATATGATTTTTAAACGTTATAAAATCGTCATACTCATAAGGTTTTATATTAATACTACTAAAAACGCCATTTTTTAATGGCATATTTTTTAAATAAATGTTTACGGTGTCGATTACGTATTTATCAGCCTTTTCATTTATATATATATGATCAATCAAATTATTTTTTAAACTGGAAAAATTAGGTCCTTTTATTTCCGGTCGGAGTTTAGTTCCGGAATCATTTAATATTTTTTTATAGTCATCGACATTTATATGTTTTTTTGATAATATATTTGTATATAAAATTTTATTAAGTTCATCTATAAATTCAGGTTGTAAAAAGAACTTATAATAATCATACCACTCTATATTGATATATTCAATAATATCAATGCACTTATGAGCGAGATCCGTTATATACTTAAGATTAGCCGCGGCGAATTTAATATTATTGTCTAAATTATTTTTATTTGAATAAAGATTATTAAATAAATTATAATTCGGATAATCGCTCGGCATATCATGCAGTTTATCAACGTCTATTTTAAAAAATTTAGATTTAATAAATTTGTAATAATCAACAAAACGATCGGCGCGTTGTTCCGGTTCACTTTTTAATGTTGCGTAATCTGATATTTTAGTTTTATCAAATCCGACATTATCATATTTGTTAAAAGAATCAAGAAAATTAAGATGTGCGCCGTAAGTAGTGTTAAAATCATGTAGTGCTTGATCATATAATGTCTTTGCATCTATAAAAAGATTAAGAATCTCCTCACCTTGTTCCATGTATATTTTATATTTGTTAAAAACGGGTTTAAGATTTAAAAAATTGTCATTAATAATATTAGTAATTAAAGCGTCGTGAGTTTTAAAAATATTATCTAATACCTGATATGCTTTATATGAGCATATTTTAGAGGTATCTATTTTAATAAAAGAATCATAAATATTATTTATCGTGTTTTTATCCGCTAAATAAGAATTATATATATGTGTTATAGATTTAACATCATCAATTAATTTATCTATGTCATTAATATTTACGGGAAGCCCTAAACTCTTTAATATTTTTTCGTGATCGGGAAAATTATTAATAATCTTATATTTACTTTTTAATTTATCATATTTTGTTGTTATAACTCTTTGCGCTGTTACAATGCTTTTATCATATGAAATGGAAATATTCCAAGAAGGGGATGAATAATCATAAATATCTTTAAAATCTTTAATGTCACTGATTAAATCAGTATACAACTTTTTATATGTTAAAAATGTTTCATCGGTCGACGAAAATTTATTATTAGATAATTCGGATAATTTAAGAAGATCATTATAAATGTCAAATAATTCGGCATCTGTAAAGTATATATTAAATTTAGAAGAAAAATTATTATAATGATCTTTAAAAATAGTTTTATTATAAATACCATTTTTAAATATAAATGCTTTTTCTTCTTCAATAAATTTTTTTTTATTTAAGTTTTTAGAAAGTTCGACATTTTCAATTTTATTTTCATTTGCTGATATAGTTATTTTTTTATTGCTGCTACTGCTAGGAGTATTAATTTTAATTTTTTTTTTAGCGAGTTCATCAGTTTGTTTTTTTAATTGTGCTTTTGATTTTTTCGGTAAATTGGGCATAATTTTAACAGTTTTAACATTTGACGCTTTAGGTTTTGAACGCTTTGAAACCTTGACGACTTCATTAAATTTTTCAATTAAATCCGTATTTCTCTTAATTGGCAATGTCATTATATATTATAATATAAGAATAATATAAAAATTAATAAATTAATTTTTTTCATTAATTATTATATACGATATACAGATGAAGAAGGGAGAGAAATTAAATAATAAAATAATTGGAGCAATATTAAAAAAACTAGGTGAGGAAATAGAAAAAAACAACATGATAGGGGGAAATATATTCGACTCGCTTAAGAATTTCGCTCAAGATGTGGTTACACAATCATATAACAGAGGCAAAAAGGACGCTGGGGGGATGATGCTAGCAGGTGATGAATCAAGAATGTTTATTAAGCCGAAGGGTTCACAAGAAGAGGAATTAAAAAATAAAAATGCATTGAGAGAAAAATTTAATAAAAAAATGATGGAAGAATACGGAAAAAGTTTATTAGCTTCAGAATCTGATGAAGAGGGAGGAAATGCTCCCTCTGGTCAGCTTGATATGGTGCGCGGAGGTTATAAAGCTGTTATATATGACGACATCCATGAATACGGATCCGGTAAAAGGACGATAAATAAAAAAGCGTCAGATGCATTAAAATATTTTCAATCAGAATTAAAAAAATACAGAGAAGCACACCCAAACACACCATATAAAGAATGCCAAAAAATAATAAGCTTAAGACTTAAAAAATAACTTAGTTCTTTACAATATTTTTTATTTTTAGAAAATAAAAAAATTGAGGATATATATATGAACGATAAAAATATAATAATTCGGAAGGTAGATTTTTATAAGGATGAAATGCCAATATGCAAAATAATAAAAAATGAGAATGTTTATAAAATTTCAAAGAACGACGAATATATATATATAACGGATGAAAAGGAATATGAAGATATTAATAAAAGCGAGCATAATAAAATGTTAAATTTTATACAATATTTAAAAGACAATAGAATAAATATAACAAGTTCGCGAGATTATGATAAATTTGAAAAATATATAATACATGGCGATTCTAAATTTTTAAATAAAGAGCAGAAAATGATCGTGAGTAATTATGAAGATTCTAAAAAAAGAGAGCTGAGAATTTCACCCGAAACATTGCAAATATTGCCACATATCGACGCGGAACAACTAAGAAATACGATTTTAATAATGGGAACCGCTGGCTCAGGTAAATCACATTTTGCAGCGTCTTATGTTTATATGTTTCATTATTATTTTAAAAATAGTAAAATATTTTATTTTTCTGAAAAACCGATTGAAAGCGACCCGGCTTATTCAATGGTTATAAAGTACATTACACCATTAAAAAAAGAAGATATATTAACAATGACAGAAGATGAGGAAGCACCTTATAAATATTTTGCAGACCAGAACACACGACAAAGCTTATTAATTTTAGATGATATAGAAATATATAAAAATGACCCTGTAATGAGTGGACCACTTGAGAAATTAAAAAATTCGATTTTAACAGTTGGCAGGTCTTCGGGTATATCACTTATTCAAATTGTGCACCAGATGACAAACCGCACAGGTTCAAATTTATCACTTGATTTATTTGAATCTAATATGATCGTAATATTTCCTAAATATGTTTTTCCGTCGACATTATCATATTTCTTATTAAAAAAATTAAATTTACCAAAAGAAACAGCCGCAAGAATAAGCAGAATGCACACGCGGGCATGTGTTATATTACTAAGAAAGGGGGTAGTTATAGGCGACCATGACATATTTTTTATTTAAAATAAAACAATATTAAAATTAGTAGGTTTTTTTTTGGGTTTAATTTGTTGTACATGTACAATATCATTATTTTTAGTTAATTCAAGTTTTCGCAAATGACAACGTGATTTAATATGTGACTCATAATGATGTTTCATATAATGACCATAACAAATTTCACATTTATAAAATATTTTTTTATGGTTCCCGTTATTATCATAATTTTCAGGAACATCATTAATATTATTTAAATGGTCTCTTGATTTAATATGTTCATCTCTATCAATATAATAAAATCCACATTCCAAACATCTTATATATTTATTTTTTTCAATCATATATATAATATGAATGAAAATTAAATGAATGTGCGCGCTTTACCATAATAAATTATATGCATAATATGAGGGCGTGCCTTTTATTTTATATGCATATTTACCATTTTTTTTAATTTTTTCATGTCTTGCTTGCCATGCTTTTTTTATATCATCGTCATGATGGTCAATATATGCACCTTCTCCAGTATGCGGCCAGCTTCCAAAATGTACAACATGACCATTATGAATAATTTTAAAACGTTTTCCGTCTCTATTTGAAATATCAAGAGTTTCATAATTCTCAATATTTTTATTTTTTGCAATTTCTTTAACAATATTTAATTTTCTTAATTTTCGTTCTTTATCTGTCATTTGATTATTTATATATTACACTCTTTTTTTATTTTATCTTTTAATGTCAATGCGTTTTCTTTTTCGTTGCTGGTTGTGCTATTTTTTGATTTTGTTGATGAATTACATGAGCCTTTAACCTTTGTTTTTTTCTGGTATTTTATCATACAACATATAATATTTGTGTCGTTGTCGCTTATATCTATATCAATTATTGGAGCTTCTTTTTTCTTTGTTTTACAACATGGGATGCATTTCATTTATATATATACTAATGAAATTAATTAAAATGATTGACTTATATAATGTTCTTGGGGGACATTTCCCAATTCATCAAATGTTGAACAATTTGATATAATCGCGAAACATGCCTGATCAATATTATAATTATATGTACTTGGTAAAAATTGAACTCCGAGCGCTGAAGTGTACAACATAGAAGGATAATATATATTTATTGTTGCTTGTACATTTGAAGGTCCTGATTGTTCAAAATACAACTCTAATTTATTATTAACACTTATATATTCATAATCTGTCATTAAATCAGCTGTTGAAGTTTCTAATGTTGTTGAACTTAAATTAATAGTTGGTAAATCACACCTATATATTTTATTATTTGCTAATAAAAGCCATTGAATCGGTAATATACATGTACATGTTATTTTTGGCGTTGCTGTTGCTACTGTGTTTAATTTCCATACATTATTTAAATTTAAATTTCCACTAATTCGCAATAAATCAAGTGTTTGAGAATAATAAAATGTGAATTGGCTTGAAATTGGCAAATTATTAGATATATTTATTAATGGCTCTGATGGTTGCGCACCGTACCAATCGGAAGAATTCGCAATATATGAAATGCTGTTAAATGGTGTTATTGTTGTCCAGTATGCTAAAGGTGCAGGTCCAGAACTTGGAGGACATGCTAAAAATGCAATTTCTGAAGGTGCTTGTACTGGCAATATATATTGTTGTCCAGCATCACCGATTTTAATTTGTACTGTGTCAACCTGATCAATAACAGTTAAATTATTAATTGTTAAATCATTCGGAATTGGAGAACCCCAATTAAGAGAGTTAGAACCACTATTATAAATTATACAATCATTATTATTTACTGGTCCATTTGTTGGGAGTTGATACGGTCCAACTGTTAAATTTGATGTTGTAACTGTTGGAGCTGTTATAACCTGTCCCGATATTGTGCCCTGATTGTTTATTAATATCTTCGGTGGATTTCCTGGAACATCAACCATTTGTAAAGTTGTCGCGTCAAAAGATATTAAACCGTAGTCACTTTGCACGCTTAAACTTGTCTGATCTAATGCTAAATATTGCGTAAGACTCGACCCAATACGTATATTATTTAATGTATCTAATTGAGGATTTACAGATATAACATTATTATTTATTTCAATTCCGTCCCCTGCTGTATAATTTCCTCCACTACTTACAGGAACCCATTTTAAAACACTTGTTCCATCATAATTTAAATATGTGTCTGCTGTTGTTGGTGCTGTTAATATCGCTTTTATTTCTGTTCTGTCTGGTGTCATTAATTCTATTTGGCTTATTGTTAATCCGTTTGTAGTTGACAAATTATAATAATTGTTTTGTGCGCTATCTTGACAATTTATATTATTGGCGCTTATTGTTGTTGTTATTCCTCCAGCGTCATAAATCAATGGATTATTTACGCCGATTATATCATTTGTTATATTTATATTGCTCCCTGCTGTTAAATTTTGACTTGTTGGAGTGTCCCATATGCACGCTTGCGAACCATTATATTTTAAATATTGTCCTGTTGTTGGTTGTGTTGTTGGTAGGCTTGCAATTGTATTATTATTAACATCTGTAATTGTAAATTTTGATGTTTTTATTTCTGTCGGTTGTATTGTTGAGCTTTCATTTGTTGTATTATCGCTCATTGTTATTCCTGTATTTGCAAATGTTGCAGTTGTTGCGGGTCCTGTACTTGTTACAGTACTTATATTTAATTGATTATTTAATGAAACATTATAAGCAGATTGTGAGGGTGTTGATGGTGATATTATTATATTTGTATTCCCCGATGTTGTTATATTGCTAACTGTTCCGCTTGATTCACTACCAATATAATTAATTGTTACATTATCATTATTATCTATTATTTGCAATTGTTGGGGTGTTTGTGTGCTTATGCTTTGTATTCCTTGCCCACCTTGTCCCACTGTTTGCCATATTAGATCCGTTCCAGTTGGTGGGACACTTAAAACCTGTGATGCAGTGCCTATATTTTGAGGTAATGAATATATCGCAGTACCTGCAGAATTTGAGACACTTATTTTATTAGAATATAAGCCCGCTGTGTTTATTTCAAATGGTATAGAACCATTATTATTTAATGAAATTCCTGAAGCCTCTATATTTAAAGCTGTACCCGTCCCATTTTCTAAACTTATATTATTATCGTTAATATTGCATTGTGTCGAACCTGTGGCGCCTAATATAAATGATGCGTTAGAATTGGGTAATGTTATATTATTCGCTAATGAAACAGTCGATACATTATTATTTGTAGTCACATTTATATTTGAACTTCCTAATATTTCGCCTTGTGCTGTTTCATTTATAAATGTTAATGAACCTCCTGACATTCCCAATATTTGCCCATTTGTTCCACCTGTTGAAGGATATGATAATGATCCATTTTGAAGGGTTGAAGTTGTTAAATTTGCAATTGATACATTTGAAGGCATTGATAAAGTATAATTATTTCCTGTCTGTGTTGCTGTTATTTGGTTCGCTGTTCCTGTTATTGTTTCAACTGTTGCAGGTGGTAAATTTATAAATTCTAATGTATTATTATTAACACCTAAAACCTGATTATTTGAACCAAGAACGGGAGGAATTGCAACCGCTCCAACTGTTAAATTTGATACTGTAACATTTGGATTTAATGAAATTGTCGAGTTATTATTACTTGTTACAATTCCAATATTTGCCCCTGCTGTTAATGTTCCTTGTGCTGTTTCATTTACAAATGTTAAGGCACCTCCTGACATTCCCAACACTTGCCCATTTGTTCCACCAATTGACGGATAAACTAATGAACCATTTTTAAATGTTGTTGATTCTAAATTATTTATTATCACAGTTGAAGGCATTGATAAAGTATAATTATTTCCCGTCTGTGTTGCTGTTATTTGGTTTGTTGTTCCTGTTATTGTTTCTATTGTTGCAGGTGGTAAATTTATAAATTCTAATGTATTATTATTAACACCTAAAACCTGATTATTTGAACCAATTGATGAAGGATAATTAAAACCATTTATATTATTAATATTTGTTAAATTATTTGATAATTCTAATGTAACATTATTATTTGTTGTCGTTGCTGTTATATTTGAATTTTCTGATGTTACTGATTGAATCCCCGAAGGTTGACCAATATATGATATTACAACATTTCCAGTTGTTGGCTCTGTTATCTGTATTGTTGACGGCGTGCCTGATGATATTGAATTAATTCCAGATTCTCCACCAACTGATATAAATTCAAGTGTGTTATTTGGACCTAGTGCCAAAACTTGATTTTGTGAACCTGTTAAATTTACCCATGGATTAGAATTCGACGATATTTCTAAATTATTAATTGCTGCATTATCCGCAGTCATCCCGTTACTGATTAATATATTTTCACATGCAATATCATTTATTACAGATTCATTAACATTTATAATGTTTGTCGTAACTGTATTCGTATTAAGCGCGTTCATTGTAAATGTTGCGAATGGTTGATAGGTACTCATTTATATATAATATATTAAATTAAATTAAATTATTTTCTTATTTAAATATATATGAGTTTAACAATAAAAGAACGAATTAACGATGTCATCAATAATGAAAATACACATATTAAAAAAGCCTTGTTATCATCTTATGCAGACATGAACATTTATAATTTTTATATTTGTAGAAAACCAGTCGAAAAAATTTTATTATCATTACTTTCAAATTTAAGCGATGCATTTAATAAACTTTTACACGATGAAAGATATTCATATGATCAGATTTTTCACCTCAGTTTAATTATTGAAGTTATTGATGAAACAGGGAAACATTGCTATATTAAAACTGAAAAAAACCCGCGCGTCGTTTTTTCTTATAATGATGATTTAGAACCTGACACATCTGATTATTACCAAATTAAAGCACACAATTTTAAAACATCTGTAAGTCTTGGAGATTTAATAAGACAAACAAAAAAAGAAATGGGCGACAATTTTGATAAATATTCTGCACTTGTCAACAACTGCCAAAATTACATATTAAGTATAATACAAGCATATTTTAATTTAATGCATATTCCAATGCCTGATGTGTATAAAAATTATATTTTTACTCCTGTTAATGAGATTTTAATAAAAAATTATAATACTGATTTAACAAAATCAACAACATCAACTATAATGAATGCGCTTACAGATACGGCACACCGTTTTATAAATCCTTTACTTGGAAAAGGTCGAAATGATGAAAAAGCTATATTATTAAATGATGTTAAATGTCCGTTGTCGAGTGATGATATTATTAATTTTTTTCATGGTCCTCAAAATGTTTCTATTGTTAAATATAGTGAATTAGACAAATTTAAAAATATTGACGAACTTTTAAATTTAAACCAGAATAATTATATTATTGTGTTGGTTGAATTAGAAGGAGCGCAACGCGGGCACTGGGTAGCATTTGCAAAAACTGCCCCAAATTTAATTTCTTTTTTTGATTCATACGGTTCGGCAATTGAAAGACAGTTAAATTATGCAACAGAAAAAGCAAAAAAAGAAGTTGATTTAACACGTGGCAAATTGTTAAAATTATTAATAAATTCTAATTATGATGTTGAATTTTCAGCTCATCGATTGCAGCAGCTAACCCCTGATGTTATGACTTGTGGGCGCTGGTGCTGTGTGTTCTTATCAAGCAATTCAAACACTGATGAATTTTATAATTACATTAAACAATTGCAACAAAAATATAATAATGTCAGTCTCGATTTATTAATTTGTTATATTTACAATATTTTAAAAAATATATAATTCTATTATATATACAAATGACCACATCACTAATAACCGACTCGATTAATCTTCATCTTTTGTTATATAATGACAATAAAATTAATAGCAATTCAAGAATTTTAAACCTTTCTAAATCATGTAATCAAATTATAGGCGATTTGTCTAAATATGATTTATATATTAAGGGTCTTATAATTACAAATCTTAACCTTCCTATTTGTAACATGATCGATAATGTAACTGATAAAGAAACTGGAAAAATGATTTATAGCATTACATTATATGATGAAACCGGATATAATTTTATTTTAAATCCTCCAAGTCCTTATATTATTGGTATTGATGGCGACGGGTCAAATAACTATAAAGGACTCTGCATTTTCTTAAGGTTCATAAGTGAAAGACCTAATTTATCAATTAATGACCCAAATTATTATAAATTTAATTATGTTCGCTCATTCCTTACACTCGTTAACACTGCTTTAAAATCTGGGTTTTCGCGTCATTCCGCATTATTAAATAGCAATGCATCAATATTATTTAATCCCGGTGAGCCATATATTTTTAATATTGATAATCTTATCGTCGCTTCATCTGTTGGCATTTATTTTAATTATTTTTTAAAAAATATTCTTGATGGTTTTAATGTTTCTTATTTATCTGATACAGATTTAAGCGATCCAAATTATACAGGTATGAACTATTTATTTAATAAAATAAATTCGCCTGTTAATCATATTATAACAACTGCCCCCGTTGCTGATTATTGGCAATATGTCGCAGAGTTTCAATGTGTCAATACATTAAGTACTTATATCGGTATTGCTATTTTATGCGGTGGTTCTTTGGAATCTGCGCGCCCTGTTGTATATGATTATTTCGATTCTACATCATCAACATCTCCCAATCTTACAACTTTAAAGATTTTAAAAATCCTTGACTTTTACGCTGACAATTATAATAATTCATCATCTGCTTCAAATGCTGTTCAATATGAAAGCTTAATTTTAGATGTACCATTAAATATGTTGAATAATCAAGGTCTTCAAAATATAGCACTGTCATTTTATCTTGTCGCTTCTAATGGTCAATTTGAGCCTATTAATCTTCCCAGTAATGCATGCGTAAAACTAAATATAATTTTTAAACGTGTTCGCAATTATTAATTTTTTTTTTTAATATTTTTTTTTATTCAAAAATATTTATTTTTAAATATAGTATATAAACAATGTCACAGGCAGAAATCGAATATTCTAATGTATACCCGAAATATTTCGCTCCACTTTGCGAAAATTTAAGCCTCCCGGTTGTTAGAGGTGCTGATTCAATTGTATTGACAACTCTTCCAAGTTCTACGGCGAGCACATTCGCAACACAATATATTATTCGTTTAAATGATACTATGGCAATTCCCACTGTATTAAATGAACAAGTAACATTCAATGCAACTAATACATATACAATTACCGGTAACCTTGCAGTTCCTGCTGCAAATGCTAATCCTACAGTTGCAACGCTTACTTTTGCAACTCCATTTATTCCCGCTTGGAATTCGATTAATGCAATTGCTGCCTCATATACTGTAACCCTTGGTTCGAGTTCATTTACTACTCCAAACGTTAGCCGCAATTGTTACGCTCTCGCTGCTTATGGTTATGATGAACAATTAAGCAAACATGATTATATTGATGCCGCATCAATGCCCTTATATGCTAGAGCGCCCGCCCTTTTTAATGGGGGTTATGGTCAGGATAATTCGATTTTTCAATTAAAAAAATCAACATTAAAAGGTCCTTTTGTATCATTCCAAAATTCAACATATGGATTTGATGGAAATTATAATGATATGTACGGAGAATTGAAAATAACAATGACCCCCGGCGGCACACCGGGGGCCCTCGTGGTTTCCCTTGCTTCCTACTCGTGGGAGAAGATGACAGTAACAATAACCAATTCTACAGGCGCTGCGATCAATTACGCAAACCCTACATTTACATTCACGTATACATGGACACAGCGCGCGCCTCTTCAGGCTGGTGTAACTGCATTATGTAAAAAATACGAGTCTCTTTTTACAAATATAAACCAAATACAAATACAAAAAAACGCAGTCCCTAATATTGCAGAAAATGCTATATATCAACTAGTTAAGCCCTTTACAAATGTTACAGTTAATGCTGGTCAGGACGTTCAAGGCTGTGCCATTTCGTCGAATAATAACTATTTAAACACGTTAGTAGTATCAATGACGCAACCAGTTTTAACTGCTGGAGATTGTAATTTATATTATAAAACAATGGTTTTTAATAATACTCGTAAATATATCCCTGAAACCGTGTCGATTCTATCAAGAGATTATAACGTCTTCCAATCCCAGCCAATCGGACAGAGCATGTATTTTAAACAACAAGTTTCATTTACGAGCAACACGCTAAACCTTCCACAGGTGCCACAGCGCATATATATATGGTGTGGTTATGATACTAGCGCCCTAGCAATGGGAAGCGCTGAAAATATCAACGTCTCAAATGTTCCACAGTGTGCTATAGTATCAGTCCAAAATATCAGCTTGGGGGGTCGTTCAATTTGTTCCGGTCTTTCAACTCCGTTTTTAGTTAATGACGTTCTATGTTCTAAATCTTATAAACCTATTTCGGAATTTGGATTATGTCGAACGGCTCCTAACAGTTTACAAAATATAACAGGCGGGGCACAAATCGGCTTGTCTGGGAATGTGTTATGTATTGACGCCGAAAATATGGGGCTTTCTGAAGACCAGGCCGCCGGGCTTTCTGGTAATTCATCTATGACATTCCAATTTAATATAACAATTGCACTATTAGATGAATATTATCAAAGCACCGATAATAGCTTAGTAATTCCCAGTAACACCCTCCAATGTTTTATATTGTGCGTATCCGACAGAGTTTTAACGTTTAACGCTGGCAACTGTTCAAATACTACGCAATTATTCGACGCTTCACAACTCCGACAAATTCGAGAAAATCCAGCTATTGCAATGGATTTAAGCCGTGTTATGTATGGTGCGGGCTGGTGGGATGATTTCACTAAAGGACTCGGCTCCGTAGCTTCTAAAGGTCTCGATGCTTTAAGTTGGGTCGCTGACAATGGAGAAAAAATTATGAAAACAGGAGAAAAATTTTTACCAATGCTCGGACTAGGTCATGATGATTCAGAAGCTGGAAAACGCATGAATAAAAAGGACGAATTAAGACGCCTCTTAAATCGTTAATTGATTGATTGATTGATTTTTATTATTATTAACTGAATTATTAATAATAATTATTTGTTTATTTTATTCGCTTTTCTAAATAATCCTTAAGAAAAGGATATTTAACATATTCCGTATCATATAATTCCTTTATATATGATTTTGCTTTTTCATTAATTTCAATTATTTTATTTTCACATTCCAAAATAATTTTATATCTTTCATGACTGCTTTTATTTTCCTGGTTATTATTCATAAAATCGTTGTTAATGCTTATAGTATATAAAAGTTCATTTATTTCTGAATTTGTTTCGCGCAATTTATTTTTTAATATCTCAATTTTTAAATTTGTTTTATTATAAGTATGCAATGCTTCAAGCCATTCCCTGCAGCGCATCGTGCAAAGTTGATGATTAATATTATTCATAAATGTTTCCGCGCAACATTCATATTTATCACCTTTATAATCTGGTGAATAAATTTTATTGCGCGTATCATTGCAAATATTGCCGTGAGAACATACATAATAAGCTCCTTCATCAACTGTCATTTATATAAACATATAATAAAATAAATAAATATGTGCGTTTATTTCCAATGTTTATATTTATGATGATTATAAATTATTATTGGTATTATTTTTTTATTTTTAATTTCAATGTGATACCTATCAGAAAAAAACATAATTTTTTTTATTAATTCTATTGGTTCAATTGAATCCTTTTTTGTTTTCTTTATTGCGTTATGTTTTTCGCATAATTCATTAAATAAATTATCTAGTTTATCAATAAATAATATATCATAATCATACGATGTAAAATTATATTTATTGACTTGAAAAAATATTAATTTAATATTAATTTGTGATTCAAAATTATCGCGATCTTGTATATTGTTAAATTTCTTTTCCCATCTTCTAGCAACTAAATTTTTAAAATCAATGGAACACATTTAATATTATATATATTTATAATATTAAAAAAATTGCGAAAAAAAGGCGACTCGTTGCATGCTTGCAGTGGTCGCCCGTAAACTAAATTAAAATATACCACAATTAATGGCATCTGTAAATTTTACATTAAATGTTTTATTAATTTTAATAGGGTTTGTTGTTGGATCAGAATCATCATAATTAAAATATATGGAAAATCCACATGACTGCAACATTAACGATTTTGCGATAATATTTAATTCATTACATTTAAAATAACCGTCATACGCATCTTCAATAATAGAAATTTTATAAGAATAATCTTTATAAGAATAATCCAAATTTTCAAATAATATATTACATACACTTTCAAGCTTACCGATTTTTTTGACAGCATATAAAACATCGATAATGCAAAAGTATTTTTTATATTTGTCAAATATCATTTTCAACAAATCATATTTTTCTTTTTCCAGTGCATTCTTAATGTTCTTATGAATATACATTTTAATATAGCTTTCGCGTTTATATGCGTCGTCGTGGTAGAATTCGCAATAATCATGTATTTTAATTTTTATATTGTTCATAATCTTATTGGTGTCTTCGCTTGGTTCTTGAGTGTTCATTTCTTTATAATTAATATTATTCATATTTATTTAAATTAAATTTTATTTATTTATTAAATTTTTTAATTTTGGATATTGTGGATATTTTAAATTTAAATTTAATTCTGGTAATTCTTTATATTTCAAATAATCACGATTTAAAGCCATTTGGAAAAAATCAATATGGTCATAATCTGGTCCAATTTCTTTATCATAATCATTTGAATATGAAGGCATAAAATCAGCTGATTTTTTCATTTCATTAATATTATCAATCATCTTATTTAAATAATAAATTTGTCCACGACATTTATTTATGAATTCATCATAATAATTCATATATTCGCGTTCTATAAAATTATAGTTATAATGTTTTAAATATTGATTAAAAACGTGTCTTAATTGTTTTTTATTTTCACAACATTTAATATTATATTCATCTTTTCGTATATCTCTATTACATATAATATTGTGCTCGCAGATAAAAAAATTATTTTCATTAGTTGGCGATTTCATATATTATATGCAAAAATAAAAAATTATATATCATATATTTGTAATGGACGCAATGCGTCAATAATATCATTAACCTCATTTTTATTAATTATATAAATATTAGGCGCATTATTATTTAAATATTCCTCTAATTCTATTAATTGGCGTAAATAGTCCTCTATGCTTTGCGCCCATCCTATCACACCATTAAGTCGTGGGTTTCTTATACATTTGAATTTATAATTTATTATGTCAGTATAAGCAATATACCGACCCCATACTTTTTTTAAATATTTATTTCGTTCCTCCGTCATATGTTTTATAATTATATCAGCGATTTCATTATGTTTTAATTCATTTGCAATTCTTAAATGTGCACACATTGCTTTATTTAAATTTATATCAGATATTCCAACTTCTAAAAAATGTCCGTATGATGTATTAAAATAATCAATGCTATTTTCATTTATAAATTTTAATAATATTCTTTCAATTTCTTTAATATAATCAGCGTCTACCTCCTCATCTGGAAAAGGCACGATCTCGCGGTAAAGGCTACATATCCAGTCTACATATTCGTTTGGATGCCAGTTCACTTTATAAACATCGTTTAAGCTTATTAATTCATTTTCTGTTCTTTCAACCTCATCAATAATATTTTTAAATTCATTGTCAATATCTGCCATTTATTTATAACATATGTAAAAAATAAAAATTTAAGATGTGCGTTTAATTAAAAATTAAATAACTTAATAACATAACTTAATAACTTAATAACAATTTACGAGCGGCTTAATTTTTAATTAACAGACAAAAAGACTCCCAACACGTCATAAAATTTGTCCCCCCACGCGCCGTCTTTTCACATATTAACCGTTAACTTATTAACTTCACTTATTCACTTATTCACTGTCTACGG
>Ga0315904_10004466_pt1 | contig 19948 bp, 19 predicted proteins | sample LakEriMetagenome_6_FD_203529 | JGI IMG/M metagenome (GOLD analysis project Ga0315904, IMG submission 203529) | Freshwater fungal communities from buoy surface, Lake Erie, Ohio, United States - Buoy 12 MA120 | ecosystem: Environmental > Aquatic > Freshwater > Lake | place: USA: Lake Erie, Ohio...
AGAGCATCACCAGCGACAGCACCTTGCCGACGCCGGTGATCGTCTGCAGCAGGTGTAGCCGCGCCGGGTCGTGCACCTTGGCGTGCTTGAGGACGTGGGTCTCGAGCCTGGCGATCGTCTCGTCGAGAGTTTTGAAACCACTTCTCAGGATTTGAGTTCGCGAAGCCGAACCTCAAATCCTCTGTTCAACAACCCGATGCTATGAACTCGCGATAGAATCAGTTGGAGTTGTTCCTCGATTGTCGCCCGCCCGGCCAGAAAGATCTCGCCAACGCCCGCCTCACGCAGCAGGGCATTGAGCCCCACGGGGATCTTCCGCTCGTTCTCGCAGAAAGCCGAGCAACTGTCTTGATACCGGCTCGTGCCCTTGCGAACGACCTCGGCGGCGGGCGAGACTCTGCGGTGCGAATGAAAACCTGCCCCGTGGGTCTCTGCGACGCAATGGTCCGGCCACAGAATCTGCTCGCCGGGGAAGTTCCGCCGGAGGCCCTCCTGCACGGCCCGATCGAACTGGTCGTTGGGCAGCATCCAGTCAAGATTCAGAGCCCTGTCGACGCGACTGCCGAAGAACTGCTCCTGGAGCCGGATTCTCTCGACATCAGCTTCGGTTCCAAACTCCTCGCGGAGCCACCCGCGGCGGGTTTCCGGTGAGCCTATGGGGCGGGAGGCAACCCTCGCCGAGGAATGGGAATTGTCGGGCGGCTTTCCGCTGAACTCGCCCGTCAGGGTCGCCAAGCAGGCTGACCCTTGATCTGCACCGCCGCGGGCCCCAGGCTGGCCTCTGGCGGGCTCGGGAACACCCGAACTGCAACCCGCTTGGCACACCAGTGGCGACACCATGCCGGATCGGTGGACCCTGGCCTGGAACCACCCCCGGGCCAGACCCCTGCCCTCCGGCCGGTACTTTTTTGTGAAATCTTGTGAAATCGGTCCGGGGCGACGAAACCGAAATCCAAAACCCCTCGTTTTTCAGGGTGGCTAACGGGACTCGAACCCGCGACCCTCGGTACCACAAACCGATGCTCTAACCAACTGAGCTATAGCCACCGCACGGCGGCGGCCCTGCGGCCGCCGCGACACCCCCGGATCATACCATGCGACGGGCCGCCATCTACTCCGGCCGCCGGGAGTCGATCACGATCGTCACCGGGCCGTCGTTGACGAGTTTCACCCGCATGTCGGCCGCGAACACGCCACGGGCCGGGGGCCGCCCCGTCTCGGCCTGAAGCGTCGCGCAGAACCGCTCGTAGAGCGGCACGGCCTCGTCGGGCCGCGCCGCCCGCATGAAGCTCGGCCGGTTGCCCTTCTGGGTGCTGGCGTGGAGCGTGAACTGGCTGATCACGAGCGTCTCACCGCCGACTTCGCGGACGTCGCGGTTCATCTTCCCCGCCTCGTCCGCGAAGATCCGCAGGGCGGCGATCTTGCGGGCCAGCCAGTCGGCGTCGGCCTCCCTGTCGCCCAGCTCCACGCCCACGAGCACGACGAGCCCCTGGGCGATCCGGCCGGATAGTACGCCGGCGATCGTCACCTCTGCCTCGGTCGTGCGCTGTACCACGGCTCGCATGCCGAACCAGTGTAGCCGCCACGAGACCGGTCAAGCCGGTACGCACGGCGGCATGCCATCCGGCGTCATCATGATCGTCGCCCTGACCGCAGCGCCCGCCGTCCGGATCCGCCGATGGCTCACTCGGCGCGAGCCACGACCCGGTCGCGGTCGAAGCCGGCATCGGCGGCGCCGCCGGGCGGTTCCATCGTGACGGCGAACATCGTCGGCCCCTGCACGAAGGACTGCGGCAGGATCGGCACGACCACGTCGCCGTCCGCACCGACGACGTCGAACACGCCACCGGGAACCGGCGTGCCGCGGTCGCCATCCACGATCCACACCTGATACTGCCTCCGGGCCGGGTCGTTCGGGGTCAGGCCGCGAATCCGCAGGAAACCGCGCTGCCGCGACGGGCTCCAGACGACGTCGCCTTGGGCCTGCCGCGGGCCGGAACCGGCTTCGGCGGCGGCCGCACAGTCGAGGCGGACGGCGTCGGCCACGGTGGCGAGCAGTTCCTCGCGCTGCACGGCCGGAGTCGGGGCGATCTTCGCCGCCACCGCGGGCGGCGTGACCGCGTGGGACGGCGGCGAAGCCACCGGCTCGTCCCGGCGGCCGATCAGCAGCAAGAGGCTCGCGGCCGTCGCCAACGCCGCCAGCGCGACGGCGATCCACCGGCCGCTCCGTGGACTCGCCGCCGGCGCCTGAAACCGCCGCGCGTCGTCACGCAGCCGGGCCCACACCCCCGCGGGCAGCTCGGCGGCCCCGCCCTTCGCCACGGCCACCGCCGCGGCGATCCGGTCATAGGCCTCGGCATCCTCAGCCGGATGGTCGCGCAGTAGGTCCGCAAGTTCGCGTTCCGCGGCGGCGTCGAGGCCGAACGCGGCCCTGTCGGCGAGCAGCTCGCAGAGCCGCTCGACGGTCGTCCCCGGTGCTTTGTTCAGGTCGTGCATATCACTTCCTTCCTTCATGAGATGGCCGTGGTCGTCGGGGAAGCCTCCGCGACGAGCTGCCGCAGCCGGATGAGTCCGCGCCGGGCGTGTGACTTGACGGTGCCGACAGGCAGGCCGGTGCGCTCCGCGATCGCCGCTTGCGTGAGCCCCTCGCCGAAGGCGAGTTCGAGCACTCGGCGCACCTCGGGCTGCAGGCGGTCGAGGCAGCGAATGACGCGGGCGGCTTCGTCGGCGATCTCCAGCGGGGTGGTGGCGGCGGGCGCGGGCACGGGGGCTGAAGACTCCAGGCTCGTGAACAGCGGGCGGCTGGCGCGGCGGCGGTGGCGGTCGATCAGCCGCCGGCGGGCGATCATTGCCACGAATGTCGCCTCCGACGACACGGCGGCATCGAACCGGGCCGCATGCCGCCATACGTCCATGAATACTTCCTGCACGCCCTCCTCGGCGTCCTCCCGGCTCGGTGACATCTTCAAGGCCAACGACCAGACCATGCCACCGAACTCCGCGATACACGCCTCCATGGACTCACTCCGACCGGCGGCCACGTCGGCAAGGATCCCGGTGCGGGGCATGAGGCGGATCGTGCGTTCGCGGGGGGGCGAGAGGGTACGAGTCCGAGCATATCCCGTCCGGCAGCCGGACCAATTCCGGTTCCATCGACGGTTTCGCACGCCGGCGGGGGGCGGATGCACCGTTAACAGGGCCGAAAACACGACTGACGGGGCCGGCAACTGCCATTTCATCGGCCCCGGAAAGACGCTCCAATCCCGCCATGCCCCCTACCGTAACCACCGCGCCGGTTTCCGGTCATCGCGGCTGCGTGGCCGACGTGGCGATCGTCGCCCGCGAGATTCCGCTCTTTCCCGTGGACCGCTCGCTCCGGCTCGGCCCCGTGGCCGAGGCCCGCGCCGCCGCGGCCACGCGGATCGGGTGGGCGGCGGTGTTCCTCAAGGCGTATGGGCTCGTCGCCCGCGAGCTGCCGGTGCTGCGCACGTGGTTCGTTCGCGGCCTCTGGCCCCGGCTGGCGACGTCGAGCGAGAGCGTGGCGACCCTGGCCGTGAACCGCACTGACGGCACAGCCGAGCGGCTCTGCTTCGCCCGCCTGCAGCGGCCCGAGTCGCTGCCGCTCACCGAGATTCAGGCTTTTGTCCAGGCCTGCATGACGCGGCCGATCGAGGAGATGTTCAAGCGGCAGTTGGAACTGGAGACGATGCCCGGACCCGTGCGTCGGACCCTCCTCCGCTGGAACGCCAACTCGACGTCGCCCAAGCGGCCATCGCGGATCGGCACGTTCAGCCTCTCCACGCTCGCCGGGCAGCAGGCTTTCAACCGCTTTCATCCCACGCTCTGCACCACGAGCCTCGCCTACGGGCCGCTGGAGCCGGATGGCCGCTGCCTCGTCACGCTCATCGCCGATCACCGCGTGCTCGATGGTGCGGCGGCGGCGCGGGCGCTCGAGCGACTGGAGGCGGTGCTCACGGGCGCCGTCGCCGGAGAGCTCACGGCGGCTCGGGCCCGCCCCGGCGCCCCTCGTGAAGCCGCCGCCTGATCTCAGCGAGCCGCTCGCCCAAATCCCGCTCCAGGCCCCGGTCGGTCGGCTCGTAGTACCGCCTCTCCACGCCCAGGTAGTCCTGGGCCGCGATGCCGTCAGGAGCGTCGTGGGAATATTCGTAGCCCTGCCCGTGGCCCAGCCGTTTGGCGCCCGCGTAGTGCTTGTCCTGGAGGTGCCGCGGCACCGGGATCACCGCCTGCTCGCGAACGTCTCTCCGGGCGGCGGCGATCGCGGTCGTGCAGGCGTTGCTCTTGGGAGCCAGCGCCAGGTACGTGACCGCCTGGGCGAGCGTGAGCTGGCACTCGGGCAGGCCGACGAACTCCGTGGCCTGCATCGCCGCCACCGCGATCACCAGGGCCCGCGGGTCGGCGTTGCCGACGTCCTCACTGGCGAGGATCACGAGCCGCCGGGCCAAAAACCGCACGTCCTCTCCCCCCTCGAGCATCCGGGCCAGCCAATACAGCCCCGCATCGGCGTCGCTCCCCCGGATGCTCTTGATCAGGGCGCTGGCGCAGTCGTAATGCGTGTCGCCCGAGTCGTACCGCAGCGCCTTGCGCTGCACGCTTTCGCGGGCCAGGTCGAGCGTGAACACGAGCGGCCGGTCGGCCGTGGAGAGCACGCCCACCTCGAGCGCCCCGAGCGCCCGCCGCGCGTCGCCGTCGGAGGTCTCGACGAGGAAGTCGCGGGCCTCGGGCAGGAGCGTGACCTGCTCGCCGCCGAGGCCGTGCTCCCGGTCGGCGACCGCCCGGTCGAGGAGCGTGGCGATGTCCGCGGCGGACAGGCTCTCGAGCTCGAAGATCCGGCTGCGGCTGACGAGCGCGGAGGTCAGGGCGAAGAACGGGTTCTGCGTGGTCGCGCCGATGAGCGCGATCACGCCGTTCTCCACGTCGGGCAGGAGCACGTCCTGCTGTGACTTGTTGAAGCGGTGAATTTCGTCGATGAACAGGCAGGTCCGCTGGCCGTCGTCCTCGAGCCGGCAGCGGGCGGCGTCGAGCACGTCGCGGACGTCCTTCACGCCCGCGGCAGTGGCCGAAAGCTCCACGAATCGGCGGCGTGTCTCGTGGGCGATGATCTCGGCGAGCGTCGTCTTGCCGACGCCCGGCGGCCCGTAGAGGATCACCGACCCGAGCCGGTCGGACTCGATCAGCCGCCGCAGGAGCTTGCCCGGGCCGACGACCTGTTGCTGGCCCACGTATGCGGCCAGCCGCCGCGGCCGCATCCGCGCGGCGAGGGGCGCCGCCCGGGCGACCTGCGCGGCCCGCGCGGCGGAGAACAGGTCGGCCATGACACGCTCCGAAGAGTCAGGGGACGAGGTCGACCAACGGCAGCCCGACCGCCTCGACCACTGGGCCGCGCTCGGCGCGGACCGCCCGCGTCAACCGACCCATACGAACTCCACCGCCGCGTCGATCTCCGGATGGAGGCTCCCATGCACGGGGCAGGCATGGGCGGCGTGCTCGAGCGCCGACCGCTGGGGATGGTCGGCCGGCAGCGGCACCGTGATCCGGGTGCGGAGCGCGGCGATCCGGCGGGGTGGCTGCTTCGTCATTTCCTTCACCGTCTCGGCCTTCATGCCCGTGAGGTCGATGCCGTGCCGCTCCGCCACGATGCCCATCACGGTCATCATGCAGGCCCCCAGCGCCGTGGCCACGAGGTCCGTCGGCGAAAAACTCTCCCCCTTGCCGTGGTTGTCCACCGGGGCGTCGGTGACGAGCGTGGTGCCGGAGGGGCCATGGACGGCGCGGCAGCGCAAGCCGCCTTCGTAGGTGCTGGCGAGACTGACCATGAAACGGATTCTCCCGTCGTGAGACCTGGTGATGCCTATAACTGTGGAGGTCATTTTAACCGATCGTTCCCCAATATTGGTGGCCGGCAACCCTTCCTGGTCTGTCCATGGGATTTCGCTCGCTCCAGGCATGTGTCGATGCGCTCGTCGCCGAGCGGAGGGCCGTCGTCGTCGAGCATCCAGTCGATCCCCACCTGGAGATCGCCGAGATCCAGCGGCGGCTGTTCCGGACAGGGGGTCCGGCCGTGCTCTTCACGCGGCCGCGGGGCACCGACTTTCCGGTGCTCGTCAACCTCTACGGCACCAAGGGGCGGATCGAGCGGATCTTCGCCGACACGCTCGACCGCGTGCGACGGCTGGTCGAGCTGAAGATCGATCCCACGGTCGCGTTGCGGAATCCCCTCCGCTACTGGCGGGCTCCGCTCGACGGGCTGACGACGCTGCCCAAGCGGGTGCGGACGGGCGCGGTGCTCGCGGGCAACATCCCGCTCTCGCGGCTGCCGCACGTGACCGGATGGCCGGGCGACGGCGGCCCGTTCGTCACGCTGCCCTGCGTCTACACCGAAGACCCCGACCATCCGGGCACGCGGCGGTCAAACCTTGGCATGTACCGGGTGCAACTCGCCGGCAACGACTATGCGGCCGACCGCGAGGTGGGCCTCCACTACCAGCTCCATCGCGGCATCGGCCTGCATCACGCCGCGGCCTTGCGCCGGGGCGAGCCCCTGAAGGTGAACGTGTTCGTCGGCGGCTCGCCGGCCCTGGCCGTCTCGGCGGTGATGCCGCTGCCCGAAGGTCTCTCCGAACTGACGTTCGCCGGCGCGCTCGCCGGGCACCGGATCCCGATGATCACCCGCCGCGATCGCCCCGCGATCTACGCCGACGCCGACTTCGTCATCGAGGGCACGGTGCTGCCCGGAGCGACGAAGCCCGAAGGACCGTTCGGCGACCACCTCGGCTACTACGCCCGCCGCCACGAGTTTCCGCTCATGCGGGTGGATCACGTCTGGCACCGCACGGGGGCGATCTGGCCGGTGACCGTCGTCGGCCGGCCGCCCCAGGAGGACACCCTCTTCGGCTGGCTCGTCCACGAGCTCACCGGCCCCGTGATCCCCACCGTGCTGCCGGGCGTGTCGAGCGTCCATGCGGTCGACGCCTCGGGCGTGCATCCCCTCCTCCTCGCCGTGGGCAGCGAGCGGTACATGCCCTGGAAGTCCTCGGGCCGGCCCGCCGAACTGCTCACGCAGGCCGCCGCGATTCTCGGCCAGGGGCAGCTGTCGCTCGCCAAGTATCTGTTCATCGTCAACGGCAGCGACGCCCCTGGACTCGACGCCCACGACATCCGGCCGTTCCTGGAATGGCTCCTCGCCCGGGCCGACTGGCGGCGCGACTGCCACTTCCACACCGAGACCACGATCGACACGCTCGACTACTCGGGCTCCGGCTTCAACACCGGCTCGAAGCTCGTGGTCGCCGCCCGCGGCCCGGCGATCCGCGATCTGCCGACCACCGTGCCGGCGGACGTGACGCTGCCGCCGGGCTTCAGCGACGCCCGCGTCTGCCTGCCGGGGGTCGTGGCGGTGGCCGGCCCGCGGATCGAGCCGCGGCCCTCGCTCGCCGCGGAGAGCGACGCGGCGATCTGGGCGCAGGCCGCCGCCGCGCCCTGGGCGGCCGACATGGAGCGGTTCTGCGCGGCCGTCGGCACCAATCATCCGCTACGGGCGTTTCCGCTGGTCGTGGTCGTGGACGACGCCGCCTTCGCGGCCGCGAGCCTGGAAAACTTCCTCTGGCTCACGTTCACGCGGTCGAACCCCGCCGCCGACGTCCACGGCGTCGAGTCCTTCACGCACCACAAGCACTGGGGCTGCCGCGGGCCGCTGGTGATCGACGCCCGGCTGAAGCCGCACCACGCGCCCCCCTGCGAGGAAGATCCGGCCGTGTCCGCCCGCGTGGATGAACTGTGCCGCCGCGGCGGACCGCTGGCCGGCCTGGGGCTGTGACGGGTACGCTCCGCGGCATGGCCGACGCACCGCCCGCGAACCGCCGCCCCCGCTGGTACCAGGACCTCCGCTGGATCATGGCCGGGCTCATGCTCGTCGTCGTGTCGACGACGCTCTACGGGCTCTTCGGGCCCGACGCGCCGATCGTCGTGTCGCCCGCAACGACCGTGATTACGGAACCGCTGGCGGCCGACGGCCTGCCCGACTACGCGGCCCACGTGCTCGCCCGAGCCGGCCGCGGTACGCCCCCGGACGACAACGCCGCCGTGCCGCTCCTCATGGCCCTCTGGCCGCTGAAGTTCGACGAAGCCGATCTGCCGGCCGTCTGCAAGGAACTCGGAATCGACGTGCCGTCTCCGCCGCCGGACGCGTTTCAGGCCGATGCCCTCAGCAGAGATACCGGGATCAGGGCGGCCATCGAAAGCATCCTGGCCGACCGCGTTCCCGCAGAGGCGACATCCATCACGCCCTTCGACGTGATCGACGCCGCCGGCAAGCACCCCTGGCGGGCCGCCGACCTGCCGGCACTCGACGCCTGGCTCGCGGCGCACGCTGGTCGGCTCGACCTCCTGCGCGAGGCATCTCGGCGACCGCGACTCTATCTTCCCAACCCGACGTTGCTCCGCGGCAACCGCGACTCCGTCCTGTCCTCCGGTCTGCACCTGGGCCGACCGCTGCGGCAGGCCGTAACCGTCCTCCAACTGCGGGCGATGGGGCACCTGGGCCACGGCCGGCCGACCGAGGCGTGGCGCGATATCTTGGCCATGCACCGTCTCGCCCGGCTGGCCGCGGCGGCGGACGGCGGCTCGGTCCTGAGCCGGCTGATTACGGTGGTCTTTTCGGGGGCCGCCTGCGCGGCGACGCTGCAACTGCTCGACGCGCCGGGGCTGCCGGCCGAAGTCGCGGCGACGATCAGCCAGGACCTGGAGGCCCTGCCGCCGTTCCCGCCCCATGCGCAGATGATCGCGCTGGATCGGCTCGGTTCCGCCGCCTTTGTCATCCATGTATGCACCGCGCCGCGGGGCAAGCGGCGGGAGCACTTCGAGCATGTGGTCGAAGTGATGGATGACATCTTTGCCGCCACCAGCCTCGACGGCAACGTGATTCTCGAGGACGTCAACGCCGCGTACGCCGCCCTGGAGCAGGCCCTGCGCGTGCCCGACTGGCAGGACCGCGAGCGGGAGCTCGTTCGGCTGGATGCCGGACGGCAGGCTGCCGTTTCCGCCATGGGCCCGGCCGCGAAACTCGCCGACACCTGCCGGCTGCTGCTCAACCGCGGCGCCCGCAGTGGGCGAATCGCACGTCGTTTGAATGCCGTGCTGTGTCCTTGGATGGCCTCAGCCGATGCCACCGTCACTCGCTACGAGGCCCTCTTCGAACTCACCCGCGTGGCGGCGGCCCTGGCGGCCTGCCGCGCTGCCGCCGGCGCAGCGACCACGTATCCCGAACGGCTCGACGATCTCGTGCCCCGGTATCTTGACCGACTGCCGACCGATCCTTTCTCGGGCGGGCCGTTCGTCTACGAGCGCCGCGGCGTCGGATACCTGCTCTACAGCATCGGCCAGAACGGCCGCGACGACGGCGGCACGGACTATTCCACGCCGATCGTCGCGGGCGAGTGGGCGGAGGAGTCGCCGCACCTCGGCGACGCGAAGACGACCGACGTCGTCGTCCGCCTGCCGCTGCCCGGCAGCCCGATCCTCGAACGGCTCCGCGCCCGGCCCTGACTGAACCTCCACCCCCGCAGCCAGTGCTCCACCAAAGTCAGATGCGCTCTAGCCGGAAAGCTCGTCCGGTTCAGCGAGAATCTCGGCGAGCAGGGTCTTCAGGCCCAGGAGGCCCGCGAGGCGATCGAGTTCGGGACGTTCCGCCGCCGGCATGAGCCGCACGATCTGCCGCAGATCACGGCGGCTCTTGTGGCTTCCCTTCGCCGCCCACGCCAGTTTCGACGCCGCGGCGTCGGGTCTCGACACCACCGGGAGCGACAGGCCCTCGAAGACCTCGAGGTGGATCGAGCGGTCCAATTCCCCCGGAATCATTTCCCGCGGGTAGACGTCGATCTTCAGCGCTTCCTGCAGGTCGAAGAGCTGAAACATCGACCGGTCAGCGACGGCCCTGCGCACGGCGTCGGTATCGAGTAGGAAGCCTGCCTCCATGGTGGCGGCCAGGAAGGCATCGAGGCAGCGGGCCAGCGCCGGGTTGTCGACCACGAGATCGATATCCTGCGTCATCCGCGGCTCGCCGTAGGCCACGCTCGTAATGCCGCCGGTGAGATGAAACCGCACGGCGTGACGGGTCAGGATGGCGAGCAGCCGCGACAGCGTGTCACGAAAGATCTCAGCCGGATACATGATCGAGCATCCGCTGGATCAGACGCCGCGACGCAGCATCGGCGCCGTACAGCCGCATCGCCGTCTCCCACTTCAACTGCTCCGCCGACAGGCCGCCCTGACGGGCGCGGATCTCGCGGCGAATCAGGTCGCGAGCCCAGAGGAACATCGCGGCGGCCCGGGCGACTCGGGCGTGCGCGGGGAGCGCATCCTGGGCGGCACGGAACCGGGCCTCGACACTCGGGTCTGCCATGTCCATACCGGCATCGTACCGTGCCGTGGACACAGCCCGCCACGGAGGGGTCAGGCCGTGATGCTGGCGATGCGGATCTTCGTGGCCAGCGAGCGGTGGCCCGTGCGGCGGCGGTAGTTCTTCCGCCGCTTGAACTTCTGCACGTAGATCTTCTCCCCCTGCACCAGCCCGAGCACCTCGGCCTTCACTTTGGCGCCCTTGACCTTCGGCTTGCCGAGGGTGAGCCGGCCGGCCTGGCTGACCGCCAGCACGTCGTCGAACACGACCTCGGTGCCCGCCGGTACCGGCGTGCCGTCATCCTGGTGACGGAAGTCGATCTCCAGCTCCTGCCCCTCGCGGACCATGTACTGCCGGCCGCCGTCGACGACGATGGCGTATGCGTGGCCCGCGCCCTGCATCGAGGCGGCGGAGGAGGCGGTGGTGTCGGGGGCGGCCTTGGCCATGGCTGGAATCCGGTCGGGACAGGGGGAACGGGAATGAAAAACCGAGTCCCAGAGGATACCGACGCTCCCCGGCCCGGTCGAGAGGGCGAAAAATCCTACGGAAAGCGGATCGAACGGCCGTTGGAATCCCAGGCCTCGATGACCAGGTGCTCCGGCGACACGCCGTCCTTCCCGTCGACGTGCAGCTGGATGTGGGTCTCGTCCTCGAACTGGGTGATCTCCCGCCGCTTGCGGTTGTTGATCCAGGTCGCCACCTCGTCGTGCACCGTGACGTTGAGCCGGGCCACGTCGTCGCGGGTGGCGGAGAGCTGGAGCGTGCGCATCACCTCGATCGCCATGCTCTCGGCCGTCTTCACCGTGCCGGTGCCGCTGCAGGTGGGGCAGTCGCGGAAGATGCTCTTCCGCAGCGACGGCCGGATCCGCTGCCGCGTCATCTCCACCAGGCCGAAGGGGCTGGTCCGCAGGATCTTCGTCCGCGCCCTGTCCCGCTTCATGGCGTCGTGCAGCGCCTTCTCGACACCGCGGCGATACTTCTCCTTCCGCATGTCGATGAAGTCGTTGACGATCACGCCGCCGAGGTCGCGGAGCCGCAGCTGCCGCGCGATCTCCTTGGCGGCGATGAGATTCATCTGATAGGCGTTCTCCTCGGCGCTCTTCTCGGTGCGGAACGAGCCGGAGTTGACGTCGATCGCCACCAGGGCCTCGGTCTGGTCGATGACGATCGACCCGCCCCCCTTGAGCGGCACCTTCCGCTGATACATCTTCCCGATCTCTTCCTCCAGGCCGTAGCGGTGGAAGAGCGGCTCCTTGCCCTCGTAGAGCTGCAGCCGGGGCGCGTACTTCGGCATCACGAGTTCGAGGAACTCCTTGGCCCGCTCGTAGGCGGCCGGGTCGTCGATCAGGATCCGCCCCACGTCCTCCGTGAACATGTCACGGATCGTGCGGATGATCATGTCGCTCTCCTGGTAGATGTCGATCGGCGCGGAATACTTCCGCATCCGCCGCACGATGCTCTTCCAGAGATTGAGCAGGTAGGCCATGTCGCGGGCCATCTCCGACTTCGTCCGCTCGGTGCCCGCGGTGCGGACCACGAAGCCCACCCCCTTGGGCGGCTGCAGGTCGAGCATGATGTCGCGAAGCACGCGCCGGTCGCGCTCGTCGTCGATCTTCTTGGAGATGCCCACGCGGCCCAGCGGGGGCATGAGCACGAGATATCGGCCGGGAATCGAGATGTAGGTGGAGAGCGTCGGCCCCTTGGTGCCGAAGCCCTCCTTGATGACCTGCACGAGCACCTCGTCACCGCGGCGGAGGATGTCCTGGATCGGCGGCTTGACCCGGGGGCGATCGCCGATCCGGGGCTTGCGGCGGGTGGCGGTGCGGCCGCCCGCGTCGGCCTCGGCCGGCTCGCCACCGCGGGACGGGGGCTCGACGTCGAAGGCCTTGTCGGGGTCGAGCCCGCCCTGGCGGTAGTACTGCGGCTCCACGTCACTGATGTGCAGGAACCCGTTGCGGCCGACGCCGAAGTCGACGAACGCGGCCTGGATCGAGGGCTCGATGTTGACGATCCGCCCCTTGTAGATGTTGCCGACGAGGTTGTCCTGGCTGGTCCGCTCGACGTACAGCTCCTCCAGCAGGCCGTCCTCCATGATCGCGATCCGGCACTCCTCCGGCTGCGAGACGTTGATCAGCATTTCCTGTTTCATCGGTCGTTTCCCTTTCCTGGTTGTCGGCCGCCCTAGGCGACCGTCTGGGCGAGCAGACGACGCATCTGGTCGCGCAGGTAGGCCTTGACCTCCCGCGCCCCGTCCATCGCCAGCGCCTTCTCGGCGATCACGCGGCAGTCGGCGACCGAAACGCTTCGGCACACCTGCTTCACCTCCGGGATGGCGCTGGCCGGCACGCTGAGCTGCCGGAGCCCCAACCCCAGAAGCAGCTGCGTGAACATCACGCTGCCGCTCATCTGACCGCACACATTGGCCGGCACGCCGGCCTCCCGCGCCACGTCCAGCGAGCGGCGCAAGAGCCGCAGGACCGCCGGATCGCAGGCGTTGTACAGTTCCGCAACCTCCTTGTTGCCCCGATCGACCGCCAGTGTGTACTGGATCAGGTCGTTGGTGCCGATGGAGACGAAGTCGACCTCCTTGATGAAGGCGTCGAGCATCATCACGGCGGCCGGCGTCTCCACCATCATCCCCACCGGCATCTTCGGATTGAACGCGATGCCGTGCTCGGCGAGATCCTCCATCACGTCGGCGAGCACCATCCGCGCCTGCCGCAGCTCCACGATCGTGGAGACGAGCGGAAACATCACCCGCACGTCGCCCAGCGCACTGGCCCGGAGGATGGCCCGCAACTGAGTGCGGAAGATCGGCAGCTGCCGCAGCGAGAGGCGGATGCTCCGCAGGCCGAGGCAGGGGTTCCGCTCCTCCTCGGGCCGCGTCTCGGTGAGCATCTTGTCGGCGCCGAGGTCGAGCGTGCGGATCACCACCGGCCGACCGCCCATCGTCTCGACCACCGCGCGGTAGGCCGCGAAGTGGTCCTCCTCGGTCGGCTCCCGCTTGCTCGTAAGATACAGAAACTCCGTGCGGTACAGGCCGATGCCGTCGCAACCCCGGGCGAGACATTGCTCGGCCTCGTCGGGAAACTCGATGTTGCCGGTGATCTGCACGCGGACGCCGTCGGTCGTCTCCGCGGGCAGGTCACGGAGCGCGCCGAGCCGGGCGGCGACGCTCTTGGCGGCCTCGAGCTCCTGCCGATAGCGGGCGATCGTCTCCTCGTCGGGCTGGAGGATCACCACCCCCTGGTTGCCGTCGAGAATCACCGGCTCGCCGCCGGAGACGTCGGCCAGGAACGGCCCGACGCCCACCACGGCCGGAATCTCCAGCCCCTCGGCCACGATCGCCGTGTGGCTGCCGGGGCCGCCGAGCTCGGTGGCGAAGCCCTTCACCAGCCGGCGATCGAGATTGGCCGTCTCGCTGGGAGTGAGGTTGTGGGCCAGCACCACCACCGGCTGCGAGATCGAGGCCAGTGTCTCCCGCCGCTGGCCGAGGAGCGCCCGCAGCAGGCTCTTCTCGACGTCGTAGATGTCGTGGGCCCGCTGGGCGATGTGGTTGTCGAGGTTCTGGAACGCCTTGGCGTAGCGGCGGAGCGTGCGGCTCACGGCGTATTCGGGCCACCAGTTGCGATCGCGGACGGCGCTGGTGAGCTCCTGCTGCAACCGCTCGTCGTGGAGCATCGCCAGGTGGGCCTCGAAGATGGCCGCATACTGGTCACCGAGCTCGGAGCGGATCGCGTCGCGGTTCCGCTCGATCTCGCGGGTCGCCGCGGCGACGGCGGCGGCAAGGCGGGCCAGCTCCGTGTCGACGGCGCTCCGCTCCACGAACCGCCGCGGGATCCGGAACCCCTCGGCGTCGAGCACGAGCGCCTCGCCGATCGTGACGCCGGGCGAGACGGCGATTCCCTGGAGTTTCAGCATGGCGGGCGCCCCGCGTCCGCAGGCTGCGACGGCCGACCGGGAGATCGCGACAGCTCGCTGCCGTGGCCGACAGACCAGGGCGACAGCAGGCGTGCGATGCGGATCCCGGGGCCCGCGCCAAGCGGCGGTGAGCGGCTCCTCGTGTTGTGTGGTCGTTCATCGACCGCCGGCGACCGGGGGCCGTGGCCGGCCCCTGCCCGATCGCCGCCGGTCAGGATTCCTGTTCGTCTTGTTCGTTGAACCTGCGTTCGAAGAGACTGCCGATGGCCTCGAGCGCCTGCCGCGCGTCGGGCCCCGTCGCCTCCACCACCAGCCGCGTGCCCGCCTCGGCGGCGAGCGTGAGCACCTCGAGGATGCTCTTGCCGTCCGCCCGCTGGGCGTCGGCCACCAGCTCGATTCGTGACTGCCACTTCCGCGCCTCGCGGGCGAGCATGTCGGCCGGCCGGGCGTGCAAACCCTGGCTGTTGGCGACCACCACCTCCCGCGACAGCGTCTCCTGGCTCAGGGCTTCCCGACTCATCGCTTCCTCACGAGGCCACACCGTGACTGTCGGCCTCTTCCAGCAGGGCCTGAATCTCGACCGGCCCCTTGGCGGCCTTGAGCATCTTGCAGAACCCGTCGTCGCGCAACTGCCGTGAGATGTTCTCCAACGCCCGCAGGTGGTCGCCGGGACGATCCGGCGGCGACACCAGCAGGAAGAACAGATGCACGGGCTCGCCGTCGAGGCTCTCGAACTCGATCCCTGCGGGACTCACCGCCACCGTGCCCACCAGCCGGCTGACGCTCGGATGCTTCGTGTGGGGCACCGCTACGCCCCGACCGATCCCGGTGCTGCCGAGATCCTCGCGCTTCATGATCGCCTTGACGATGCTCTCCAGGTCGCCGGCTGCGATCCGCCCTGCATCGACGAGAGCCTGCGCCATCTCGCGGATCACGCCTTCCTTCGAGGAGGCCGTGACCCGCGAGCGGATCGCATCGGTGGCGACAAAATCGGAGAACTTCATGCTGCGTGCCGTTCCGCGGAGGTGCGTGCGTTCGTGGGTCAGGAGTGGCGGTGCGACTGCACGTGCTTGTGGTCGCGGACCTTTTCCTTGTGCTTGCGAAGCTGCTGCTCCATCTTCTGCACCGCGCCGTCCACGCTCCGCCACAGCTGGGCGGCGTGCTCGTGGCTGACCAGGTCGTGGAAGTGCTCCGCCTTGGCGACGATCTCCACCGCCGGCAGGGAGGAATTGTGCAGATCGACGGTCACCTCCAGGGCGGTGAGGCGGTCGAAATACCGCTTCAGCCGCGACACCTTGGAGGCGATCTTCGACTGCGAGGCGGGGCTCAAGCTGCCATGACGGGCCGAAACGTTGATCTGCACGCTGGAAAACCCCCTCGGTGCTGGGCAGTGGTGGGCTGCAGGTTGCGAAGCATGACGGAGGACACCCGACCCGCGGGCCGGGACCGGCAGGAGCCCGGACCGGCGGTCCGAGCACCTTGTCGGGCAGCATATCACCAGCCCGCAGGCAGCCACAAACGTGGGGCGTATTCACCGTGTCCGAGCGCGGAATCGCGGCATCACGGTGCCGCCCCGCCCGCCGGTCGGCGGATGCGGCCGTCGCCGAGTTGCTTGCGCCACCAGGCGGCGCTCTCCCGGCGCAGGTCCTGCGAACGATCCGGCCGATACCGCGCCCGATCGGCCTCCGCGGGCTCGACAACCTCGAGCAGACCCCGAATCGCGAACCGCCGCACCACCAGTTCCGGAGCGTCGAGGGCGTCGACGAGCCGCGCGGCGCCGCCGGCCTCGAGGGTGGCGTCATCGAAGCCGCGGGCAATCGCCAACAGTTCCCCCCCCTTGCCTGCTGGTCCGCGCGTCTCGAAGGCCTGCCCGAGCCGGGCAGCGGCATTGGCGCCGCGGGCCAGGGCCAGCGGCACGGTCATGTCCACCAGCCGGCTCCACTGCCGGTCTTCGAGCTTGCGGGCCACCGACTCGGCCGAAAGCAGGGCCACGAGCTCGTCATAGTCGCCGAGCAACGCCAGCGTGGCGACGGCCGCGACCCGATTTTCCGCCCGCCGGTCGTCGGCCAACTCCCGCAGCCCCTTCTCGATCGGATCGGAGGTGGCCTTGCCGGCGAGTGCCTGGGCGGCCGCCTGCTCGAGCCGGTCCGGACGGGCTGTGCCCGCAAGCCACTCGGGCAGTTCACGCCGGGCCTGCACGGCGACGCGGCCGGGATCGAGGCTGTCCCATGCCAGCCGGCTGTCCTTCTCCAGCACGCCCTGCGGCGCGATGCCCTGCAGCGGCTGCACGGCCACGGTGCCGTCAACCTGCGACTGCCGCCATGCAATGCCCGAGCTGGTCGTCGCGACCATCGCCTTCACCCGCGCCGACGTCGTCGCCGGGTCGGCGCCGGGGGCCTGTTCGAGCGTCACCTCGATGCCCAGAGGCGCCCGCAAGCCGTCGGTCACCACGCCCACCAGGCCGCCGGCCGTGATGCCCAGCCGCGGCTCGGCAGCGCTCGACCGCACGATGGCCCGACCGAAGACGACCTCCAGCCGTGGCGCGCCATCGGCATCGTGCGTGAGCGTGGCCCGCGTATTGGGCTCGAGGCGGATCGTGACGCCCCCCACGCTCACCTCGGGCCGGCAGAACGGCGGCGCGATCAGATCCTCGCGCGGCGCCAACGGTCGGTTCTGCGGCAACGCTTCCCATCCGGAGTGGCCATGCTCCACCGGTTCCGCCGCGGCTTTGTGGAGCAGCAGCGCGGCGCCGCTGACGAATCCCGCACCGTCGTCGGCCGGTGCTTCGTCCACGGGAGGCAGGCCGCCGGCGGGAGGCGGCACGCGAGCGGCAGGCTCGCCTGATGACGCCGGTGCGACGATCGCCAGCGCATCCCCCTGCGGTACCCGCGGCGGCTCGGCCGGGGGAGGAGCAGGCACGGCGGGTGCGGGCGGAACCGCGGCGACCGCCGGGGCGGCGGGCGGGCCTTCGAGCGGCGGCACCGGCTCGGATGGAGGCACCTCGGCCGGCGCGGCGAGGGCGGGGGGCGCTGTAGCCACGGGGGGTGCGGCCAACTCCTCTTCCGCAGGTCGGACCGCGGGGGCAGCGGCGGGCTCCGCACGCGGCTGCGGCACCGCATCTTGCAGCTCGTCCGTGACGACGGCTGGCGGCAAAGCGGGCCGGGCGGCGACCTTGCGGCCCCGGTCACGCCCCAGCGACCAGACAAGAAATCCACCCAGGCCCACCAGCAGCAGCAGGGCGACCGCAGCCGACAGCCAGGCCGCCAAGGGCGCCCGCTGCCGCGGACCGTTCGCCGAACGCGGCTGCGTCACGGGCAGGCTTCCCAGCACAGTATCGCTCAGCCCGCCGTCGTCGCCGGCCACGAGCGTGGCCCGCAGACTGCGGGCCACGGAGACGGCGGCCTCGTGCTCCGGATCACCCGGGGGAGTTTGAATGCGTCGGCGGATCGCCTCCAGCAGTTGACGACGGCTGGCGGGATCGAGCCGGCCGGCCACCTCCGGATCACGGGCGATCTCGGCGAGGATGCCGTGGCAGGCGGCCACTTCGGCAAGGTGCATGTCCGACTCGATGCAGATCCGCTCGAAGGTCTCCAGCCGATCCGCGGGCAGCGTGTTGTCGAGATACTCGGCGACGGAGTTGGCGTCGTCGGCGATCCCGCGGGCGTCGGGCCGCGGCGCGGCCAGCACGGGCCGCTCCACGACGTCGCGGATCCGGGCGATCAGCTGCGGGGCGATCGGGCTGGCCGCGACCTTCTCCCCGAGCGTCTGCTGTTCTGCCGGCGGCAGGACGGTGTCGAGCCAGGCCAGGAGGGTGCGAAGTGTCAGACGCATCGTCGGGTTCCAGGAGGAATGTGCGGCGGGCGGCGCCACCCGCCAGAAGAAACAGTGGCGCCGGCGGCCGATTTTCGTGCACCGCCGGAAATAAAGCCCGCACCAGGCCAGTTCATCCCCGTGAATCCAAGCCCGAGTGCCCCTGCCGGGTCGCCGGTCCGAGAGACAATTCACACGTGCGAATGCTGCGACCCGTTCGGGGCCGGCGGCCGTACAAATCAGCAGCGGTGTCGGGGCCCCGGAGCGGATTGGGCGGCGGCGGCAGGCGGGCTAAACTTTCTTGGTCCGTCTCCCGTTCCGACCGGCTCCGTGTTTTCGCCCCGGCAGCCGCCGAGGAGCCTGCACAGCCATGACTGCCGAGATCGCCTTTCCGCGGGTGCGTCGCCAGATGATCCTCCGCCACGCTGCAGGCTACGTGGAGCTGGGTGAACTGCTCGTGGACGGCGCGGGTCCGGTGCCCCCGTCCGCCCGCCGCGTGCTCCTGCGGGCCCTCGAGACCCTCGCCGAACTTCCCGCGGAGGCCCGCAGCCATCCCGACGCCAGCCTGCTGGAAGGCGAGGCCCTTCGGGCGCTGGGAGAGTGGGACCGCGCGGTCGCTCCGCTCACCCGGGCCGCGGAGGCGGCGACCGGCCGGCTCGAGGCCTGGCTGGGGCTGGGCTGGTGCCTGAAGCGGCTGGGCCGGCTCGACGATGCGATCCGCGCGCTCGAGCGTGGCCGGGATGCGTCGCCACAGCAGGCGATCGTGCTGTACAACCTCGCCTGCTACCACTCGCTGGCGGGCGACGTGCCGGCCGCGATCGAAAACCTCACCCAGGCCATCGCGCTCGACGACCGCTATCGCGACCTGACCGGGACCGAACGCGACTTCGACCCGATCCGCACGGACCCCCGGTTCCAGGCCGCGACCCACGTGACCGTCTGACGAGCCTTCCGCCCCCCAGCGGCCCTGCCGGACATCTCCCGCATGACCAGTCCGGCGCTCCAGGAAGTGATCGCCCTGCTGGCGGCGCCCGCGGCCGGCAATCCCGCGCAGTATCTCTTCGAGCGGGCGATCGAGACGGCCGGGCTCGACTGGCGGTTTCTCACGTTCGAGGTGCCACCCGCGCGGCTCGCCGAGGCGCTCGCCGGCATCGCCGCGCTCGGCCTGCGCGGCGGCCTGCTCGGCGGGGCGCTGCCGGCGGCCGCGCTGCCCCTGTTGTCCACGGCAAGCCCTGCCGCCACGTTCTCCGGCGCCGTCAATCTCCTGACCCGCGACGAGGCCGGCGGGCTGGCCGGCCACATGACCGAGGGACGCGGCATCGTCGAGGCGCTTCGCGGCCACATCGACCCCGCGGGCAGTCGGGCCGTCGTGCTCGGCGCCGGCCCGGTCGGCCGGGCGGCGGCACTCGAACTGGCGCTGGCGGGCGCGGCGCACCTCGCCATCGGCGATCCCGATGCCGCCCGGGCCGACGCCCTCGTGGAGTCGCTCTCGGGCCTGGCCACCGCGACCGCCGCGCGGCTCGATTGGAACACCGCGATTGAACTACCCGCCGAAACGGCGATCGTCGTCCACACGCTCGATCCCGCCGCAGACCCCGTGCGATGCGGCGGCCTGCGGGCTGATCTCGTGCTCGTGGAGAGCGGCCTGGCCACACGTTCGACCGCGCTGGCCGCAGAGGCCGCCGCGGCCGGCGCCTGCGTCGTCGACGGCATCGAGGTGCACGCCACCCGCACGGCGATCGACTTTCACGCCCTCACCGGCCTCGAGGCCGACACCGACATGCTCCGCGAAGCGCTCGACGA